>Ga0066603_10002097_pt1 | contig 12250 bp, 9 predicted proteins | sample Higcelweek8metaG_FD_59482 | JGI IMG/M metagenome (GOLD analysis project Ga0066603, IMG submission 59482) | Freshwater pond sediment microbial communities from the University of Edinburgh, under environmental carbon perturbations - High... | ecosystem: Environmental > Aquatic > Freshwater > Pond...
CTCACTAATTTTCTGGCATCTGTTGTTTCCATAACAGTAAATATATCACAGAAAAATATATATGCAAGTTATTTAATTGCCGAATCTATATCACGTTCATTTCAAGAAAAAAGATGGGCCTGACTGGACGCTTACGTTTCAGTTCCGTTTCGATGCAAAACCACTTCCGAGGTTGCTCTCAAATTTCTTTCTCTCAATGCAATCGATAATGCCAATGATGTCAATTTCAGGGACTGGATTGAGGATGTTCTGCCTCGCCTCAGTTCTGCTCAACATGATCAGCTCGATCCGCGCCTCCCCCATTTCTGGAAATAATAGAACAACCTGTAATCTCTCCTGATTCAAAAGTTCTCATCCAATGGGACCACTGCGTATATACAGAAGAAAGCGGGGAAGCTGAAGGTGTATCTCGAGTCCCTGTGCGGTGATTGCATCTGGCTTTGCTGATGACAGAAACGATCTATCTTTTTTCAGGTCCGTTCTCCCAAAATGTACGAAAAATTCCGGGCATTGTCTTCCGTTTTCCGCTGCAAACCACGCAAGCGACCGTTGATACCAGGCAAACCCCGACGATGATATACATCAACACCCGCTCGGCAAAAGTGAATCCGTCCCAATATTTTCTCATATTTACCTTATAGCAAGCCAGAATACCTGGTTCCTAAAACTATAAACAGTACCCTGATTACTGTGTCCATCGCAGAACATGGCGTTTGCCCGGTTGTTATGACGCTGATCCAACAGTGGAAAAGTCGAAGAATTGGAGGGGTAATTGGAGGAGGTGACGTAGTAGGTTGAGTCTGCAAACAGTATCGTTCTCGTCGGAGCGGAGATTTGGCCTCTTTTCACATAAGTCGACGCGCTTCCTGTAAGTCTGAAGCCCCCAACAAAATAATAATTGTAGGCATACGGAAAGGATGCGGCCAGATACCAGTTCGCCTGCGAATAAGAGGGGCATAGATAAATTTTCGGTTTTATTTCATCGACACTACCGCTTGCTCCTTTTTTGGAATCATATACGTATTGTCCTATAAGGTATTTGTCATACCAAGCTCCATGAGTACCGCCACGGGAGTAAGGAGGCATCCACTCGGAGTAATCGTCATTGTATGATATAAAGCCGAAAAAAATCTGTTTCTGCTTGTTTATGCAGGAAATTGCCTTGGCATTTTCCCGGGCTTTGTTAAGTGCCGGAAGCAGCATACTGGCCAGTATTGCTATGATGGCGATCACTACCAAAAGCTCTATTATTGTGAACTCCAATGATCTACAACACTTGGAGCGGGGATTCCCGGCGGTGACCGGACGGTCATTGGCATGTTCTTTCATCGTTTTTCCTCCTTTTTTTGGATCAATTCATTTGCGGACGTCGGACCGCATTACAAAAAAGTTGTATCCGCCTTGAATCATATATTTGTTTGTACGGATGATTCCCTTACTATCAATTTTGCGGGCAGCCGGAGATTCATTGGCATATCGAGATTTCCTTTCACCAAATTGACGAGTATATCCACAGCTTCAGAGGTGATTTTATCCCATTGCTGTTCTACAACGGTTATTGACGGATGAATAAATTCATCTACAAGATATCTATCAAAAGCAGCCAAGGCAATATTTCCCGGAATTTCAAGTCCCAATTCCCGGATTGCCTGAAGCCCGATGAATAAATGCATATGCGCAGTAAAAATCATAGCGTCAGGAGAATTTTTCGAGATGAAATCTTTCATCACTTGCAGGAATCCGAAAGGGATCTGCCACATAAAATGGAGTTCATCCAGTGGTTGATGCAGAATCAGCTGAAGGTTTTCTTCTGGCTTTATTCCCGCCTCACACAAGGCCTTTCGATAACCCTCCAGGCGCTCTTTCTGCGAGCTTGGCACCAGGCTGTTCGTGACAAATGCAATTCGTTGCTTTCCATTGTCTACAAGATGTTGAGTAATCTTAAATCCCGCGTCAAAATTATCAGAAGCGACATAACCAATTTTGAGATCCGGATAATAAATATCCAGCAGGAGAATTTTTACCTCTTGTTTCCCGGCATTTTGCAGTATAACCTGGGTACGTTTTTCCCCATCCGGATTCAGGATGATACCAACGCATTTGCCGGACAGCTCTTTAAAAAGTTTTTCCTCATCATGTTGACTGGTATATTCCATTATGATGCTTTCATAACCATACGAACGTATTTTTTCCGACATCATCTTTATAAAACTCGAACAGGCCCCTCCCAACGGCATAAGTATTCCTATATATTGCCGATCTTTTTCACCTGGCCGGGGTAATACAGGAGCCATATTGATGAATGTGCCTTTCCGCTTGATTCGGTAAAGAAATCCTTCCGACACCAACTGTGCTATTGCTTTGCCCACGGTATCACGGCTGAGATTAAAAATACGGCACAGGTCTTCTTCTTTCGGGATTGCCGAAATATTGCTTTGCCGATAGACTTCAATCATTTCCAGCAAAACGGCTTTGACCTGCAGGTATAAAGGCAACTGGTTGCTATGGTCTATTTTGTGTGCAAAATCTCCAATATTCATAATACCCCATCCTATTTATTTTCGTTTGAATCCTATACACATTCCGTCCCGGGGAGCGATTGAAATTTCTAACCCGTCCTTGGTTGCCTTTTTAATTTCTCCCCGTCCGCTGGCGACTTCAAAATCAGATGATGCATAAGATTCAAGTCCGAGTTTTTTCCAATTAAGGTGAATCATTCCGGCAAATGCATCCTGTCCGATATTATAAACGACTATCATCAAATTGCCATTTTTTATCCGGTAAATACTGCACTTGATATCTTGATTTGGCAGTTTTGCTTCAATTCGGCGTCCTGTTTCAAGCTCCCAGTAGGGAATGAATTCGGAACTGTCGTCCAATTCATATTTGATCTGGGCGTTTTGAACTTTTGTCACTTCGTCTGCCGTACAGAACATCGGCCAGACCTGAATGTCATGCAGAAAAAGCAGATGCATCAGGCGCATGGTACAGGTTCTCGGCCTGGTTTCGTTCCGGTTCCCGCTCTTCATGATCTCTGGAATATAAAATTCGCCGACTCCGAATTGTCTGCCTAGGAACTCGGCTTTTAAACGTTCCAGAAATTCTGGCTGCGGCCGGTCAAAAGTAGTCGCCTTAAGCGGGTCGTCCGAATCCTTCATATGGATCGGTTCGCCGCCTGTGGACATATCGGAAAAAGAATGTTGGGGCGGCTTTATGAACTGTGAATCGTGAGTGAAGAAAATGAAATCGGGGTTACGTTCCTTCGCCACCTTATATATTCGTTTCATCAAATCGCGGTGGGCAAATATCGGCCACTTCCCGCTGGTGTCGCCATTGGCTGTTTTTATCCCGCAGCCATGCTTAAGGCTGTTACAATAGAAGGTAAAAGTTTCATCGATATAAACTCCCTGCACCATGGGATAGCGATCGAGGAATTGTTTGAAGTTCCAGACATAATAGTCACTGAACGCTTTTGAATTCGGGCAGAAATTAAAGGTTTTGCTCCATAGTTCCTCAAGGACCTGCCAGTGATTGTAACCCCGGGGAATTTTTTCCCACAGTTCACTGTATTTGGCATACGTGTTGTCAATACAACTTCCGCTCGACTGATAACCGTATTTTTGGAAATTCAGATAGGGCATGATGCAATAGCGTTTTGTCTGCTCCTTGCCGCCGAATTCTGCGATTGTCTGCGCCCAATTGGATGGCAGTGTATTGCTTATGATTCTTTTCAGCTCCGGATTGCGGTTCAACTTTAACTTGCAGTAAACTTCCGGATCAGCCGGAGTAAACGTCATCCACGGCGTACACCACATGTGCGGAATCCACACTTTGATATTGTCATTATGGAATGACATTGTGCTCGCAGCGAGCGCCGCTTTACGGAACATCAATCTCCTGTCCTTAATCATCGGCCGGCTCGGTGTAGCAATAAAGCCAAAGGTGTAGTTAAACTCCTGATTTGCAGTAAACGCAGTCGCTTTGTCGCAGATGTTAATTCTGACTGCCGGCAATTTATTGTCTTTTGAAATGTGAAACACCTGCTCCGGAGTGCCGATATTCCAGTTAAAGTTCGATTCACTGGACCAGCAGAACCCCCTATCTTCATCTCCAATCCACAGGTAGGGTTCAAATTTGTTTTTCATCCCCTGTTCCGGTATTTTTCCCGAAGGAATCCCGAGATATGATTCATATGTTCCTCCGATGTTATAATATTTACAGAATTCCCGCTTCAGGGGAATTTCCAGCCACAAAGCCGATAGTTCAGTATCATTTTTGCAGGTGATCCTGATGTCGCTTTTTACGAATCCATCAAATTCAATGGTCGTTTTGCCGCTGATCTTGATTCCCTGCGATTCGCCGGAAACATCAAGGCTGACAATGCTCTTCCTGATTTCATAAAATTTGCCGGGCTTGAATTTGAATGTCAACTCCTCCCCGCCTGTCGTTTTGGCCTTGATTACAATTGGAGCGGCAAGAAGTTCCGTTCCATCCCGCAGCTTCACCGTCGCTGGAAACGGTCCCTGAAATTCATAACTTCCTCCCCAGCTTGAAACGGTTCCGTCATGAACCGTGAGCGGTTGCCATGGTGTAGGAATGAAGTCACTTTCTCCAAGTTTGTTGTTATACCACGGCTCCGAAGCAAGTTCCGGGGGTTGCTCAATGTTGGTGGAATTTGGCGCCACCCCGGCTATTTTAACTGCTTTTTTCTTTAATTCATTGTTTATCACATCATACGCGGCTCTGATAAAAACAGCGGGAAGGGCGTCATTGTAGATTTTTAATTCATCCATGACCAGTTCGGGAGTTCCCCTTCCAATAATAAATTCATTTCCCAGATCGGCAGGCAGGCAAACCTTGCCTTGATCATGAACCAGAGCTCCGTCAAAGTACAACTTGACTTCCTGGGCATCTTTCCAAGTGAAAGCAATATGATGCCATTTGGCAGGCCCCAGCCATTTACTTCCCGGATCGAAAAACAGGCATTTCAGCCCGGAGGTTACTAATTCTCCCGGCTGTCCGCCCATGCAGAGGAACTCATAGAACAGTATCCTCTGTCCATTGCCTGGCCAATAGAGCCGCATGGCTTCGTTCCAATGCCCGATTTCAAAAAAATATTTCTGCCGTTCATATTTATGCGCGGAAAGGTTGTTGGGATCAAACCCTCTGAACCAGAACATTACGGTTCCGGCATTATGTTCGATATTTCCAGAGGAACGGTAAGCGATTCCGTTATTTTTGAGTTCTGCGGCGGTTCCTTTGACGCCTTCCACATACTTTGTCTTTTTATCAAGAAAAACCGGTTCGGCCTGTCCTTTTGCGACATTTGCGGCAGACGTATCGTCAAATCCCACATGAAATATAAGTTTACTATCAAGCATGGAGTTCAAAGTTTTTGAGTCCATATTGACCGGAACGGAATTATAACCGGTCAGTATCATCAGTTCGTCAATACATCCTGAGAAAGTCTTTTGACCATATCGGCCAATATACAAGCTGCTGTCACCCGCATTTTTCAGCAGTTCGCCGCTGATGGATCTGTCTATATTCTTACTGCCGTCAACTTCCCATGTTATTTCGTTGGTATTGTTATAAGAAAACCTCAAATGATGCCAGGCGTCAGGGGTAATCAAGCCTCTGGCCATGGAGATTTTCCACTTGTATTTTTTTGTGTCTAAATATGCGTAAAGATTGCCGCGCGAATTGGTGAGCAATACAAAACCAAAATTTTTGGCATTGATGATCGGCATCTCCGCCGTCATGTCGGATTTTTCGAGATATACCCACATGTCAATGGTAAAGGCCTTGCCGAGCGAGGCTGTGAAATCGGGATGGGAAGGTATTTGGATTATACTTTCTTTGAATTTGGCTCCCTTACCCGCCTTACCGGAAATTTGTGTGGAATTTCCCTTTATCCCTTTCATGTTGTAGTCACCAGTATCGGCAAACATATTTTCTTTGTCAAAACTCAAATGCAAAATGGTTTTGCTGTCAGGCGGAAAATTCGAATCCGCATACAATTTGAGTTCAGAACATACAATACACACTAGTAGCAATGTGATTCTAAAGATCCATTTCATTGATTTTTCTCCCTCGCTTAATACAAATTTTATACATACATAATCCATACATAAACAATTATATATGTAGATAGATACTTTGTCAATAGCATTACTAAAAAAATCGCGAAAAAAATCAAAAAAAATTCGCTCGCCTCAATTATAATCGTTCGGTGTATCGTCAATAGATATGAAAAGCTGATCGACGGCATTGTGGCCGTAGTTCTTTTGGCGGATCGCGACTATGATTCCGGCAAGATCGTGGAAAAGGCGGAAAAAGCCGGAATGAAAGTGGTGATTCCGCCACGTAAAAATCGTAAAATTCAGCGCGAATATGACAAGGAGTTATACAAGTTGCGCCATTGGGTTGAGAATGTATTCTTGATAGTAAAGTGTTGGCGGGGAATTGCCACGCGATATGTCAAAAATACAACGTCATTCCTTGCGGCGGTGCAAATCAGATGCATTGCCGCTTGAATTTAAAACTATTGACGACACTACATAGGTTTAAATCCGCAACCCGCCGTCAATTTCCAAAATCTTGCCATTCACAAAATCATTCGCAATAATGAAGCTGACGGTTTGTGATATTTCACTCATTTCTCCAAGGCGGCGCAACGGTATCTGGGCAGTAATTTTTTCCATTACCTCAGGTTTTATTGCGGCAACCATTTCAGTTTTAATATAACCGGGAGCGATTGCCGCACAGCGAATCCCGTATCTGGCAAGTTCTTTGCTCCAGGTGACGGTCATTGCGTCGACTCCGGCCTTGGCCGCCGAATAGTTTGTCTGTCCGAAATTACCGGCTCTGGAAACCGAAGAAATATTGATGATCACTCCGCCGCCGTTGCGAGCCATAACCGCCGCCGCTTCTCTGGCGCAGAGGAAAACTCCGGTCAGGTTCACATCGATCACGGACTTGAAGTTTTCCAGCGGCATCGTCCGGATTTCTTGATCGCTCACTTTGACCAGCAGACCGTCACGGGTGATTCCGGCATTATTCACCAGCACTTCCAGCGGTCCGGCGGCGGCGATTTCCGCGAACATGGTTTTGACAGAGGACTCGTCGGTCACGTTGCATACATGGAAGGTGACCGGCAGATCCCGGCATTCACTTTTCATGTTTTCAAGGGCATCTTCGCTGATGTCGCAGACATGGACGAATGCGCCGCTGCGTGCAAGTTCCAATGCAATCTGTCTACCCAGCCCCCGGCCTGCGCCCGTAACCAGACAATGTTTGTTCTGAATATTCATATGGCCTTTCCTGTAATCGAGTGTTTGAATTCAATATTGGTAAAATCCCTGTCCGGTTTTTCTGCCTAATTTTCCGGCTTCAACCAAGTCGATGATTGATTTTGCGGGTTTATAAAACGGATCGTTCAGCGACTTGCTCATCGTTTCCAGTATGTTTTTGCAGACATCCAATCCAATCAAATCGGCGACTTGCAGCGGTCCGGCGGGATGCAGCGCGCCGAGACGCATTGCCGTATCAATGGCTTCCGCGTCGGTCACTCCGTCATTTACCAGTTTGGCCGCTTCGTTGATCAGCGGCAGCAGCAGGCGATTGACAATAAATCCGGGGGAGTCTTTCACCATAACGGTCGTTTTTTTGCACCGGGACAAAATCTCTTTGACTTTTCCCAGGACTTCCGGATTCAAGCCGGGAATGGAAATCAATTCCACAAGTTCAAGTTTGGTAGGAGGATTGAAAAAGTGTATCCCCATGAACCTTTCCGGATGCGAAAGCGTCTGCGCCAATTCCGCGACGCTCAGCGAACTGGTATTTGTGGCAATTGCGGCATGCGTATGCAGGCATTTTTCGAGACGGGTGAATATGGCTTTTTTTGAGTCGAAATCTTCGATAACGGCTTCAATGACCAAGACGGCCTGCGCCAATTCCTCAAGTTCTTTCACCGGCTTGATCCTGCCGGAGATCGCCTCGGCTTCCAGCGCGGACAATTTTCCTTTTTCCACGCTTTTGTTCAGGCGGTTTCTGATGTTGGCACAGCCTTTGGCGGTAAATTCATCCTTGACGTCCCAGATTAAAGACTGGAAGCCGTTTTCCGCGAACATTTGAGCGATTCCGCCTCCCATTACGCCCGTGCCGATCACACCGATCACTTCATCTTTCATGTTTCTGCTCCTCTTATATGTTTTCCAGTAAAATGGCAAGTCCCATTCCTCCGCCGATGCACAGCGAGGCGATTCCCAGCCCGGCGTTTTGGCGCTTCATCTGATGAATCAGCGATACCACGATTCTCGCTCCGCTGGCCCCAATCGGATGTCCGATGGCGATTGCGCCGCCGTTGACATTCACTTTCGCCGGATTGATGTGCAATTCATTCAGGACTGCCAGCGATTGCGCCGCAAAGGCCTCGTTCAATTCCCAAACGTCAATATTCTCGATGCTCATCTTCTGCCGCGCGAGGAGCCTGTTTACCGCCCCCACCGGCCCAATTCCCATCAGTTCCGGTTCGCACCCGACGCATGCAATGTCTCTGATCCGCACACATTGCGATCTGTCGGCGATGCCGCGGTCTCCGGAGAAAACCACGACCGTGGCGGCTCCGTCGTTGATTCCTGACGCATTGCCGGCCGTAACCGTGCCGTCCGGTTTAAATGCCGGCCTTAATTTAGACAAGGTCCCGATGGTCGTATCGGGTCTGGGGTGTTCATCGTGTTCGACAATGACCTCGCCTTTCCGCTGCCTGATGACAACCGGTATGATTTCGTCCTTGAAAATATTTTTCTGGCGCGCCGCCGCATAGCGCTGCTGGCTTTCCAAAGCAAAGAAGTCCTGCGCTTCGCGGGTGATTCCATACTTGACGGCAATATTTTCGGCGGTGATGCCCATGTGGCATTGACCGAAAACGTCCGTGAGTCCATCGCTGACGACGGTATCCCTGGCGATGCATTCGCCCAGTCTAGCGCCCTGGCGCAACGCCGGGAGAATGTAAGGCGCATTGCTCATGCTTTCGATTCCTCCGGCAAGGACGGCTTCCGCCTCCCCGAGCAGAACGGAGCGGCGCGCCAGATCGATGGCTTTCAAGCCGGACCCGCAGACCTGATTGGCGGTAAAAGACGGCACCGTCTGCGGGATTCCGCAGCCAATGGCAATCTGCCTGGCGGGATTTTGTCCCATTCCGGCCTGAAGCACATTTCCAATGATCACTTCGTTCACTTCGGACGGATTGACGCCGGCTCTTTTCAAGCTTTCCGCAGCCGATGTCTTGCCCAGCTCCACGGCGCTGACTCCGGCAAGCGAACCGTTCAAATCGCCGATGGGAGTCCTGACGGCTCCGCAGATCAATACTTCTTTCATGATTTTTTCCCTTTCAATTATCAGGTTAAGCGAATACGGAAGCCGGCATTATCCGCAGTGCATCGCTGATTTCCGGTCGGAATGCCATGTGGCTGAGGATATCTCTTTCGACATCGATTCCAGGCGCGATCTCGATCAATCTCAGGCCGTCGGCAGTCAATTCAAAAACCGCCCGTTCCGTGATGTACATGACCGTCTGATTTTTTTCTCTGGCGTAATTGCCGGAGAACGTGACATGTTCGACGTGCTCGACAAATTTATTGATTTTCCCTTCCTGCTCGATTTTAAGTTTGCCGTCACGAAAACTGATCTTCAGTCCCCCGGCGGTGAACGTTCCGGCGAAGATGACTTTACGTGCGGTCTGGGTGATATTCATAAATCCACCCACTCCCGCCACCCTGCCTTTGAACTTGCTGACATTGACATTGCCTTCGCCGTCGCATTCCGCCAGTCCGAGGAAAGCCACATCCAGACCGCCGCCGTCATAGAAATCGAACATATAGGGCTGATCAATGACTGCCTGAGGAAAACTGGACGCTCCGAAACTGAGCCCCGACGCCGGAACTCCGCCAATCGGGCCGGATTCAACCGTCATGGTCATTTCATCAAGTTTCCCCTCTTCTTTTGCTATTTGCGCAATTCCTTCCGGCAGACCTATGCCCAGATTGACAATTGCCCCGGACTTGATTTCGTGGAATGCCCGCTTGGAAATATAGCGGCGGGGGCCGTCTTCCATGCGCGGCAGATTCAACTTCTGAATGTCTCCCTGCCGCACATAGTCCGGATTGAAGACTTCCGCATAAGTCTGCATGTGGTGCGCCTTGTCCGACACGATCACCGCATCGACGTATATGCCGGGGATTTTGATTTTCTGGGGATCCCGCGAATAATCTTCCGCAAAACATTCAATTTCCACGATTACCTTGCCGCCGCAACTCTTGACCGCCTGGGCGATCGAAAGAGCTTCCGCCGTTATCACTTCGTTTTCAAAGGAAATATTGCCGAAGGAATCGCTGGACGTTCCGCGCAGCAACCCGAAATGAATCGGAAAGGCCTTGTACAGCAGCCATTCCTTCCCGTCGATCCTCATCAGTTCAACGAGATCTTCCGTCGTCTTCGCATTGAGCTTGCCGCCGTCCTTTCTGGGATCAACAAATGTCTCCAGCCCGATGTGGGTGAGCCTTCCCGGATTTCCGGCGGCAATTTCGCGGAACAGGTGGCTGATGACTCCCTGAGGAAAATTGTAGGCTTCAATCTTGTTTTCCAACGCCAGCCGCCCCATTGCGGGAGCCAGATTCCAGTGTCCTCCCACGACCCGCTTGAGCATTCCCTCGTGTCCGAAATGGTTCAGCCCTTTGGTTTTCCCGTCCCCCTGTCCCGCCGCATAGACGAGCGTAAGGTCACGGGGCAGGCCTTCCTTTAGAAAACGCTCCTCCAGGGCCGAAGTGAGCGTTTCCGGATGGGTGCATCCCACAAATCCGCCGGTGGCGACGGTAGCGCCGCTGGTTACCATTGCCGCTGCTTCCAGCGGGGAAAGAACTTTGACTTTTCTCATTCCAGATCCCTTTTCCATAAAATTTACAGACTAACCCACAATATCAGCAGGTTATATGCCAGATCGTGGAAATATGTTTCAGAATTACGGCAGGGATTGGTCAGGAGGATTGTAAGATATTTCCAATGGGGATCTTATATATTTATCGCAACAGAGAAAAAAGTTTCTTGCTTCAATGAATCTTCATAAAAAAAAGAATAATTGCTTAATGTGTATCCAAAAGGAGACACATTTTGATTTTTACTTATAAAAAGTGTATCGGATTCATGACACTATTCAAGTAAATATGAATAAAGTGTAATGAAATCAAGACATTTTGAGTTTGGAAAGGCGTTCATATAAATTTGACCGGCTGATATTCAAAAGCCGTGCCGCCTTCGCTTTTTTGCCCCCGGAAAGCTGCATTGCCTTCTCTATGGCGGATTTTTCAGCCCGCGCAAGGATTTCATTGATGGGGCCGATTTCGCCATACGCGATTTTCCCGTTGAGTTCTTCCGATAAATGTTCCGGACCGATGATCCCGCCTTTGCCGATAAGGTTGACAGCCCGTTCCAGGACGTTTTCCAGTTCCCGGATATTGCCCGGCCATGAATGGCTTTTCAGCATCTGCATGGCTTGAGACGATATGCCTCCGATGTATTTATTCAACCGGCTGCAGATTTTATTCAGCAGACAGGACCCCAGCAGTTCAATATCTTCCGGCCTTTCCCTCAACGCCGGAATTCTGATGTTGACTACATTCAGCCGGTAAAAAAGATCTTCCCTGACTTTTCCCATTGCCACTAAGTTTTCCATATCCTGATTGGTGGCGGCGATGATCCTTACATCGACGGCTTGCGAATATTGCGCCCCGATTTTTTCCACTTCTTTTTCCTGAAGTACCCGGAGGAGTTTAGCCTGCATGCTGACCGGCATGTCCCCAATTTCATCCAGGAACAGCGTTCCGCCGTCGGCCAGCTCGAATTTTCCGATCTTGCCGCCTTTTCTTGCGCCGGTGAAAGCGCCTTCCTCATAGCCGAACAATTCCGATTCCAGCAGTTCCGCCGGAATTGCGGCGCAGTTTATTTTGATGAAGGCATTTGCGGATCGGACGCTTCCCTGATGGATGGCGTGCGCGAATAACTCTTTGCCGGTCCCGCTTTCGCCGGTAAGCAGAACCGTCGAATCCGTCATGCTCGCTTTTTCGGCCATCGCCTTGGACAGCAGAATTTTATCGCTTTGCCCAATGATGTTTGAAAATGAGTATTTGGCATATCCTCCCATGTCGATTTTGTTCTTGTAAACTTCCAGCTGCCGCTGGAGATTGATTATGCG
>Ga0066603_10002105_pt1 | contig 12213 bp, 8 predicted proteins | sample Higcelweek8metaG_FD_59482 | JGI IMG/M metagenome (GOLD analysis project Ga0066603, IMG submission 59482) | Freshwater pond sediment microbial communities from the University of Edinburgh, under environmental carbon perturbations - High... | ecosystem: Environmental > Aquatic > Freshwater > Pond...
GCCATTCAACATAGTATTGCTGATTTAAGAACCAAGGAATTGATATGTCAATATATCGGGAATCGTTACAGGGAATTGAATTCTGGAAATCCTGATAGTGTCATTAAAGGCGTATCTATTGATGATTACATGAATTATGCACAAAAGCAGAATCAGTGGATTCTATCAGATGCAGCTTTTAAAATGAAAGAGTTCTGGAAAAAAGCTCTTGATGGTTATCCTCAAAACATAACTTTGCCATTAGATTACAAACGTCCTGCAGTTCTTAAACTGCAGGGAACTGTTGAACAGATTTCCTTTGATTTAAATATGAGCAATAAAATCCGGGAGTTTTCAAAAGTAAACCAGGTTACACCGTTTCTTTGTCTGCTCACTTCATATTCGGTATTGCTTGCAAGATTAAGCTGTCAGGAAAAAATTGTTTTAGGTATTCCGTTTACAAACAGACGGGAAATTGAAAACAAGGATATTATCGGGTGTTTTGTAAACATTCTTCCGATACCAGTTGACTTAAAAGAAGATGTTACAATGGCGGAATGCATGAAAGCAATTCGTCAGACAATGCTTCTTGCGCATAGGAATCAGGAATTGCCGGCTGAAATAATTATTAATGAAGTAAAAAATGAACCAAATACTCTTGATCATAATCCAGTATATCAGGTAGGTTTTACATTTGAACCAATGTGTAGTTTATCACTCGACTCATGCAGTGTGTTGCAGCGCTATATTCATCATGGCGGAAGTCAACTTGACATGTTTGCCACGTTCTGGGAAGAAGATAATGAGATCAAGGGAGTTTTCGAGTATAATAATACGCTTTTTACGAAATCAACAGTTGAAAGATGGGCACATAGTTTTGAGTATCTGGTAAATAATTTTATAGAGTCTCCGGAGCTGCCTATACATAAAATATCTGTAACTACAACTGAAGAAAATGAAATGATTGATTCGTTTTCTGTAAACAACATGCAGTGTATTTCAGAAAACGAGTCGTTTATAGAGCTGTTTACAAGAAGTGTTCAGAAAAATTCATCAAAAACCGCAATACGTTTTAATGACAGAATTGTGACCTATTCCGAACTTGATATGATTTCAAATGCTGTTGCATCACATTTATCTATTGATGGAATCGGACCGGATCAGTTTGTCGGTGTTTATATGGAGCGTTCACCTGAAATGCTCGGAGCAATGATTGGTATTATGAAAGCAGGGGCGGCATATCTTCCGATTGACCCGGAATTTCCTCAGGAACGTATTAAGTTTATTGCTGAAGATTCAAGATTAATGCGTGTTGTTACATCTGAGAAGTTCAGAAACAGTGAGGCTTTCAGTTCTGATAAAATGATTGTAATTAATAATATAATGTTGACAAGTACAGTGGCTGTGCCAGCAGTGGTAAAGATTAGCGCAAATAGTGCAGCCTACATGATTTACACATCCGGATCGACCGGCAACCCTAAAGGTGTGATAATTACCAATGATAATCTGTCCAATTTTTTAATGAGCATGATCAATGAACCTGGAATTAAAAACAGTGATATCGTGATGGCAATTACTACTATTTCATTTGATATTCATGTGCTTGAGCTTCTTGTCCCTCTTGTTGCCGGGGCATCAATTGTCCTTGCTCCAAGGGAATGTGCAATTGATGGTTCTGCTCTTGTAAAATTGCTAAATGATAATAGCGTCACTGTCATGCAGGCAACTCCGACTACATGGAAAATGCTCTGCTCGGAAAAATGGAGCGGAAGCCCGGAACTCCTTATTCTCAGCGGCGGTGAATCATTATCAAATGAACTTGCAAAACAGCTGATCGCAAAATGTAAATCATTATATAACATGTATGGACCTACTGAAACTACAGTATGGTCAACTATACATAAAGTTACAGATGCTTCCGATCAGATACCTATAGGAAAGCCGATTGCCAATACAACCGTTGTTATAAAAGATGCATGGGGGAACAGAGCATCAATCGGATGCTGGGGTGAACTGTTGATTGGCGGCTCAGGAGTAACCCGTGGATATCATAACAGGGATGAATTAACAAAAGATAAGTTCAGGGTGGAAACTGCTCTTAATAACAAGCCTGACAGGTATTACGCAACCGGAGACATCTGCAGGATGCGTGCAGATGGTCTTCTGGAATGTGCAGGGCGGATTGATAATCAGGTTAAATACCGGGGGTATAGAATTGAACTGGAAGAGATCGAAAATGTGATTGAGAAATGTCCCGGAATTAAAAATGCGGCAGTTATTATTCATGGAGAAAAAAACGCTGCACTGCTTGTTGCATTTATTGTTATTGATAACAGCTGTAAGAATATAGAGACAGAAGAGATTAAAAAGTATATGTATCAGAAACTTCCTGATTACATGATACCCTCAAGGATTATTTCAATTGAAGCCATGCCGCTTACTCCAAACCGGAAAGTAGACAGAAAGGCATTACGAACAGTTGCTGTTTCATCTGAAGAAAAAAGGGCAGGATCTTTAAAATTGACTTGTGATAGTGTTACTGAAAAGAAGCTTGCAGAAATATGGACTGAAAAACTGAAGCTTGACATAACAGAAACAAACGTCAATTTTTTTGATGCGGGTGGGAATTCAATGCTTTTGCTTCTGTATAGAGAATGCATTTTTACAGAAATGAAAGTCGATATACCAACGACATTCCTTCTTCAATATGCAACAATCAGGTCTCTGGCTGATTATCTTGACTCCAGGCAAAAAACAGATACACTTCAGGAAAAAAGAGAAAGAGTACTGAATCAGAAAAGGGCAATGAAATCAGTCGCAAGACGAATGCCTTGATTGTTTAAATTTGTGTATGTGTAAAGTAATAATCAGAATGCAGCTTGTGTAAATTTGAACAGATATGAAAAAAGTTCTGCCAATACTAATTTTAATTTTTTGTATACTCGTTTTTTTAATGTCAGCCTCGCGTAAAACTGCAGGAAATGTATTAAAAAATTATCTGACGTCTATCGATACGCTTCCTGAAAAGCCCGCAGATGCAATTTACATTATGGGTGGTTCTACTATCAGCACATACAGACATCAGAAAAAAGCATCAAAAATGTATAAAAACGGGCTTGCCAGACATATTCTTATATATCAGAATGTTTTAAAAGATGAATATGATACGATTTTCAAACGCAATCTCAATAACAATGAGTGGACGATTCGTCATTTGATAAACAGCGGTATACCTGATTCAGTGATTTTTATAATTCCGGTAAAGAAGAGATTTTTCGGTACACTTTCAGAAGGACATGATTGTTCAGAGTACTTCAAATCAAAGAATTACCGTTCTGTTATTTTATTATCTTCCCCGTGTCATAGCAGACGTGTTGCACTGAGCTTCAGAGCGTATCTTGCGTCAAGTGAAATCCGGATATATATTCAGGGCTCTGATGATCCGTTTGCTTTCAGTGAGCTCGTTTATGAAACAATTAAAGTGCAGATTTACAGAATAATTATTGGCGTTTTTATGAGGTAATGAAGTTTAGTGCTTTACTTAATTACAACATCCCGGATCACCTGAATAATTCTTAGAATGTCATTGATATTAGCCATTGAATGGCATGGAAGAGTTAAAAGCATCTTAGCCGCTTTTTCTGCATTACCGAAACTATTATTCATGTGCCCAATCTGTGGAAGTGAACTGATTGCGTCCGGATAAGTTCCTGCTATACCAAGCCCTTCGCGGTCGCTTATATTCAGTAAACGTTCAACATCAGAGCTGTCTGTAAATAAAACAGGAAATCTGATACATGAAAGAGACGAAACATCATATTTGCTGCAAATTACTTTTATTGTGTCAATTCCTGATAACTGATCTGAATACATCATAAGGCGTTTTGAACGCTCTGCTGAGAGCGATTCGATTTTTGATTCCAGGTTTTTTGCAAGTCCAGCCTGAAAACCGCTGAATTTAAAAATAGGGAAAGCAGAATCAAAAACTGTTTCACCAAGTTTTAAAAATGGAATCATTCTGGGCAGCCAGAACAGATATGGATTAATAAGAATTGTCAATGCAATGCTTTCAACAATCAGTTTTGTTATATTGACTAAAGGGTAACTGCTGGTAGAGTCGAGCTGCTCTTTAACAAGCCCGGCAATTTTATCTGAATCAGTAATTATTACTCCACCCTCACCGGCTGAAACTGCCTTACCACGTGCAAAACTGAAAATTCCGATATCCCCATCTGTTCCCAGGAACTTTCCATTATAGTTGCAGCCCATAGCCTGTGCAGCATCTTCAATAATAGTAATATCCCTGTCGATTATAATTTTCCGGATAAGAGTCATATCTTCAGGGAGACCAAAAAGATGTGTTGGCATGACTGCAAGTATCTTGCTGCTGTCAAGAAGGATCTCTTCAAGAGCTTCTTTATTTAATTGAAGTGTCTCTATGTCAATTTCACATGGACGGACAGTTAGGCCGGCCCTTATAATAGATGAAGGAACAGAATAACAGTCAAATGCAGGAATTACTACTTCATTGCGCCCTGGATGCTGTATTGAAAGTGCCTTAAGGCTCATGGTGATTGCAGCTTTACCTGATGACAGGAAAAAAGCATGTTTTTTATTAAATTTATTACATACTGATTTTTGCAGCAATGTCAGATATTTGTCTGGATTTATCAGGCCGCTTATGCCGTTAATCAGGTCTTTTAATGAAAGTGGTGCAGCTGCAGGAGGTAGTGTTTTTCCAATTCTCATAATAATTCCTGATTAAAAAGTATCCTTTCGGAAATAAAATCAAACATTGTGATTGATAAAAAGAAAATGCCAAATGTCAGTACAGATAGTTAATTGTCATCCTATTGTAAATGATCAATTGTACTGAGAATTTTTCCGATTAATGGTTTAATGTTATCGGAAACTGACCTGTCTGAAAGATTGTCCCCGGGAAGTGTAAAGATTATTATTGATGCTGAAGTGCTTCTTCTGAGCAGGGCATCAAAGACTGTATATATTTTTGTAAACATTGGTTTATCAGTAATGCGTCTGTTTGTATAATATGCCACGAGGTAGACAGTACCGGTCTCTATATTGCGATTTTGACAGACAGAGAGATAATATGGCGGGTAATTACCGGTTTTTATTAATAGATTGCCGGTGTGTTTAAGAAACTGGTCATAGCGGCTGCCTGCAACTTCCCGGCCCTGTGTCTGTTGTGAATACCAACCGATATAAAGATTGATCTGTAATCCGGCAGCATTATTAAATGCAATACTGAATTCATTGTCAGCAGACGGGAAGCTGTCAATGACAGGTATTGAATTTGTAAAATGGGGTGTCCATTCACTGCTGACAGAAGAAAGAGTTGAAAAATCAGGTGCTTTTAGATCAGTCCTGATTTTCCATAAAGAGATAAAAAGAAAGCCGCAAAAAAGAATTGCTGATAAAATAATAATCTGATTTCTGGAAATTTTGAAATAATTAAATAGATGTTTGTCTCCAGTTTTTACTGTTTTGTCAGATAATGTGCTGCCTGTAAATTTTGAAAGTACTGCTGAAAGAAGAAATATGAATGCAAGACCGATAAAGAATCCTGATCCGGTAACAAAGATATTATTTGGTCCATGTGTAAAAATGTGTCGATTATAGTTGAATATTATAATAATTAATACGCGTAAACTGTTTGAAAAAAGTGCAACCGGAAATGCGGCTATAATAAGTAAACCGATAGCCCATTTTTTTCTTTGAGAGAGAAATGCAAGTGGGAGGGTGATCGCAGTTAGTGATATAAGGTGATTTATTCCACTGCACTCATCTGCTACATTAAGAACCATATAAGGAAGGCGGATATAGGTTTCGGATAAAAGGATAGAAAAACCAAGCAGCTTTGCAAATAATGTTGCTAATAATGCAGAAACATCTCGAAATAATGGAGTTAAATGATCAAATAATCCTTCAGTGCCTGATGATATAAAAAGCAGATATAAAAGAGGCCACAGTAATTTTTTTAAAAGACCGAATCCACCAATGCATATAGTCAATCCCCATAGAGCAATGACTATTGAAATTTCAGAAATTACCAGTGTAGAGGTTACATTTCCTGCAAATAGAATGAAAATACCTGCAATTATAAATATGGCTCCGGCAGATAGATTTGATTTTAATTCTTCGCAGAAAATGCTTCTTCTATTGACCCAGATTATATAACCTGAGATTAATGGTATAAAGAGATGCCACGTTATACCATGAAGTAGAACCGCTTTAATGCCGGGATAAAATGTTAGTAAAAAAAGGATAAAAATAAATGATAAATAGATAATTGCGTGTCTGGGAGAAGTGTGCTTATATGCTGATTCAGGCATTATTCCTCAATCTGTTCTGCTATAGGTGGATATGGCGTCGTAATTTTGGTCCAACTATCTTTGTAACAATAATAGGGGTTTTTTGCCAGATTTTAATAAATCGCTCTTTTTTGTTTTCAGAATCTTCCTCAGATTCATTAATTTTCTCTTTTGAACATGTATACCAGAAAAGCTGTTCCGGCAGAGCACCCCACTGTTCTTTAAATTTGAAGGTTCCTTCACCAGGTGTAGATCTTCCAAAATCAAATGATCTGTATTTATTGTTTACAGCATAGCTTAGCATTTCCCAGTAAAGCAGCATGTTTGGTGCAATTTTTTGAAAAGTGCGTTTAAATGATGCCCAGGGGTTTACAAGAAAGCCATTAAATCCACTTACCATTGAACAGGCTGCAGGAATGTTGTTATGATATATGACAAATATGCGTGTATGCTCAGGATCGGATAGAAGCATCCGTTTCATAAGTGTTTTTGTGTGCACAGGTGATCCGAGATCTCTCATATTGTGGACAAATACATCATAGAAATCATCAAGTAATTCAACACCGCCGCACTTTGATATGCAACCCTCTTTCTGGGGCTTTCTTATCTGACTTCTGAGTTTAGCGGAAAATGAGTTGAAAAGTGCATCTGTTGAATCAGGGAGTGACAATCTCATTCTGACTTTTGATTTCTTTACTCCAATATAAAAACTTTTTGATTCATCAAAATTTGAATTTAAATATGCCTGTTCTGAAGTCTGTCGCAGTTCGATATTATGACATTTTAGTTTTTCTGATAATTCAAATGCATTATGCAGAAGATCTTTTGCGATAGAATCATTATTTGCAAGAATTCCTCCATAATCACAAAATGGTAAAGAAACAAGATCTTTACCAAATAGTAAACTGTTAATAAAAAACAGAGGAAGTACTCCGGTAATTTTTTCCTCTGAATCAGTTGCAATCAGATAATAGGGCCTGTGATTATATGTTTTTTGAATAACATCTCTGAAGAACAACTGATGATAAATGCTTGCCTGAGGATTAGTGAGAAGATAGCTGTCCCACATTTCAGGAGTTTTGAATTCGTCAAGAAGTTGTATTTTGTTCATATTTGATCAGGTATCACTATGTGATGGTTTTCTACGACTATGAAGATAATAGCTGTAGTATCTTGACGGAACAGTATTTTCACCCATATTCAGAACAACTCCAAGTACTTTTTCATGAATCATTGGATAATCTTTAGTAATAATTTTCTTCAGATTGACGACATTTGTCTGCCCGGCTTTTATTACAAGTACATACTTTGATGCGAGATTGCTAAGCGCAGCTGCGTCAGCGGCTACTGCCACAGGCGGGGAGTCAAAGATTATAAAGAAAGCATCATTTATAAGACGTTGTTTAAGTGCTGCCAAAGCTTGAGAACGGAGAAGACGTTGCGGATTATCATCAGTAGTACCTGATGGAATTATCCAGAGATTTTGAATAGATGTGGGTAACATTGGAATTTGAACCGGTTGTGCATATTGCTGATTTGCTGCAATACTGACATTGATCAAATATTCAGAAAGTCCCGGGTTTTTATTGACTGAAAGAATCTTGTGTGCTACACCTCTTCTGAGGTCACAATCTATTAAAACAGTTTTAACTCCATGTTGAGCCATAGAGATCGCAATGTTTGCGGCAACAGTAGATTTACCCTCATCCATTTCAAAGCTTGTGACAACAAAACTATGATCATGCGACTGGTAATAATCGAGCAGTATTTTTGTTGCGAGTGATCTGAAATTTTCAACAACACTTGGAGGTTGAATCCCTGGATTAGTAATCAGAATTTCCTGAACAAGGCTTTTTGCCGATGAATTTTTTTCAGGCGGCAGATTTTTTGAGGAAGGAAGTTTAATGACAGGAATTGTTTCCAGAAAACGATATGGCAACATTCTTGTCAATGATTGCTCGGAACGGACTGTTTTATCAACAAAATCCAGTGCAATTGCCGGGCCGAATGCGAAAAAGAGTATTGCAATAGCAATTATACCGGCACTTTTTGCGTACTGTAAGAATAGAGATGGTGCAATAGGTTGAACTGCATACTCCATAATATAAACATCTCCACCGCGAACAGTTTCTGCGACCTTGGCTTCATTATAACGCGCCAGTAATTTTGAATATATCTCAGCATCAATATCCTGTTTTTTCTGCAATTCAGCAAGCTGTAATTCCTGGCTTGGCAACCCCTGAAGTTTAGATGTAACCTTTTGAATTGAGTAGTTACGATCAACCAGTGCTTTTTTGAGCTGATTGATATATGCATCAATGGCTTGAATGGTACGTGAGTTAAGTGATGCAAATTTGCCTTCAATTTCTGCAAAAATCGGATGTGATTTTGAATAGTTTTGAAGTGCTGATTCTTTTTCAGCGGTATATTGTGCAAGGTTTGCCTGCAGTGATGGTGCTGCGAGGCTGCCGTGTGTTTGAAGAAACACAATCATTTCACTAATTACCTGTGATTTTTCATCTGCAGGTGCGGCTCCATAATTTGATTTCAAATTCTGGAGCTCATCAATAAGGTTGGTGGACTCAAAGGAGCCGGTTTCAAGAGAGATCAGTTCTGACATAGTCTGCTGGGTACTTTGACTTAATCCGACAGATGGATTTTTGGCCAGAAAGTTTCGAAGTTCAGCTTTGGATTGTGATTGCTGAATTTCGGCGATTGAAAGTTGTTTTTCAAGCTCAGTAATGGCTTCCTGCATCATTCTTTTTCTGGAAGTCAGATTGTTTTCAATAAACAGGTCAACAATAGTGTTTACTGTCTGTGTTACAAGCGGATAGTCAGTTCCTTCAAGAGTGACGCTGAAAAAAAATTGCTGTTCACGTATATTGGGGCTTGTAACTTTCATTTTGCCGATTGTTCTGTCTATCGCATATCTCAGAGGAACAATTGAAAAGTTGAAATCGTGAGGGTTTTTTAAAAAGGAATCATTGAATTTCAGAAAAATACCGGGCATTAAAAGTCTGTCAAGGGAGGAAAGATTACCACTTTCCACAACTTTGTTTTTTGCATTCAGATTTTTATTTGTAAATAGTATTTTATATGTGTTTCTATTTTCTTTGTCAATTTCAAAATTGAATGAGCCAAATGGTGCTGTAGAGTCTACCTCTACAGAATCAAACAGTTCATATCTTGAGTGCTCATCTATAGCTAACTGTAAAGACAGTTTTTTTACTATATCCTGAATAAACGCTCTGTTAAGTAACAGCCGCTCTTTGTTTACACTGCTGCCCCCGAAATCATCAGAACCTTTTGATTTGGGAGTGTCAATACCTATAAATGCAGTTGCAGGCATAGGCGGATATTTCAGAAATCCTAAATGTAAAACAGCAAAAACTGCAATAGCACCGGCAATTGGTCCTGAAATTAATGCATACCATTTCCATTTCCATAATAACTTAACATAATGGAAAAAATAGTATTTAAAATCAATCTCTTTTAAAGACGTCTGTTCCTGCTGAAATGGATTATTATTCATCTGTTACAATCTTGTATGTTTGATATGCTGTTAGTGCTGCTGTAAAAGCTGTCAGGGAAAAAGACAAAATTGGAATTACATCCTGTCTGAAAGATTCCCAGAACAACAATTTGGGTTTTGATGTCACGCACAACTGATCTCCCGATTTAAAGCCCATTGATGAGAGGGAAGTCCCTTTTTGAAAATCGGTTATTATATTATTGGATACAACTGAACCATCACGTTCCCATCTGATTTTTTTCATACCGTCTTCCCGACTGACACCGCCTGCAAGCTGAATTGCTTCCCAGAGGCTGTTTCTGGATTCGACCCAGTAAAGACCGGGTCTGAAAAAACCACCAAAAAATGCTACTCTCATGTAGGATGTAACATTGATGTTTGGATATCTTAAATACTCTGAATACTCTTCTTTAAGAAGGTCAATAAATTCGCTTCGGGTTTTATTTCTTAAAGAAACAAGACCAAGTATCGGTAAATCAACACATCCATTCTGGTCAATCATGTAAAAACCATTTAAAAATAGCGCTGAGTCAGGGTAGACAGAAATTTTTATTGCATCACCGGAGAAAAAATAAGGTGATGGATACTGACATGTTAATTTTGATGAGTCAGTAGTGGAATCTGCCTGTATTACTTGTGAAATTTGAACAGGTGCAGCATCTGGTGTTGATATATTCGCTGCGATAGTCTGGTTTTGCAATGAACCGGAAGTATCAGCATGTGTATCACTTTGAGCAGATACTATCGAAATCATTATTAGCGCTGTTATTAATAGTACTCTGATTTTTTGTAACATTGCAATTTCCTATAAGTTATTGAAAAGTGAAACTACTAAAAATAATTCAATGTTGCCTGAAAGTAAAATCTAACATGAGCGGTAGTAACGAATTCTTTTTTTATTTGATTCAAGATTCATTTCTTTTAGAATTTTGAGCAGATTCAGTGAACTTATTTTTTCAGATCCAAAAGCACCCGACTCTAAAATTTTTTTGATTTTCCCGAAACTGCAAGGCCCGTTCTGAGAAATAATTGTATGTATTTTGTCTTCAATTGTAAAAACAATTGTATTCGAATACTGATTGTTACCGGAAATATCAGTCATATTTTCGAATTTCCCATCACCAAAAATGCCATAATGATTTAAGTATGGATCATTTTGATTCGATTTTCCACTGTTATTTTCAGTTTTTGCATTTCCTTCTTCCTGCAGGACGTCATCAATTGCTATACTTGCAGTAGGCATATTTATAAGTTTATCTTTATCATTTGGAGAGAAGTCAACTCCCATGGAATCATCAATGGTCACAGCGATATTTTGTTCGCCGATTGAATAATCGGTGCTCATTGAATCATCAATCTGAATTTTATTTAGATAAACGAAATCAGGGTTCGAAAGAGTTGCCTTTGATTCCAGTTTGAAGAATTCTTTTATATCGACCGGTTTGTTTGTGTACAGCGGATTATCACTGAGGTACTCAGGAAAGTATGCAATTTTCTCATGTTCCTGTGCAAGATTTTGAATTACCGTTAAACATACATCGACAGACTCGCAGTGGCATATGTCAAGTTTGTGAAAATCTGTTGTATCAGAGAGTACATCGGACCTGATTCCTGAAAAAAGAACAATCCCATTCAGTTTTCGTAATTTCGCGGCTTTAGATGAAAAATAATTCCAGACTTCTTTTTCGATGGCAGTTACTTCAGAGAGATCAAAAACTATAAAAGGCAGATTTTTTGATGTGCAGATTTTGAACGTATTATGTAAAATCAGACAATTGGATTCAACCATATTTCCTGAACAATGAAATACAATTATTGTCGGCAATCTGTCTTTAAGTAAAGAGTAATGTATCTGAAACCGCGAGTCGTCTTTTGTTGGAAATGATTGATTTACAATGACTGCAGTCTGTTCTGCCGACATGTCGATAATCGCATCCGGCAGAAGAGATGAAATATCAATCTCATCAGTCTGATCATCAGCCGGCCCTTCTGACATGTCTATTTCAACAGTAAGATCATCACTTTGAGATTCAGCTGTTAAATTTTCATTAGTTGATACAGGTTCGAGATGTTCTTCTTCAGCTTGATTGGCCATCAAAATTACCACCGTTTTTTGGTTGAGCGATTGCTGTTAATGAAACAGCATCAGGCTTATTGTATAAAAATTAATTTTAGGACACAATGATTCCAAGTAATATCAGTGTAATATGTAATGATATCATTCCGGATTTAGAAAAGAAATCTGACAAAGATAGTTCAGAATTAATTCCATAAACCGGGTGTGTGTTTAGTAATTGTTATATGTTTATGTTTGATAACCACTTGTATTTGTATGGCAAATGAAATATACTATAAAAGCTGTGCATCAGT
>Ga0066603_10002118_pt1 | contig 12164 bp, 13 predicted proteins | sample Higcelweek8metaG_FD_59482 | JGI IMG/M metagenome (GOLD analysis project Ga0066603, IMG submission 59482) | Freshwater pond sediment microbial communities from the University of Edinburgh, under environmental carbon perturbations - High... | ecosystem: Environmental > Aquatic > Freshwater > Pond...
CTGATGCCACATCCAGGCTCTTTCCGTTTACTGATACAATCCATGCCATTTCATTTCCTGTTTCTAATACCCCAACCTTAGTTACAAAAACTCCAAAATCATATTGCTTTGTTTCCAATTGTTCCCCATCCCTCTTTGCAACTTCTACAAGCGCTGCATAGGGTGTCTGAGCTAAAACTCCAGAATGTGTTGCCAGGTTGCCTTCTCGATTCATCACAACAACAACAGTCGGAATTGATTGTTCAATTTTACTATTAGCTTTGGGAATAATTTCCTTTTTGACACTATTAGCATTAATTTTTAACCATGCTGCCAAGCCAATGAAGATAATGCAAATAATTGCTCCGAGCGCAAAAATGTGCTGATTTTTATTACCTCCACGATTTCCTTTGTTGATAATACTATGCATATCACCCATAAAAAATCCCCTCTGTCCGAGGGGACGGATATCATTTTGGTATACATATATTAAACACGATACCAATTTGATACGTCCTGCTCGGGACAAAACTAATGATGGGGTAAGTTCCTGACTTTTTCCTTACAGGAAAATTACAGTTGCGGCACAGCACCCGACTTACACGGGATTTCCTTAACCGCCATCATGCAATATCACATTTACAATACTCTCTTTTGAATAAAAAATAAAGATTCTGCATAAACTAAACACTCTGTTCTGGCTAGGCACAATAGTATCGCGTACAATGGCCATATAATGATAAAGAATCATTCTTTGGAAATCGATCTATTACGGGCCTTTTCAATAATCATTGTATTGATTACCCATTCGCTTGTACCGTTTTTAGGTTCATACATAACAAACACCATCTGGAATTATCTTCATTTTTCTGTCGTTGCTTTTGTGCTCTGTTCTGGATTTGGAAATTATTTCAGCGTTGCACATGTCAGCAACTTATTCTCTTGGTATAAAAAAAGACTTATCCGTTTATACACTCCCTTTGTTTTGTATGTTTTGACATATGCTGCCCTTATAACGGTCCTACCATCTGTTTTTCGTGGGAAAGATATGCAAAATAATCTTCCGTTTATTGTTTCATCTCTTTTCTTTTATAAAGGCGCCGATATGGCATGGCTTCCTTTATTATTTATACAACTAACACTCATTACTCCAATCTGTTATTGGATTTTACAAAACTCGCAAAGAACACGCGGTGTTCTGTTGATACTTATGCTTATGACAGGAATGATTGTGTTTTTTCCAATTCATTCTGAATATAGCAGGGGTATCGCATGGATTGGCTGGGGCATGATTTATCTTCTTGGTGGTTTACTGGCAAAAAACTATCACAATCCCTCATATATAAAAACTTCTGTTCTTTTTCTTGGTATTGCTTCTGTGTTAATCCATATCATTTATACATGGATCCTTGTCATCAGGGGCACAGCACTTACACTTATCATTCATAAATATCCTCCAGACCTTTATTATCTTTCCTATGGTATGGCTATAAATCCGTTTCTTACGTTGCTCTTTCAACGCTTCCAGAACTTTCTTTCTAAAACGAGTGTGATATATACTGTTCGTTTTTTTGCAAAACACTCATATGGCCTTTTATTTATTCACTGGATACTCCTTGATGCAGTAACGGGAGTGCCAGCATTTCAGCATCCTTACTATGCAATACTTTTTTCAATAGGCCTGAGTGTCGGCGGAATACTTTTGTGGGAAACGCTCCAAAAAAAATTTATATTTTTACATAGACGTTGATAAGATAACATCAGAGAGATATAGAAAAATTTCTAAAGCTACGGAATATACGATGCTAAAATAATTGCACCACCGCTTGTAACAAGCACAATCAACATTCCAATGGTAACCACAATAGACCCAATATAGGTTACAAAAAGAGAATTATTATTGGTATTGTGTGTGGAAATAAATAAACGACTGAAAACAAATGAAAATAGTATCCAAGAAAAAAATAATAACACTGTAATAAAACGTTTTCCCAGTCCGCAGGAACCGATAAATAAACTGTCCTTACAGGTATGGAACGCAAGGCATATCCATAATCCCACAAAAATAACTGTGTGAAACAATGTATAGAGAGCAAGAATATGTCTTCGGATATATTCCTTCTTTACGAAAGATGTGCCGATTTTTTTCATGCTTTTTTATGTAACAATCCCTTCCAAATTACGTCTGTTTTACCCTGATGGGCGCATTCCAATCGTGCCAGCATAAATAGATAATCAGACAATCTGTTTAAAAATGCTAAAATTTCCAATGATGACTTTTTCAAATGTATATTTCCGCTCTTATTCACCGTTAGATACTTTACCATTCTGCGCTCGGTGCGTCTGACAACCGTACGGGCAATATGAATACACGACGTTTCTTTTGTCGGGCCTGGTAAAATAAAATTAGATAAATCTGGAAGAAGATTTGCCATTCTATCCATTGCGTCTTCAAGTAATTGTGTATCAGTTGCAAGGAGAGATAAATCATTTTTTACTCCAGAGATGGTTGAACCTATGGAAAAAAGATCAGATTGCAATCGGATAATAAAAGATGCCTCGTGAGGATCTGTTACTAGGCAAGCGACAAGCCCAAGATATGCATTTGCTTCATCAAGTGTACCTTCAAGTTCTATTTCAGGATCGGACTTACCCACTCTTTTTCCTTGAAAAATTGCTGTAGTACCATCGTCACCAGTTTTTGTATAAATTTTCATAGGATTAACCGCTTTTGGGACGGTAAACGAATCGTGTCCATAGTTTTTTAATAAAAGATAATGAAAGTGTGGAAAGAAAAAATCCGGCTGAAGGAATAACCGCATTTTTCCACGGTTCCTCTATGTGGATAAAGGACATATAGAGTGCAATAATCACATATGTTCCCAAAACAATAACAATTTTTCGCACTCCACTCGTCTCCCATGCTTTGTCTGCTTCCACACGACGATTTCGTCGTTGAATTTCCTCAATTGAAGTAGCTACTTGCCGAAGAGTCATCATAGGGTGATTATACCAATACTTATACCCCACATTTACAATTTTTTTGAATATGCAACAAAATCCTTGTGGAAATGATGATCCGGTAAATCGCCGCATTTGTTATATCCGAGTGACTCGTAAAATTTCGCTGCTTCCCAGTTTTTTCCTGTGATTAAATATGCTTTGTGCGCCCCAAGTTTTTTTCCATATACCTCTGTATGTTTCATCAATTTTTTTCCTATCCCTTTTCTTCGTGCATTTTGCCCAACAAGAACATCCTCTATATACAACACTCCTGATTCATGTTTCCCGGAGATCATTCCGACAACACCATCTTCGTCCACCGCCTTAAAAAGAAATTCTTTTAAATTCCATTCAACAGGTTTTCCATAATGCTCAATATCAACCGTATGCCATTCTCGAATAGAAAAATCATGAAGATCTTCTTGTACTGCGGGCTGTATGGTCAGCATAGAATTTATTGGACTTCCATCAGAAAATATACCATTGTGGCAGCAGTTAGCACACACAATACATATATCATGTCAGCACTCCGAGTATCCGCAGCTATAACATTTTTTACATGATTCCTCAAAAACAAGCGACCCATCACCGCATTTTGGACAAATATCGACAGTAACCATCCTTCTTTCCTGTTGTGTTGCAACCTGCGCGTGAGTGTGTGCAGATGCTTCAATCTTATGTAATAGATCGGAAACCTCTTTTTCTTCCTGTTTCTCCTCTGATGTTGATTCTGCCAACTTAACGCTGTCTGGTTGTGTTGCAGCCTGATCAAGTCTGTGTTTGGCAAAAAACCCAAAATGCCGATCTATGACCTTTGCTACGGCATCCGGCAAACTGCGTACGCGGTTTTCCCCAAATCCCAAACTTCGTGCTCCCCCTATGCCAACTAATTCTGCAGCAATTTTTCGAGCCCTCTCCATTGCAGGAAGCGGAGATGCCATACGCAACATAAGAGAAATTAATCGTCCCATGGCTTCTGCCATTGCGGTAACATCGGAGCCTGCTTTTCCGACGTTTATAAACATCTCTATTGGCTGATTGCCTCCGTTTGTATTAATAGTGACGTATGCCTGACCAACCGGGGTTTCAACCCTATATGTTGATCCATTCACCATTTGTGGTCGTGGTTTAATTTCAGGCATCATAACAACCGGTTTTTCTTCTTCCTTCTTTTTTTCCGCTTCCGGTCTCGTTAGAACTCCCTGCCTGCTTCCTTCGCGCATGTACGCAATACCTTTGCACCCTAAATCGTACGCCATTGTATATAACCGTTTTACATCTTCAATGGAATGCGTTGATGGCGCATTAACTGTTTTGGATATTGAAGCATCTACGTACTTCTGAATAGTCGCTTGCACCTGAACATGATCTTCAGGCGTTAGGTCGTTTGCAGATACAAAATATGGCGGTCTGTCTGTTTTCGAAGGTTCTCTTCCTTCCCGTCTGGTAAATTCCTCATACCACTGTTCATAAAGTGGGTGACGGATTATATGTTCACCAAGTCTATCCCGACGGATAAATTCAAATTCATAGATCGGTTCTATGCCACTTGAAACTCCGGATAATAATGAAGTCGAACCTGTTGGAGCTTGTTGAAGAAGCAACGAGTTCCTGACTCCGTGTTTCTTGATTTTTTTCTTCACACCTTCCGGAAGTTGTGAAACAAAATACCCCGCGAGGTGTTTTTTCTTATCGATTTTAGGAAACGACCCTTTTTCTTTTGCAATGTCAGCTGATGCATCATATGCGGCATCACGGATAGTTTTATATATTTTATCGATAACCGGCAAAGATTCTGCTGATCCATAACGGATTTTCATTTTAATAAGTGCATCACCAAGTCCCATTGTTCCCAGTCCTATACGCCGCTCTCCATGAAGTTGACGTTCTTTAATTTCATCAAAAATATAGACATCCGCATCAACAACATCATCCTGAAACCGCACCCCAACCCGCGCAATTTCAGCAAGTCGTTCATAATCCATTTGTCCTGCATCGTTAACAAGCGCTGAAAGATTAATTGAACATAAGTTACATACGCCCCAATACGGTAATCCCTCTTCTCCACACGGATTAACACAGTTGACGAATTCAAAATAATAATTATTAAATTGTTTATTATATCGTTCCATGAATACGACACCTGGCTCTGCTGATGTCCATGCTGCCTTCGCAATCAGATCCCATAATGCACGTGCTTTAATCGTTTTTATTACCTTAGGCTTTTTCCCCAATGCGATCCAGTTAGGAAGATATCCATCCCATTTTTCATCGTAATCCGGATCCGTTACATCCGGAAAAACAAGATCCCAGTCGCTATCATTTTTCACCGCATCCATGAACGCATCCGATACGCACACAGATAAATTTGCCCCATTTATTTTTGTCAGATCCTGTTTAACTGTAATAAACTCCTCAATATCCGGATGCCAATCCCAAAGCATAAGCATAAGTGCGCCTCTGCGTGTGCCACCTTGTTGAATAATATCTTTCGTAGCAACAGAAAATAATTCAGCCCAGTTAATAGGTCCTGATGAAAAACCGTTCACTTTCTTTACCCGGGCTCCACGCGGACGAAGGCTTGATAAATTAATTCCTACCCCACCTCCACGCGCCATAATTTCAACCATGTTAGAAAGAGTTTGAAGGATTCCTCCGCGTGAATCTTTTGGACTTGGAATAACGAAGCAATTATAAAACGTTACTTTATACCCTGTTCCTGCTCCAGAAAGAATTCTTCCTCCGGGAACAAACACAAAATCTCTCATGGCATTAAAAAACCGCTCTTCCCATATGGGACGCTGGCTTTTTTCTTCCATAAGGGAAACCGCATGCGACACCCTGCGCCACATTTCTTCCGGCTTCGTTTCCACTGGCGTACCCGTCTCATCTTTCAGAGCGTATCTATCAAGAAAAACGGTATTTCGAATGCCAGTTAATTCCATAAACCTCCTTGTTATAAGAGTTTTTGTACTTCTTTTTCCAAATCATCGATATCTACAAAACGGCGGAACACACTTGCAAAACGTATATATGCGATCTTATCGAGTTTCTTTAGACGTTTTGCCACAAGTTCACCGATTTTTTTACTCGTAAACTCTGTGTCTGCTGCGCCAATAAGATCCCGCTCGACCTCGTCAACAATCTGACTTACATCATCAGGTTTAAGAGTTGTTTTCCCGCTTGCTCTATATATGCCCATCCGTAACTTTTCCCGATCAAATGGTTCGCGTCTTCCATCCCGCTTAATAACTATCAACGGGACTGTTTCTACTCTTTCGTATGTCGTGAAACGCTTTTCACACTTCGGACACGTCCTTCTTCTTCTGGTTACAGATAAATCCTCATTATCCCTGGTTTCCAGAACATCCGAGTCTTTATGATTGCAATATGGACATTTCATGCGTGAAATCAAAAAACACTACACCCAGTGCAAGATGAGAGTGTAAGACACTAAATAAGCGATCGTCAACTAGCAAAGACTGTATCAAACATACTAGGATCATGACAAAGGCAAACAAAACATGCATTTAAGGTGAAAGTACGGGAATATAAGTTTTTCCACTATCCTGTATGAATAGAATAATGAGTCGACTCGAAGAATCGATCACCAAGTGTCCCCAATGCAACGTATTTTTGTTTATTAGTTATCCAGCTGTTCAGATCGCTTTACAATATCAGAATAGCTCTGAAGAAATGATACAAATCGATCCGCGTCTTTTTGTGATGAAGTAGCGCTAAACCCAGTTATTATTTCTGCATGTTTTTTAGCTGCCGTACTTAATTTTGATACGAGAAAGCCGGGTGCTGGTTTTTTTTGTGATATATATTTTTCAAGAGTTTCAAGCGAACGGACAAAATATCCATAGGCTTCCCCAACATTGACCAATGCATTGGTATACGAACCGTTTTGATGGTACGACATTGCCATAGACATCCGTTTATCTGACTGAAGCAAATAAAATTCTGATTTCTTGACTGGATCTGCAATGAGGATCTCCATCATTAAATCACGCAATTTCTTCAAAAAAAACAGTGGATGATCCGGTAAAATACCCGGGTATGGCAAAACATACTCAACAGGTGAAACTGTTGGAGACACAAGAGGCACAACAGAAGATGGATCACCTTCATATACCTTGACAGTTACACTATCATCCTGTGTTGTTTGGGCGTAAACATTTATCCCAATGGGAAAGAACAAACTGAATATTATGAACACAATCATGAACATGTTTTTCTTCATACATTTTCCTTTCGTATATATATTGTGTCTATCCTATAATCTAATTTCTATTTAGTTTTAAGTATACCATACAGTTTTTAGTATTATTGCACTTTCTATCTGACAGGCAAGGTAAAAATACTTCGGGAGATGAGTTCTTTTTCAGTAATTCCTAAATCCGATAATAAACTATCCGATAACTGTTTTGCCGGTTGAAAACAGCTCTGAATAATCATTTTTTCATCAGTTGAAGGATCTTCTGCCATCCATAATTGAAACCGTTTTTCTATGCCTATCGGCTCAAATTTTGTCATTTTATCTGCAACATAGAGCATACGTTCCTCAATCGTCGATGGTTTAATAACAGGGTCTGTAATTGTATGAAGAGGATGTGCCCTGATAACAGGAATAAGTTCATCATATCCATGTTTTTTAATAATTCTGATACAGGCATCGGGATGATTTTCACCTGGTAACTTTTGAACATTTTTATCAATATCATGAAGAAGGGTTGCTGCATCAAGCAACTCCTTGTTTACTGTAATTGCCTGTTTTAATGCACAATGTATCATTACATCAACAACAGACCACACTGCTAACACATGTCTTCTTTTTTCTGGCGGTAAATCGTATTCATCCCATATCTCTTTACAGACTAATACTGAAGGTATCATAAAAATTATTGCTAGTATGTATTTCGTTACCCTTTTTTCTGACCGTTTACGGAAAAATATCCAAGAGCCTGAAGAACAAGATCGAGCGTTTCTCTTGGTCCGTGTGAATATGTATTAATTACAAGATCGTAATGTCTTGGATCCCAAAAATCATCGCGAGGCACGTCATACATTTTACTCCATTTACCTAAATTCGCTTCCTCACGCTCCCTTAGGTGTGTTTTTGCCTGTTCAACACTTAAATTATCCCTGTTTACCACCCTATCTACCCGAAGAGAATCGTCGCACATCAATAAAACCTTTAAAACATGTTTTAGCCCTCGCATATTCCAACCGGCTATCCATGATTCGACTGCAACATGTGTTGATGGATCTGATAATTTATTCCGTAGGGACAAATCTATCTGATGATCAACATCTTCCCCATAATCGGTTGCTTTGTGGTGTGTCGGATCGCTTTCATTATGGCTCCCGCTTTGAATTGCAAATTGTCTGGCCCAATCCCCACCAGAAAAAGTTTCCCACCCAAGCGTTTCTAGAATTACTTTCAAATTTTTCAAAAGCGTTGATCGTCCTGCTCCGGGTCGTCCTGATATTGCCACTGATGAATACTTGAGTTGAGAATGAGATGTTTTCTGTTCCATGGACGTATTATACGGCTCGCTGTAAACATGGACAATTCACAATTTATTTTATACCTCATTTATCCTGATTAAATTTCCTTTATTTTGTTTATTGCCAGAAAAACCCGTTGACATGGGCGCCTATATGCTCCATACTAAAGTATGGAAATACACTATCTTCCTATTACCTGGAACGTATATCACGATCTTTCAAGAAAGCTTGCAGCATCAATTCTTTCTCATACTCCGGATATTGACAGAATTGTTGCAATATCACGCGGAGGATTAACGCTTGGTCACCTTCTTTCAGACTTCTTACGAATACCCATTGCTACATTCACTATTCAAAGTTATACCGATATTCAAAATCAGGGTGAAATAAAAATTGTTGAGCCGCTTAAAACCAGAATCAGGGGGAAAAAAGTCCTAATCGTTGATGATGTGGCCGATTCAGGAAAAACACTCGAGCGGGCGATTGCGTACGTAAAACGCTTCGGTCCGACTGATATTACGACAGTTACTATGTTTTACAAGCCCCGTTCCGTTTATCGCCCTGATTATTTTGCAGAAGAAACAACCAAATGGATTTTATTTCCGTATGAACCGACAGAAATGATCCTTGCCATTACTTCATCAATGCAAAAAAATGGATCAACAAAGCTTGAAATTCAGGAATTTTTAGCAAGTCTTGGTTACAGCATCGAACAGATACGTTTTGTCAGAAAATATCACATGTCCTGACGAATAAATAATCATCCGGGAAAGTTTACCACTGTAGATCGAAGACGTGACATTGCTTCAAGTGAATATCGAATTCCCTGAACGCCAAGACCAGATTTTTTTATCCCCATAAAAGGAAAGTGATCAGGACCCCTCTGTGGCGATCCGTTAATCTGAACCGTTCCCACCTGAATTTTTGATGCGAGTGCAATTGCCCTTCCTTCGTCTCGCGTAAAAAGTGATGCCTGAAGCCCATATTGTGAACTATTAATAATCCCTACCGCTTCATCAACGGATGAAATGGAAACAAATGAAACGATTGGCCCAAATACTTCTGTTGCAACAACATTCATTGAAGGGGTTACATGTTTTAATATCGTTGGCTCAACAAATGACCCGTTTACTCCACCGCCACGGACAATAACTGCTCCTGCTGCGACTGCCTCATCGATAACGCTTTTTATTTCCTGAGCCACGGACTGGGATATTACAGGACCCACAAGCTTGGTCTGGGAATCAGACGGATCGCCCATTTTCACAGATGCGTCCATCTCCACAAGCACATGATCAATTACTGCGTCGATAACATCAGGGCGCGCCAAGACATATTTAATGCCTGTACACCGCTGTCCTGCATAGGAAAATGCGCCTTTAACTATTTCTTTTACGCATACATTCATATCCGCATCATCAAAAACCACCACCGGATTATTTCCTCCGCATTCAAATAATAACGGTATCATTCCTGCTTTTTTGGCAATTTGCTCCCCTATTTGGCTGCTCCCAGTAAACGCAATCATGGAAATTCCGGGGTGTGACACTAAATAATCACCGATAACAGATCCCTTCCCACTGACACATGAAAGCGTATTTTCAGGAATACCTGCATCAATAAATAATTTAGTCATTGCAAGTCCCACGAGAGTTCCTTGTGTTGGGGGTTTGCATAAAACAGCATTTCCCATCAGTAGTGCAGGTACAATTTTTGATACCGCAAGATTGATCGGATAATTAAATGGGGCAATCGAAAGAACAACTCCATGAGCCCTGCGTTCAATGAGTGCATGCCTTCCCTGCGGAAACCCCGGGAAAGCATCACTATCCTTGTATTCCCCAGTTAATCCAATAACTTCCTTTGTGTAATACTCAATAAGATCAGCGCTTCGAAGCACTTCACTTCGTGCTTCCGCTCTTGTTTTTCCTATTTCAGATACAAGTAACTCAGTGAAAAAATGCTCATGCATCCGAAGCAGATGCCCGGCACGAAGAATTATTTCTATCCGTGTATTAAGAGGGGTATCTTCCCAAGCGGACTGATTTAGCTTAAGTTTTTCAATAATACCGTCTATACTGTGCTGATCGAGTGCTGGAGCATATCCGATAACTTCACCTGAGGATGGATTTATAACATCAATATATTGCCCATCAAGCGCATCTTCCCAAGATGAACCCGAATAATATGCATACATTGGTTTTCCATTATGTTCCCGTAAAACAGGAGTAAAGGCAGTGTCATCCATAGTATTTTAAGTATACCTTCCCGAATAACAGAACAACAATAGCACATCACACTGCTATGTTTTTCTTATATGTTTTTTCTGCTCGATCCCAATTAATGACGTGAAATAAGGCTTCTATATACTCCGCCCTGGAGCTTCGATATTTTAAGTAATATGCATGTTCCCAAACATCCAGGCCTAATAATGGAATCATGCCCAGCGACAAAGGAGAATCCTGATTTTGAGTATCGATAATGCGTACTTTCTTTTTATCTAAAACAAGCCATGCCCATCCGCTTGCGAATCTTGATAGTGCAGTTTTTTTGAACATATCGATACAGGATTCTACTGAAGAAAATTCACGTATAATCTCCTTTTCCAGCTCACCCTTTGGTTTTTGACTATGAACCGAAGAAAGTGAATTCCAAAAAACTACATGGTTGGCATGTCCACCGCCAAAATTGATCACCTTCTGTCGAATTTCGCTAGGCACATGTGATATCAATCGCAATATCTGTTCAATTGATTGGTTTTCATATTGTGGGTATGAAGTTAAAGTATCGTTTAAATTTTTAACATACGCAGCATGATGTTTTGTGTGATGAATGCGCATGGTCTCTTCATCGATAAAAGGCTCAAGCGCATCATAAGAATATCCGATATCAGGCACTGTAAACATATATTGATCCTCCTCTATGCTTTTCTAGTATATAATATGCTCCTATGGGAAGCAAAAGGAAAAAAAATCCCCAAAAAAAAATAATTCCCTTGCCAAAACCCACCCCTGTACGCCCCCTCAGGTGGTACCACTATTTATTCTTTATACTACCCCTGAGCATAGTGTTGGTAATATATTTTATTATTTTTTATAATCTTCCAAATCCAAACACCCTTGTATCCTCGGAAGTAGCCGCTGCGACAAAAATATTTGACCGTAACGGAACTTTACTTTTTGATATATTTGCAGAAGAAAACAGAACTGAAGTACCGCTTTCCGATATTCCGCTACCATTGCGTCAGGCAACGATTGCAATAGAAGATAAGGAATTCTATAAGCACCAGGGGGTCAATCCTATCGGCGGAATACTCAGGGCACTTGCGGCTACCGTTACAGGCAAACGCCTCCAGGGGGGATCAACGATAACACAGCAACTGGTAAAAACTGCTCTGTTGTCTCCGGAAAGAACCGTTACCAGAAAAATCAGGGAAATAATTCTTGCATATTGGGTTGAATTTATTTTTTCTAAAGACACAATTTTAGAAATGTATCTGAACCGGGTACCATATGGAGGAACAGCATGGGGTGTTGAGTCGGCTGCTGAAAAATATTTCGGCAAGCCGGTAAAACAATTAACGCTATCTGAATCCGCACTTCTTGCCGGGCTTCCACAGGCTCCATCTTTGTATTCTCCGTTTGGAAGCAAGCCGGAGTTAGCGTTAC
>Ga0066603_10002148_pt1 | contig 12069 bp, 10 predicted proteins | sample Higcelweek8metaG_FD_59482 | JGI IMG/M metagenome (GOLD analysis project Ga0066603, IMG submission 59482) | Freshwater pond sediment microbial communities from the University of Edinburgh, under environmental carbon perturbations - High... | ecosystem: Environmental > Aquatic > Freshwater > Pond...
AGATCTTGCGTCTCTACGGGGTACCTACCAGTTTGTATCCCTAGACTTTCATATAAAAAACATGGAAAAAGGTCTCCAGAGTGCATATGGTCGGGGATCATACGATGCTTTCATACTCTCATGATTAAGATTGCTCAATGAGTATGGCATAATAAGATCTCCGCAGAACTGGCAGGATGTATGACACAATCTTCTGTCTCCGCCTGCATAACCTTTTATTATAAGGAGAGTATTATGGCAGAAACAACACCTCAGCATTGTCCGGGATTTCAAGAGTTCAAGAGTTTAAAGTCATTTATGTGCAAATGCCCCGAATGCGGTAAGGAGAAAGAGATCTTTTCAGATGAGTTTCAGAAAGCTCATAAATGTAGTGGTTGTGGCAAAGAGATTGATTTTGCTCAGTGCACACTTGAAGGCAGTGCTTAAAACAGCTTAGTCATGCACAGTGTAAAACATACCTGTAATTAAGAAGTAATGTATCCATGAATAGTCTTACTAACTTTATGCCTGCGTATCCTCAAACAATACGCAGGCAGATTTTTTTATATATATTGCCACAGATTATAGATATTGCCCCAAATGATTGAGAAAAACATATGATATCTACACGGTCAGAAAACCATGAGCTTCAGCTTGCAAATGAATTTGTTGAGCACACTGGCAGCCATATATTCTTAACAGGAAAGGCTGGTACTGGTAAAACCACCTTTTTGCATAAACTTAAAGATAAGACAGCCAAGCGGATGGTCATAACTGCCCCGACCGGGGTTGCAGCCATTAATGCAGGAGGAGTTACCCTCCACTCTTTTTTTCAGCTCCCATTTGGCCCGTTCATTCCATTCAGCAAGCCCTATGAAAATAGCAGAAGGCGCATCTTCAGATTCAGTAAAGAAAAAAAAGAGATCATAAAGAGCCTTGATCTTCTGGTGATTGATGAGGTCAGCATGGTACGGGCAGATCTGCTTGACTCTGTGGATGAGGTTCTTAGAAGACACAGAGGCAATGATCAACCGTTTGGCGGAGTGCAGCTGCTGATGATCGGAGATCTGCTTCAGCTCTCTCCTGTGGCAAAAGAGGAGGAGTGGCAGCTATTACAAAGATATTATGAATCTGTTTACTTTTTCAGCAGCCATGCCCTTGGCCGGACAGAGCTATTTACCATTGAGCTGAACCATATATATCGGCAGTCTGATCTCCAGTTCATCAAGCTGCTGAACCAGGTGCGTGACAACAGGCTTGATCCAGCTTCTGTGAGCAAACTCAATCAGCGTTATATTAACAATTTCATACCTGAAGAGGATCAGGGCTATATAACCTTGACAACTCACAACAACAGCGCTGACTTCATAAATAGAGAGAGGCTTTTTGCACTGGCTGGAGAGGAGTACTGTTTCAATGCGGAGATCTCTGGAGATTTTCCTGAGCATCTCTACCCCACCCCGGCCAGACTGATGTTCAAGGTGGGGGCACAGGTGATGTTTCTTCGCAATGATACCGCTGCTGTAAAGCGCTACTATAATGGTAAGGTTGGTAAGATAAAACGTCTTTCAAGCCAACAGATCACCATCATCTGCCCTGAGAATGCTGAAGAGATTGTGGTGGAACCTGCTGAATGGGCAAATATAAGATATACAATGGACAAGGAGAACAGCCAGATCCAGGAGGAGACCATCGGCAGATTCAGACAGTTTCCATTGAAACTTGCCTGGTCCATCACCATACATAAAAGCCAGGGGCTCACATTTGACAAGGCCATAATTGATGCCAGCGCCGCCTTTGCCCATGGCCAGGTTTATGTGGCTTTAAGCCGTTGTAAAACCTTTGAGGGGATGGTACTGAGTTCCCCTGTTCCACCACATGGGATTGAAGCTGACAAGGCTCTACTGAGCTTTATTAAAACTTGCGGACAGAACCCTCTTTCTGAAAAGAGGCTCCAGGAGGCAAGAGTGATCTACCAGCAGAAGTTGCTGCTGGACTGTTTTGACTTTCAACTGCTGCACAACCGTCTCAACTATTTTATCAGGCTTCTGCTGGGTAATGCAAACAGGGTTCAACTATATGGGTTTACCGATATTGGGCGGCTGCAGGAGATAGTCAGATCAGATATCTTTACAGTCAGTGAAAAATTCAAGCAGCAGTTGCGCACCATATTTGCAGATAGAGTGCTGCCTGAATCAGATCCTTATACTGCTGAACGGATCGGCAAAGCATCCATATGGTTCCAGGAGAGATTTTCCTCTGTTTTTGACGATCTGGTACTAAAACTTCAGGTAGAAAGTGAGAATAATGAGCTTAACAGAAAGATTGTCACCTGCCTGAACAGTCTTAAGCATGAGATTACTGTAAAGCTTGCCGGAATACGATCCTGTGAAGATGGCTTTTCGCCCTCCTGGTACCTGCGCTCCATCTCAAAGGCCAAGATTGATTCTGACCCTGAAAGAGAAAAATCAGAAGAGAAGAGATCTTCTGAAAAACGGACAGCAGATTCAGAGACAAAGCATGTAACTTTTGATATGTTTAACAGAGGGCTTACCATTACCAGAATAGCAGAAGAGAGATCCCTTGTTGAATCAACCATAATTGGGCACCTCTGCTTTTTTATAGAAATCGGAAGGCTTAATATCAACAGAGTTATATCACCTGAAAAACAGAAGCGTATTGAAGCTGCAATAGCACAAACATGTGGTAACTCTCTGAAAACAGTAAAAGAGGTGCTGGGAGAGAGCTTCTCATATCAAGAGATCAAACTGGTGGTGGCCCACCAAAAACACCTTGCATCAAAATTGGAATAGAGATGCGATCTAGAATCTTTCTGGCCATCCCATCTATTCAGATAGATCCTGATATCTACAGATCCTGATATCTACAGTTGAAAAGTATAGTTCAAAGGAGAGTGGTCAGCAAGAAATCCTGGGGCTTCAAACAGTGAACGTTGTACATCAGGCTCTTTTGAACCACTCAGGGTATAAGGAATCCCCACATGCCGGATACCTGGAAATGGAGGTACTCCAACTACAATGTCATTTGTGGTGAATACACGATAGATATTGATCTCTTCTGTTGAATTTACGAAATCAAAATTGCCAATCCTGGGTGAACCGAATGTATAAACAGCTTCTGGTCTCTTTAAGGAGGCTGCAAGCACTGCCAGAGCACCTCCCAGACTATGGCCAGTATAATAGACCGGTTCAGATATTAAATCGAGATTCTGTTGAATCTCTTCCCAGGCTTCAATGAGGAGCAACTTGAACCCTTTGTGGACTTTCCCGCCAGAGGGCCAAGGAGAGAGTCGCATGTTTAAATTGAAATACCAGCTGGAGATCCCACCCTGTGTACCTCTGAAAACCAGAACAGAAAATTTTTTCTCAGCCCCTGCCAATGTCCCAATGATGGCGCACTGAACATGTCGGCCATTGTAGAACCAGCGTTCTTCTAACCCTATTTTATGTAAAAACAAGTTCCTGGTTGCCGTCTGATCCTGAATGTTGTTCTGATCACCACTCTTTAGATAGATCAGACGGGAGAGTTCAGATAACCACCATGCATTGGTGCGGCTGAAATCCGCTTTTTCTGTCTCAAATTGCTGCTGGTTGTTTTCAGGAAAAAAATCCACTGCTCTTCCGGGGTTGAAAACGGATCTCCATGCATAACTGTAAGCCATCTTGAATTGTGTCCAGATTTTATCTATTGCATTGTTAATATGGGTACTTTTTAATAGCAGCACCAGCACTTTACTTATTAAACAGTTAGAGGAGTGTATTATAGGTAAGGTTGGTATGTCAAGGAGATGTTAGGATTTTGTTAGATTATGGTTAGAACTTTACTAGCAGTTATGCACTAGCACAGCCTGCTGCTTTTTTATGCCTAATATCAGTATGGAGATTGAAGAGTCGGCTCCAATAAGCGTAATATAATTTACGCCCGGATGTACTAGAATTTATGAGCAACAGTTAATACCCCATGTCAAAGTTGATCTGATATTTTAATGGCATGTTCATCACAGATCAGCCTCAGATAATCTTTTTTCACCTCAACGCAACCCCATCCCAAACCATTGCAAAATGCCATTTCCAAGTTTATACTCAAGCCTTACAACAAAAAAGTAATTATATTAATATTAAAATACTTTTTTGTTGTAAAATGGTTATATATTAAATCAATTTGGGTTAACTTATCTTTATCTTTTCCTTTATAAAAAGAAAAAATATTTTAATATCAATGCATTAGATAGTTAAAATCCATTATTTAACGATATGGCATCACATATGCATTTCATATTTTCAAAGTCAAACAAGAGGCAGAAAGAGTTCAATATAACACCTTTAACAGGAAAACAGTATTTTAAAACAGACAAAAAAACAGAGAGGAATGGAACCAGATGAAAAAGATTGAAGCAATTATAAAACCGTTCAAGTTGGATGAGGTGAAGGAAGCGCTCAATGAAATAGGCGTTACAGGCATGACGCTCTGTGAGGTAAAGGGGTTTGGACGCCAGAAGGGGCACACAGAAATTTACAGAGGCGCAGAGTACCAGGTGGATTTTGTCCCTAAAGTCAAACTTACTATTGTAGCAGATGACACGATGGTAGATAAGATAATGTCTACCATCATCGAAAAAGCAGGAAGCGGCAAAATTGGAGATGGTAAAATTTTTATCCTTCCGATGGATGATGCCATCAGAATCAGAACTGGAGAGAGAGGCAAAGAGGCTCTTTGATCCCAATAATATAAAAATCAGTTTAATAAAAAAGATACAATATAAAAGGAGATACAGACATGAAAAACGGAACCCCTTCAATGACAAGTGTGAAATTGAAGCTTCTGTTTAGTCTGGCAACTCTGGCCATATGCACATTAGGATCAGGAAACTTTGCTGCAATAGCCAGTGGTGCAGATATAACTGCTGTGGAAAAAGCCATTGGCTCCTCCCCTGCAAGCCTGTTTCATGGTAAAACTCAGGATGATATCCGTAAGGAGTTGCCAGTTTCAGCAGCATACAGAGATGAAACAACCCCCATTGAAGAGGAGGTTGAGGTTATGATTAACGGAAACCCTGTGAAGACATCCATTGTAAGATATCTTACAGAGATGGAGATTTTTCAGTACAGAGGAGATGTGCTCTGGACATGTGTTGCCGCATTTCTTGTCTTTTTGATGCAGGCTGGTTTTGCCATGGTGGAGACAGGATTTACAAGGGCCAAAAATGCTGTGAACATCATGATGAAAAACGTGATGGATTTCTGCATAGGCACGGTTGCCTTTCTGGCAGTGGGTTTTCACATCATGTTTGCTGGTAATGATGAGCCCCTATTCTTTCTTGGACAGACAGACGCAACCCAGTGGGGCTTTGCCTTCTGGCTCTTCCAGTGTGTATTTGCCGCAACTTCAGCCACTATTGTATCAGGTGGTGTTGCCGAGAGGATAAAATTCAAGGCTTACCTGATATACAGCATCGTTATCTGTGCATTTATCTATCCCACATTTGGCGGCTGGGTATGGGGAAGTCTTCTGGATAGTCATGGCTGGCTTGAAGATATCCTTGGTGTAGGTTTTTACGATTTTGCAGGTTCAACAGTGGTACACTCAATGGGTGGCTGGCTGGCCCTGGCTGGTGTTGTGGTGATCGGTCCAAGGATTGGAAAATTTGACTCCAATGGCAACCCAAGAGGCATTCCAGGACATAATATACCTTTGGCAGTTGTTGGAGGTTTCCTTTTCTGGCTTGGATGGTTCGGGTTCAACTCTGGGAGTACCACCACATTTGATGGAAACCTTGCCCGCATTGCAGTAATGACCAACATAGCAGGGGCTACCGGAGGTATCTCTGCCATGATAGCGGTCTGGTTAACCTTTAGAAAACCTGATGGCGGAATGATTGTAAACGGATTTCTTGCAGGAATGGTTGCCATCTGCTCAGCTGTAGATGTTGTCAATGTCTGGGGTTCCTTGATAATAGGGGCAGTTGCAGGTGTTCTTGTTGTGTACAGCGTAGTTTTTATGGAGCGGGTACTTAAACTTGACGACCCTGTAGGGTGCATAAGTCTCCATGGTGTCTGTGGTGCCTGGGGAACGCTTGCCTACGCCTTCTTTGGTGTTGAGACTTTCAGTTACACGGTTCTTATGGCACAGTTAATTGGTATTGCAGTTGCTTTTGCATGGTCATTTGGTACTGGTCTTATTCTCTTTCTTGGCATAAAGCACACCATTGGCCTGAGGGTGACCAGAGAGCAGGAGATCACAGGACTTGATATCTCTGAACATGGTAATGAGGCATACTCTGGATTTCCACTTGACAGCCATGCATGATCAGATCTGAGAATCAGATAAAACATTTTATCAATACCTTCACCAAATTCAAAAAAGGTATTGTTTATGATAATATTAATTAACTCATGAAGGGCGAAGCCGGAAGAGAAAATTCCTATCCGGTTTTGCCCCACTGAAAGAGGGACATCATGTGCGCCATCGCAGGCCTATTATTTAAAAATGATCAGAAACGCAATTTTAATATGACCACTGGACAGGCCTTGACAGAGATTCTGGATGCCACCCTTCATAGGGGACCGGACTCTGCCGGATGGGCCATTTATAAAGAGCCTTTAGACAATCTGATTAGAATGCGCTTTCTGATTCCAGAGAGTGCAGCTGAAACTGAAACTGAAATAAAAAAGATCCGCCACCATCTTCAGCGCCTCAATGTTTTTATCGCAAAAGAGGAGAGAGCTGGCTGCACTCTTGGTATCCATGCAAGATATGATGGAGATGTTCTCCCGCTCACCCGCAGCCTTGAAAAGGAGCTGATCCCCCTTTCAATAGGTAGCAGCCTTGATATTCTGAAAGATGTGGGACACCCCCGTGAACTTGCCCAGAAATATGATATCAACCAGTTTAACGGCAGCCACGGTATTGCACATATCAGGCTTGCCACAGAATCTGGAGTTCACCCTGACACTGCTCACCCGTTCTGGGCCTGCGGTTTTGCAGACATTGCTACAGTACATAACGGGCAGATCACCAACTACTGGATCATGCGCAGACGCCTTGAACGAAAGGGGATGACCTTTCAGACCCACAATGATACGGAACTGATTGCCGTTTATTTAGCCTTTCAGATGAGTCGTGATGTCAGCCTGGCAGATGCCCTTAAAGCATCACTGGATGATCTGGATGGCACATTCTCCTACCTTGTTTCCACAAAGGATGCCATTGGTTACGCCAAGGACAAACTTGCTGCCAAACCAATGGTCAAATATGAGAACAGCCAGATGATAGCAATATCATCTGAAGAGGTGGGACTGAACCGCCTCTTTCCAGGAGAGGCTCTGGAGACAAGTGAGCCTGCCCCATTCAGCTGTGGCATCTGGACAAGGAGCAGCAAATGATCTTAAGAATAAAGATAACTTGTATGGATCACACCATAAAGGAGAGATAAAATGGTAACAATTGACCTATCCAGAATGCCCATCAGAACGGCCAATGAGGTGATAAGAGGCCATGGGGCTGCCCATAATGACATTGATATCATAAACCCTGACGCCAGACACTACATTGCTGTGGGCCTTACCAATCCTGTCAAGGTTTCGATCCATGGCTCAGCTGGCTATTTCTGCGGAGGACTCAGTGACGGACCTCACATAGAGATAAAGAACAACGTAAGCTGGGGGGTTGGCGACAATATGCTTGGCGGTACCATAGTTGTCAGCGGCAATGCAGGAGCCATTGCCGGAGAGGCTCTTCGTGGCGGTGAGATCATAATAAGGGGCAACATGGGGTCACGCGCCGGACAGGTGATGAAAAAAGGGACCCTCTGCTGTGGCGGCAACTCAAGCTTCATGGCAGGATATATGATGTATGGTGGCAGAATGATCATACTTGGCAACTCAGGAGATAAAGTTGGCGAGAACATGGCAGGGGGTGAAATATATGTTGGGGGCACCATTGAATCGTTAGGTGCAGATGCCATGGTATCCACCCCATCTGAGGAGGAGATAGAGTCTGTCATGGCATTCCTGGAGAGATATAAGATTGCATTTTCAGGAAGATTCCAGAAAGTTATATGTGCAGGAGCAGATCTGAGCTGCGGCAAGCCGGAACCCCGACTTAAACTTATTCCATTCCCCCGTTTTTCAGGAAACAGTACCCAATGGTGGAACGATAAGGTGCAAGAGGATATCCAGATCAAGAGCAAAATTGGCAGATACAGAGTAAGGGGATACGGAACAGCGCGTCACATTCCACATTTCAACGATATTGCATTTAAATTTGATATCAATCGTAATGAGTTGAACAGTGTAGATCTTCAATCCAAGGTGGATCTTAGAACCTTTATCGGTGGCAGAAACGGAGGAAAAGCGCTGGATTTAAGCATGCCGGTGATGATTGCACCAATGAGCCTGGGAGCCCTGAGCCCAAGGGTAAAGACAGCTCTTGGTATTGCATCCCGTCTCTCTGGGATCTGTGAAAATACCGGAGAGGGGGGGATGTACTCAGTTGAGCGCGCAGAGGCAAGGCAGCTTATTGCCCAGTGCCTCTCTGGACGTCTTGGCTGGAATATCCACGACATGAAGCGGTCAGATGCTCTGGAACTCTACATATCGCAGGGGGCCAAGCCAGGACTTGGGGGCCAGCTCATGGCAGCCAAACTGACAGAGGAGATTGCACAGATGAGAGGAATTCCCCATGGTATGGATCTGCGCTCCCCCTCCCGCCATCCGGATATCCTGGGGGGAGACGACCTGATCATGAAGGTTCTTGAATTCAGAGAAGCTGTTGGATGGCGACTCCCTGTAAGTCTCAAACTTGGAGGCGGACGCACCCGTGACGACGTAAAGATCGCCTATAAGGATGGCATTGATTTTGTTGAGCTGGACGGACTTCAAGGTGGTACTGGTGCAGGAGGAAATGAGGTTATTGAATATGTTGGAATTCCAACAATATCAGCCCTGATGGAGGCAATGGATGGTCTGGATGAGATTGATGCAGCAGGGAAGCTTCCAATTGTGCTTATGGGAGGTATTCAGAACGGAGTTGATGCAGCCAAAGCGATCGCTCTTGGTGCCACGGCTGTAGGAGTTGGAACTCCCATGCTCATTGCAGCAGGGTGCACAGGGTGCATGCAGTGCAGTACTGGCAACTGCCCGTTGGGGATCACCACACAGACTCCTGAGTACGTTGAACGGTTCAATGTTGAAAAACTCTCCATTGAGATGCACACATATCTGGAATCATTCCGTTGGCAGCTTGCGGCAGCTACCTTTGCTCTTGGTCACGCAACTGTGCACAAACTATGCAGGGATGATCTTGTGGCACTGACACCGGAGGCTGCTGCACTGACACGGTTGCCCTATGCTCCTGAATATGCTGAGATAGCTTGTCGTAACAGTGCAAAATTGAGAAAACAGCATAAGGCGTTGGAGACAGAACAGGAGAGTGGGAGAAAAGTAAGAGAGACAGGGACAGCAACCTTTCCAAAGAGTTCCCGTGACATCATCAAACGGATGAGTCGTACAGAGGTTCATGATGTCGGATCACAGCGGAAAATCATGGAGATGGCTCTTCAGGGGCGAGAGAACCCATTTCCACCAGAGCGACCAGCGCACTTAGATGATCTGGTATTTCTCTCAGCAGCACTCACTCGTCTGGTGATTGACCCATACAGAGAAGATTGCAGCACAAAGACACGGATAACCCGCGCCGTTGAAATAGGAGCAGGCAATCTCTCTGCACCTTCATCGGAGATTAAGCAGCCCTTTTTCTTTACTGGGTTTGATGATGCTCCGGCTCATATCAGAGAGGCTCTTTGTTGTGCAATTTCAAGCTGCGGATGTGGGTATATCGGACGCAGAGCCCTTACATCAGAGTCCAGAACAATACCATCTGGTACAACATACAGTAATTCTCCAGCAACTGACAGAATTTCCAGAATCTCCAGAACAGATGGAGGAACTACTCATAAAAGTGTCTGGTTTCAGTTGCTTCTTCCTGGGGATATCCCCTCTTCTGAGGCAGATGCCCTGATATATGTCACTACTGGAGGAACCGCCCTTCAGAAGCTCAATGCCAGAAGGCTCCATCCCAATCAGATGCTGGGGGTCTGCGCTGATACAAGGACTCTACCGGCAGTGCTGCCCCATGCACTGAGCAGTGCTTTTGATATCCTACTCATAGACACAACGTCTGGAATCACAAAACCATGGGTGGAGCTTGGCAGCCAATTTGACTTTACAGTCATTCGGGATACTATCCTGCGTCTCAGATCCATGTATCTGGAAGAGGAGATCTGTCTGATCAATTTCGGAGGTCTCCGATCAGGTACTGATGTGGCTAAATCTCTTGCTCTGAACTGTAATGCATCTGTATTTGGTGTTGCCATGGCTATTGCACTTGGAGGATGCATCAATGGCAATTCCATTGAATTTCCAGACCAAATCAGCTCTGGCTCAAAAAATGAACCTGTCTCAAGGAGCAGTGAGAACCAGCTCTATAATGCTGCTGTGAACTGGATAAAAGGAACTGCACAGGAGACAGCAATAATTGCAAGATGTACTGGAAAGACAAACATCCACAACCTGGAGCCTGAAGATATGCGCTCCATATCCATTGCAACATCTGAAGCTCTGGGAATTCCACTCACATCTGGAGCTGTTAAACGGCAGAGATTTTAAATAAAACATTTATTGGGTCTGCTGAAATGACAGACTAAGGAGGATGTATGACCGTAGGAAACGCCATTAAATTCATAAAACGGGGACTTTATGACAGCCAGTTGAGAAAGAGTCTCAACTCCGCATCCAACCTGCTGGAACTCCATAATGTTCTGGAAGATGAAAAGCTTATTTTTTCAGTCGATGACTTTGACGAAGCATTTCACCACAGCTTATCTCAATGCCAGGAAGAGGAACAGGCAGAACAGATCAAAGAGTTCAAGCTCTGGTGGGAGCTGCTCTCTCAATGTATTGAACCAGCCAGATCTGGAAAGCAGTACAGAAGCTGTTGCTGATGATCGTATCGGGATAACTTATGTGGCTTCTTATAATATTTAATGCAACTTAGCATCTAACAGAACAGGGGATTTATGTATAAGAGTAATTTGAACTGGCACAGATGGCTAAAAAATGGGGATCAATATCTGAAGTCAGCAACACCTAAAGGTGAAAAAAGCCGTTTTGGGACAGATATAAGGTATAATCTGCTCTCCATGTCTTTAGAAGGCTATATTATGGCCATATTGGATTTTCATAATAATCTGCCTGATAACCACACATACAGAGATCTTGTTATTGGCCTTGAAAGAGTAATGCCGATCAGTTTGACACTCAAAAAACGCATTTTACAGTATGAGAACATCCAATCCATATGTTCCATCGAAAAGTATCACAGAAGCAGCCCGACAGAGGAGGAGCTGGAGGATTTAAAAGGTGCTATTACTGAGATCAGCGTGATAGCACATAAAACCTGTGAACCTCTCTCTCATTCTGAATCAGAAACTTGATAAACTGATCACCCAACCAGCATGACCTACTCATTCTGGTTGGCTTGCCATATTCTTTCAAGTAGTTGAGGTAAAACTTGAATCACATACTGCACTATTTTCTTCGAGGGGTAAATCTTAGAAAGACCCGGTAATTATCAGAATTGATATCAGGCGGAATGTGATATCCCTCTGGTACCAGCAGCATCATCACGCGGCCCGTTGCCGGGTCAGAAGCTGATTTTCTGTTTCGTCGATCAACACGACCGTTTCCCATTTCACCAGCTGGCCGTCTTCTGGGGGGACGGACATTTAACACCCTGGCCTCTATGAAATTCCCACCAGTATCCATTTTTTTCACAGGGGCATCAACCCGGCTTATAGTTCCAATTACTATCTCCATAACAGCTCTCCTGTATCACAAATGCCATGTCTCATTGGCACACTCAAGAATTAAACGTAGGGGACAATGAAGAATTGCCCCCCACTTTCATACAACCTACATGGCAGATTCTCCCGCCACAACGAAGCATGAAAGCTGTAGAGACGCAAGATCTTGCGTCTCTACGGGTTACCCAACAGTTTGTATCCCTAGACTT
>Ga0066603_10002153_pt1 | contig 12055 bp, 8 predicted proteins | sample Higcelweek8metaG_FD_59482 | JGI IMG/M metagenome (GOLD analysis project Ga0066603, IMG submission 59482) | Freshwater pond sediment microbial communities from the University of Edinburgh, under environmental carbon perturbations - High... | ecosystem: Environmental > Aquatic > Freshwater > Pond...
CGGGCCTGAGTGCAGCGCTGACCCCGACCTCGAACGCCCACGCCATTTTCCAGACCACCTGCCAACGGGTTAACGCCACCCTGAACATGGAACGGACAGTCGTTCTCAGGCCGGTTGCCCGCGACACGTTCACCGTCGCCCTGACCCAGGGCTATGAGCGCAATCAGGCCGAAACCCTGCTGGCAACAGAGATCCATGTGCCTGTTGATACCCTGCTGCAGAACGGTTACGTACTGATCACCAGAGAAAGTGGCCGCGATCACCTGCACGACCTGCGGACCGCGCTGTCGCTGCCATTCCTGATCGCTGTTCCGGTCATTCAGGACAACGACGTGATGGCAATCATCATCACCGGCCGCACCCGTGAGCAGAAACCGTTCATGCCCCGGCTGGGGCAAGGGGACCGGGAGACGTTGCAGGCCATTGCCGCCTATGTCAGCGCCATTTTTGCCCAGGGAGCGATGCTGGATGTCGAGCACATGAACCAGCGTTTGCGGCTGGAAAATGAGCGTATTTCCATGGCCAAAGAGCAGGCCGAAGGGCTGGCAAAGGCCAAGAGTGAGTTCATTGCGGTCATTTCCCACGAAGTCCGCACCCCGATGAACGGCGTACTGGGGCTCAGTCGCCTGTTGCTGGACAGTGACCTGCAACCCGAACAGCAGGATTTGGCACAAACGATCGTTTCATCCGGGGAGACCTTGCTGGGTATTCTGAACGAAATTCTGGATCTGTCCAAACTGGAGGCTGGTCGTATCGAGCTGGAGAAGCTGCCGTTCCACCCGGTCAGCATGGTCGAAGACTGCATGGCCCTGATCGCCGCCCAGGCATCCGACAAGGGGCTGGCGCTGGCCTGCCACGCCGCCGCCGATGTCCCGGGCACACTGATCGGCGACGGAGCCCGTGTGCGCCAGATCCTGATGAACCTGATCGGCAATGCGGTCAAGTTTACGGAACGCGGCAGCGTCAGTGTGGCAACCAGCATCGCCCCGCCCCTGCCCGGTGATGCTGGCGTAACGGTGCTGTTCAGCATCACGGATACCGGCATTGGCCTGTCAGAGGAGGAAAAAACCCGTTTGTTCCGCCGCTATGAACAGGCAGGGGCATGGGTCAACCGCCGTTTTGGTGGCACCGGTCTGGGACTGTCGATCAGCAAACAACTGGCCGAGCTGATGGATGGCACCATCACCGTTCACAGCACCCTTGACCAGGGGACAACCTTTATTGTCACCCTGCGTCTGGGCCATTCCTCCTCCACTGGCCCCGGTCGCCCCATTCCCCATATCCCGGAAGGCCAGATGGTCCTGATCGCCGACCCGGACCCGATCGCCCGTCAGCTTCTGACCCGGCAACTGGAAATGTGGGGACTGATCGTTGGTCAGGCCGCGACCATGGAAGACCTGTACGATTGCGGCCCATTGCTGCAGCAGGGCGGAGCCATCATTGCCAGCACGCGTTTGGGGGCCGACATCGCCGCCTGCCTGCAAACGGTGGCCAGCAACAGCGGTGTCGGCAGCTCACCGCGAGCCCTGATCCTTTCCTGTGGGTCAAAGCGTTTACCGCCAGCCAAAGAGACTGCCATTCCGTGGATTGCCGAGCCGATACGGGAAAGCAGCCTGAAAGCAGCCATCGAGTGGCTGTTTGCCGCCCCGTCCAAGCGGTCAAACACGCCATCACCACACTTCGCCGTCATGAGCCCCCCGGTGGAAGGCCCCTCTCCCTCTCTGCCATCCCTCTCGATTCTTTTGGCTGAGGACAATATTGTCAACCAGCGGGTGGCCATTGGGTTGCTCGAACGTCAGGGCGCGCGTGTTGTCGCCGTTGAAAATGGCCAGCAGGCACTGGCCGCCCTGCAGCACACCCGGTTCGACCTGATCCTGATGGATCGGCACATGCCGGACATGAACGGGATTGAGGCTGTACAGGCGCTGCGCCGACTGCCACCTCCCTATGGAACCTTACCCGTTATCGCCTTGACGGCCGCCGCTTCGCAAGCCGATGCCCAAGAATGCCTTGATGCCGGCATGAATGCTTTTGTTTCCAAGCCCATTGACCCCAAGCAGCTTTATCAGGTCATTCTGTCTCTGGTAGAGCCATCATCATCGGCGCAGACACCGGCCCTGCGCTTGCCCGCTCCAACCCTGCTCCCCACGCGGGGCATCTGTGCCGGGCATAATCCGAACGATCCTGCCATCATTGCAGATTTGGTCCGGGATCTGGGAATCGACATCCTGCAGGAACTGAACAACGATTTCAGCCATAGCTGCCAAAACCTGCTGGATACCATCAACACCGCCATTTCCACCCGCAACCATTCGGAAATGGAATATGCGACGCACAGCCTGAAAAGCGCGGCAGGCTTTCTGGGGATACGGGAACTGGCTGACGCGGCAGCCGAGATCGAACAGCAGGCAAAAATGCAGGCTGAAACTGTCTGGCAAGCGGCCGCACGGCTGAGCATGCTGGCCGCCGATGGACAGCGCTGGCTGGCCGCCATGACCCTGCACCATACTCAGAACCATAGATGAAAAAGAGAGTCCCCCTGCTTTGGGGACTCTCTTTTTTATTACCCGAGTCACCGCAAACTCGTGGTCGCGGTTCTCTAGTTACATCAACAACGCGTTACACACGCCACCGAGGTAACAAACAGACGATACACCACGATCAGGCACGATCGAAACGGCACACCATCTTTCATACCGCCGACGAAGACACCCTGTGAATGTTCCCATTGGACAGGATGCCGAGCGCGCCGACTACCGCCGCCCGAATACCGAGTACGCAGACCCAATTCCGGATCCCCGACTGGATGATGCACGATGGAAGGCAACGTCCAGACGATGACGGCGCTGAGTTTCACGCCGAGCCAGTAAACGCAACGGAAACACCAACACAAAAAGCAAGAGCAGGAACTCGCACACGTCCTTCTCCTTGAGCGCTACAGCCGAAGACTGCTTGTTATTATGATGGGCCTTTTTGGCCTCACTGGTCTCATGCCCCACAGGCAGGACCTTTTGCGTCATACGCAAGGGTGACAATAGTCCTTTGTTGCAGGCTATTTCAACATGTAATCACATAAAAAATGGCAGCCAAAAGAACTACATCACCTACCCTGCCAATAATACTACTTTCTATAAATAACGCATAAATTCATATCAGCGAGCAACACTCTGCCTAATCCATGACAGAAAGTCGCCACAACCCCCGGATACAGGAACTGTAACAATGCATGGTAATTCGTAAGAATGCATATTCTTGATTAAAGAAATGGCCAGATCGACACACGTCGTTGTCGTCTTCACTATGAATGCAACCTCTGCAGAGGTTTCAGTTTTGTCTTCCCAGCGATATATCGACGTCATCGGTCCGAGAATATTCACGCATGCCGCCAGCCGGGCATCAACCAACGATTGCCCAATTGCCAAGGCTTGCTGCTGATCTGCCGCAATACAATACAGAATTTGCACGTCAACTTCTGTCTGCCTGGACATATCCATATCCATCTCCACGCCAAACACCAGGATCCAGAGCGGGTATCGTGGCTTTAAAAAATACGAAACCCGCCCTCAGCGTTAACGCAACACCGCCAGCAACAGGACGATCAACGCAAACAAACCAAACCCACCCGCAATAACCAGCAGCCGGGGATCACTCAGCGGAACCACGGGCCGCGGCAAGGATGTGATGGACCCACTCGGTGCTTTGGCGGCGACACTCCCATCATCCAGGAGCGCATCCCAGTCTGCCAGCAACGTGCGCGCAGCACCGGTCGAGGCAAAAAGAATGTCGTCGCCCACAGGCTCCGTCTCACCCCCACTCAGGCGATCTTCCTCCTGCTTGGAGGCTGCTGCCATGGCAACAATCAGACGGCGGGTAAAGCGGTCAAAGAATTCATGGGCCGTACGGTCCGCCATTCCCTTGACCAGCTTGCTGCCAACGTCGGCCAGGATGCCGCCAATATTGGTTTCACAACGGTAGCGCAGGCAGCACCCGCCATCGTCCTGATCACTCAGCTCGACAGAGGCAAAGCCTTTGACAAAGCCCGCTGCACCACCTTCCCCCTGCCCATTCAGGGTATAGGAGCACAACGGCACCACGTCGCTCAGCCAGAGTTTTCCGGCAAAACGGGCACTGATCGGGCCAACGCTGGCCCTGATCGTCGCCGACAGGGTTTCCGGACCACTCCATGCCAGTTCTTCACATCCCTCAATGCACACGCGCAAAATGGAGGGGTCGTTCAAGGCATCCCACACTTTGCTCCGTGGTGCAGGAACGCTGTATTCACCGGTAAACTGCATCATTCCCCTCCCTGCTACTCGTCGCCGTCTGCCGAGGGCCCAGCCCCCTGCCCTTGCTGCTGGTACAACGTAAAGATCCCCTGCGTCCCGCACTCGCGGCCACCCTGTTCGGCAAACCGGCCAAACTGGTGCAACGCGGTCTGCAACCCCCGCAGGTCCAGCCCCATGGCCTCGGCCTCACTGGCTGCGATCCCCATATCCTTCAGGAAATGGTGCACAAAGAAACCGGGGGCAAAATCGCCCTCGCTCATTCGCTTGCCCAGAACATTCAACTGGAACCCACCAGCCGCACCGCCACCGATGACCCCCAATACCTTTTCCAGATCAAGCCCGGCATGGGCACCATAGCTCAGGGCTTCGGCCACCCCGACAATGGTCCCGGCGATCACGATCTGATTCACCATTTTGGTGTGTTGACCGGCACCTGCGCCCCCCTGCAGGGCAATCGACTTGCCCATTACCTGGAACAACGGCAGGGCACGCAGATAGGCGGCTTCATCACCACCGACCATGATCGCCAGCGTCGCATTGCGGGCGCCCACATCTCCCCCTGACACCGGAGCATCGAGCGCGGCAATTCCCCGCTCGGCAGCCTGCGCATGAATGCGGCGGGCCAAGGCCGGTTGCGAGGTGGTCATGTCGATCACCAAACCACCGGGCGCCATGTTCGGGACCAGCCCGTCATCGCCCAGATAAACGGCTTCGACATCATGGGGGTAGCCGACCATGGTGATAACGACGGTGCAGACCCGCGCCAGCGAAGCGGGCGTATCGTGCCAGACGGCACCAGCCTCCAGCAATGCTTCGGCTTTTTCCTTCGTCCGGCTGAAAACATGCACCTCATATCCGGCCGCCAGAATGTGGCCTGCCATGCTTTGGCCCATGATCCCAAGACCGATAAAGCCGATACGTTCTGCCTGCACGGCGCTGCTCATCTTGCCAACCTCCGAAGGTTTCCTGAAGACTGCCGGGGAGCTATCCCCTTGGCGGGCACTATACCTGTCTGCACCAGGCTCTCAAGCCCCGACACTCAACCTCTTCAACCTACTGCATGCCAGTATGGCGCGTATATCCCTTTTCTCTGATCCCTTTCACTGGAAAGTCTGAAAAGATGAAAAACGCTGGACAAACCTCCTTTTTTATCGCTTTCCGCATAAGACGAATGAATGAACATTCACTTCAAGCATTAGTCCCATTCATTGGTATAAAAAGACTATCCATGATCTCTATCAATATAGAACAATATGTGATAGAGAAAAAATTACGATTTTAGTCGCTTATACCATTCTTTACCCCCCCACTCCGAGAGGCTGCCGATGTCGCAGAGCCCAGACTCCTCTGCCAAATTGCGCGAACAACGCGACCGCTTTGTGGCCTTTGCCTTCGCAGGCGCCGAGGCATTGATCGAGCTGGATGACCAGCGGACAATCACCTACTGCGCCGGAGCATCGGAATCCCTGCTGGGGGGAGCCCCCGAGGCCCTTGTCGGTCAATCCCTGCTGAATCTGGTCGCCCCCGAAGATCAGACCATGCTGCAGGAACTGATCCGCCGTATCGAGACTGTCGGTCGCATGGACCGCATTCGCATCCATTTTCAGGCCGCAGGGCGTCCGCCCGTCGCCGCATCCCTGTCGGGTTTGTGCTTTCCCGGCCGCAAGGAAACCCTTTACCTGACAGCCAGCCGTGCCCATGGCGGCAATCCGGGCAAGACACAGATTACCGCGCCTGCGCGTACCAAAGAAGAATTCGCCCAGATGGCCGAACAGCGGATGCAGGAGGCAGCCCAGTTCGGAGACGAATTGCGCATGACCCTGATCGATCTGGCAGATTCATCGCTGAACGAACGGATGGATTCCGAGGCTATCGGTACCTTTTTGCAAGGCGTCGAAAGTTACCTGCGTGCCTGGTCGGTGGGCGGGAATTCAATCGGGCAGATCGACGATACCAAATTCGGCATCATCCACGATAAGTCCCTGCAAGTCGAACAGATGTCCAGTCGCATTTCCGACATCGCATCCCTGTTCGACCCGTCCGGCGCCGGGCTGGAAGTCAAGGCGGTCAGTGTCGAGCTGGATCGCAGCGTGATCACCGAAGAAGACCTGAACAAGGCGCTGATCTATACCCTGACCTCGTTTGCCGAAAATGGCGGTAAGGATTTTACGCTGAAATCCCTCAGTCAGGGTTACCAGCAAGCACTGGACGAAACGCTGACCAAGGTGACAGCATTCCGCGAGGCTTTGAATTCTGATTCGTTTACTTTGGTGTACCAGCCCATCGTCGACCTGAAGGCATGGAGCGTCCACCACTACGAAGCCCTCGCCCGCATGCAGCAAGGAGAACGACTGTTCCTGCCGGCGCGTTTCATCGGCTTTGCCGAAGATTTCGGGGTGGTCAACGAATTCGACACCATGGTGGTCAAAAAAGCCATTGCCGCGTTGCGGGCAGGTAAAAAGCTGCACGGATCAGCGCAAATTGCCGTTAATCTGTCAGGAAAAAGCCTGTCAAACGAGGCATTCGTCCATGGATTGTTCCTGTTGCTGCTGGAAAACCGCGATATCCTGCCACGGATGATGTTCGAATTGACGGAATCCTCCGAACTGGCCGACCTCGAATCTGCCAACAAGATCCTGCAGAAAATACGCTCGTTCGGCTGTAAGGTCTCGATTGACGATTTTGGCGCCGGAGCCGCTGCCTTCAACTATCTCAAGGCCCTGAAGGTTGATTACGTCAAAATTGACGGCAGCTATATTCTGGACGCCTTCCACACCGCACACGGCAAGCCTTTTTTGAAGGCCATCGCGCACCTGTGCCGTGACATGAACATTCAGAGCATCGGCGAAATGGTGGAAGACAGTCGGACCATGTGGTTATTAAAGGAAGTCGGGGTGGATTTCGGGCAGGGGTATTTCTTTGGACGCCCGTTGCCGGACATTACCGGCTTTTCCCTCTCCCCTATTCCCAAGACCCGCTAACCATTTGACGTCACGGGCACAGGACCACAAGGTCGGAAAGAGCCGTTGTGGTCCTGTACCTGTGCCATTCAACCCTTGAGCAAAGCCCGCACAGACGATGACAGGACAGCCTTGCCCTGCTCGCTGTAGATTTCATGGTTCCGCTCGATTTCATTCAGCTTGTACAGATAGTTGACCATCAGGCCATAGGCCTGCTCCATTCCGTTCACCGAACGGTCGCCCACCCAGTTCAGCCGTTCGATCCGCGCACCGTTGGTCAGATGAAAATGCGCCACCGGATTGGCCGCCGTTGCCACCCCGCCTTCCTCGCGTGCCGGACGTTTTTCCAGCGCCAGATACAGGGCCCCCAGCCGGATCAACGGCTCACGGACCACCTCGGCCAAGGCAGCATCCTCCAGCAAATCCGGACGTTGCAGGCATCCTGCCAAGCCAGTTTTTCCACTCAGCCCCTGCTTTTTGGCAAAGGCTGCCAGTTGCTTCTGCTCGGCGGGCAGCAAGGCTGCATCGCCCTTTTCCGCCAGATAGCCATCCAGCCATTTGCGGAACCCCGGCATCGGCGACAAGGTGGCAAACGTCTTCAGGTTACTGAATTCCTTGGACAGCGTCTGCACCACTTTCTTGATCAGGAAATTGCCGAACGAGATGCCATCCAGCCCGCGCTGGGCATTCGAGATCGAATAGAAAATCGCTGTATTGGCTTCACTGGCATCCCCCACCGGCGCACCGATATCCAGCAACTCCTGAATGTTCCCCGCCAGACCGGCCAACAGGGCCACCTGTACGAAAATCAGCGGCTCATCAGGCATCCGTGGGTGGAAAAAGGCATAGAGCCGCCGGTCTGAATCCAGGCGGTTCTTCAGATCGTGCCAATCCTTGATCGCATGCACCGCTTCGTAGGCAACGATTTTTTCCAGAATGCTCGCCGGGCTGTCCCAGGTGATCTGCCGCAATTCCAGAAAACCCACATCAAACCAACTGCGCAGCAGATACTTCAGGTCATTTTCCAACCCGCGCAGATGGCGATCCTTTTTAGCCAGCGGCATCAAATCCGAACGCATGTCCACCAGAAACTTGACGCCATTCGGCAGGGCATTGAACTGCGTCAACAGCTTGCGGCGCGGCGCATCAAGTGTTTTTCGCAACGACCGTTCAGCCTTATCCCGCACCTCGGGATCAACAGCCGCCAGCAGGCGCGAAATCGCCGCATCCACCGCCCGATGATCAGTGTCAAAGTCTTCGGCCATCAGACGCAGGAAACGCTCCTTTCCCTTGGCATTCAGGCTGAGGTAAGCCTTCCCCAGTTGCGCTGCGCGGGTGCGGGCGGATACGTCCCCACCCTTGCCTTCAAGGCAGGACTGCATCTGTGCCCGCACAATCTCGCGGTCACTATCAGGCAGGTCCGGCTGCAGCCCTTCGACCATCGGCTCTTCACGTTGCGGCACCAAATCGCGCCACAAGGTTCCCAGGCGCTCCATCAGGCCCGGTGAAAAGAATTCTGCCATGGCACTCCCCCCAAACTGGTTTTGCCCCAAACTGGTTTTGATCATTGCGCGACGCATTTTCACCGATCGCTATAATATCCTAATATGCTCACCCTTATAAGGTGGTCTCCACCAGCAGACGGCGCAAGACTGTGGGTAGACATTCGGGAAGATCCTCTGCGATCAGTCCCGGCCCAAGCTGCCGCCCCGCCTCGGCATGGAGCCAGGCTCCGGCAGCCGTAGCGGAAAACGCAGACATGCCTTGCGCTGCCAGCCCGGCGATAAATCCGGCCAGCACATCGCCACTGCCTGCGGTGGCCAGATAGGGCGAGGCCTGCGGGGTGATGACCACCGCACCATCAGGTCGCGCCACCAGCGTATCGGCCCCCTTCAGCAAGACGCACGCCCCGCTCAGGACGGCGGCTTGACGGCTGCGGTCAAGACGGCTCCCCGCCAGACTGCTGAACAGTCGCTTGAACTCTCCTTCGTGGGGCGTCAGCACCACTTGCCCGGCAGAGGACTGAATCGCAGCAAACAAAACATCAGGGTGATCCGCAAAAGCGGACAACCCACCGGCATCCAGAACAATCGTTCTCTGCCCTTGCCTCAAGGCCATCAGCACCAACCTACGGGTTTCGTCATCGGCAGGCAGCCCCGGCCCGATGACAACCACGGTCCGGTGTGCATCCTGCAAAGCCTTCAGCGCATCATCCTCGCTGTCCCATGGTACCTGCAAAGCGCCGGGTGCATCGCTGCCATAGACTGCCAACGCCGATGCAGGAACCGCCGCTGTTACCAGCCCGGCACCAATGCGCCGGGCTCCCCGCATTGCCAGCCGGGCGGCTCCGCTCATGGCGGCACTACCAAAGATCAGCACATGCCCACGGCTGTATTTATGGTCGCTCCACGATGGGCGCGGCAAAGCCCAGACCGCGGTTCCGTTGAGGAATGTCTGGCAAAGCAACCCTGCTTCATGCTGCGGGGTCAAGCCGATATCAGCCACCCGCAAGGCTCCGCAGTACGCCTTGGCGGGATACAGGAAATGAGCAGGCTTGGGGCGGAAAAAGGTCACTGTCGAAAGGCAGCGCGGTGCGTCCCCCAAAATCTCCCCACTGTTCCCCGCCACACCAGACGGCACATCGACCGCAATACACTTTATAGAACGGTCGTTTATTTTACGGATGCACGCCAGAACATCGCCGTCCACCGGACGGCTGAGGCCCGCCCCGAACATCGCATCAACGACCAAGGCCGCCCCGTCCAGACACTCATCGGTCAATGGCACGACCGGCTCCTGCAGGACCTGCCACCGATGCGCATTCACCAGAGCATCCCCACGCAGCACCGTCACATCAACACAGCAGGCCAGCCGAACCCGATAGCCGCCTTGACGCAACAGGCGGGCGACGACAAAGCCGTCTCCGCCGTTATTGCCGGGGCCACACAGCACCACCACCAACCCCTTGCGGTCCTCGTGTATCGCCATCACTTCACGGGCCACCGCGCGACCGGCATTTTCCATCAATTCCAGCGTTGGCACCCCGGCCCGGGCGGCAGCCGCATCAACGGCGGACATTTGTTCGACAGTCAGCAACGCGGCGTGCTGGCTCGAAGGCAAAAGACCGGAAACACTCACGACGGACCTCGCGGATTGTATGCGGGACGTGCGCCAACTGTATGGCAGGCATGAAAACAGGGTAGCAGGGCTTCCCGCCCCTTTCCAGCCCGGCCCACAGGCCTTATAACGTCAGCAGTCAATTGGCCCAATCCCATCAGGAGGATAGGCGGTGGATATCGTGGTTTTGGGGGCTGGGGTTACTGGCGCCACCAGCGCCTGGTTTCTGGCCCGTGACGGTCATCGCGTTACAGTTATCGACCGCCAGCCTGCAGCAGGAATGGAAACCAGCTTTGCCAATGGCGGCCAGATTTCCGTTTCGCACGCCACCCCATGGGCCACGCCCCAGACACCGCTCAAAGCCTTGAAATGGCTTGGCCGTGATGATGCCCCGCTGATTTTCCGCTGGTTCCGCCGGGATCCGGCGCTATGGGCATGGGGGCTGCGTTTCCTCGCCAACTGCACGCCCTCGGCCTGTGCCCACAACACCCGGCACACCGTCGCCCTTGCCATGCATTCCCGAACGGTTCTCCAGGGGCTGAGGCAAGAGCTGGGCTTGTCCTATGATGCCCTGACACGGGGTATTCTGCATATTTTCCGCGATCCCCGGGAATACGAAGCCCAATGCCGTTCAGCCGAAATCATGGGGCGGAGCGGGCTGCCGCAGGACATCCTGACCCCTGCCGCCGTGGTCGCACTGGAACCAGCCCTTGCCTCAGCCGCCCCCCAGCTGGTCGGAGGGTTGTATTCCGCCGATGATGAATCCGGCGATGCCCACAGGTTCACTCAGGCCATTGCCCGGCAGGCGGCAGCCATCGGAGTAGACTTTCAATATGGAACGAGTGTCCAATGCCTGGAGACCAGCAAAAGCGGCATTGCGGGCGTTGTCTGCGAGCAACTGGACCCCACCGGACAACCGGTTAGTCGCCGGTTTCAGGCCGACGCCTATGTGCTGTGCATGGGCAGCTTCAGCCCAAAAATCGTACGTTCATTAGGTTTTTCTCTGCCCATTTATCCGGCCAAGGGGTATTCGATGACCTTGCCTCTGGCAGACAACGAACCCAACGCTCCGACCATTTCCATCACTGACGATGAACATAAAATGGTCTATTCCCGACTGGGTAACCGCCTGCGAGGGGCTGGTACTGCCGAGCTGGCTGGTTGGGATCAGCAGTTGCGCCAAAAGCGGGCCGAGCAAATCCGTTCCAACGCCCAAGCCCTGTTTCCCAAGGCCGGAGACTATCGTCAGGCTACGCTATGGTGTGGCCTACGCCCCAAAACACCGGACAGCCTGCCGTACCTGTGCCAAAGCCCGGTCGCAAACTTGTACCTGAACACCGGACACGGCACGCTGGGCTGGACGATGGCTGCGGGCAGCGCCCAGATACTGGCCGATCTGGTGGCTGGCCGCCCCACCGCCATTGACACAACCGGCTATCGCCTGCGGCGTTAGCAGGGTGCGAAAAGTGGAAACCGGTTTTCGAAAAAACAATGCGACAGAACAAAAGGTTAGACCAGCGTTCCTGCGTCAGGTCACAGCACACGACGGTTGGCAAGAAGATGCAGGCTGCCGCCTGAGACCGCTCGGGGCCTGAGACCCAGAACCCCCATTTTCTCTTTTATAATCAAAGCAATGGGGTCTGGGGCCGACTGGCCCCAGCGAGGTGTGGAGCAGCGCTCCACGTCCTTGTT
>Ga0066603_10002165_pt1 | contig 12003 bp, 10 predicted proteins | sample Higcelweek8metaG_FD_59482 | JGI IMG/M metagenome (GOLD analysis project Ga0066603, IMG submission 59482) | Freshwater pond sediment microbial communities from the University of Edinburgh, under environmental carbon perturbations - High... | ecosystem: Environmental > Aquatic > Freshwater > Pond...
AGGTACTGGGTCCTGATATAAATGAGAGTAATTTAAAATTCACTGTAAATAAAGACGGAAACATCCGGTTCGGGCTCGGAGCTATAAAAGGGGTTGGCGAAAGTGCTGTTTTACAGCTTATTGAAGACAGAGAGAAAAATGAAACCTTTAAAGACATTTATGATCTTGTTGAAAGAGTCAATCTGAATTCCCTGAATAAAAAAAACCTGGAGGCAATGGCTGTGGCTGGAGCATTCGACTGTTTTGATAATATCAGCAGGGCACAATACTTTGCTCTTGATCCCCGGGGAACAAGTTATATCGAAAGCCTGATCAGGTACGGAAATAATGCAAAAACAATCAAATTATCCAGTTCAAATACACTTTTTGGAGAAGCAGGTGGTTTCGATCTTATTAAACCAGAGCCATCAAATTGCCCCGACTGGCCAAAACTTGAGAAGCTCAACAGGGAAAAAGAAGTGATCGGGATATACCTGTCATCTCATCCTCTCGATGATTTCAAACTTGAAATAAGTATGTTTACTACAGCTACCCTTGCTGATCTTCAGAACCTCCGGGAATATCTCGACAGGGAAGTCACTGTGGCAGGAATGATTACTGAGACCAAGAATGGCATCGGGAAAAACGGCAAACCTTATGGTTCATTCACTCTGCAGGATTATACAGATTCATTCAGATATATTCTTTTTGACAAGGATTACATTGACAATAGTAAATTCCTCATAACCGGATACTATCTCCTTGTAAAAGGGAGAGTACAGAAAAAGAGGTTCAGGGAAGACGAACTTGAATTTAGTATCAGAAAGATAACACTGTTATCGAGTGTCAAAGATGAACTCATAAAAAGCGTGACTCTGAAGATCAATCCTGATAATATGAGCAATGAAATGATTAATGAACTGAAGGATATGATAAGAGAAAACAAAGGTGATACTGAACTCAGATTTCTTTTCGTTGATTCCGAGGATAAGATATCACTCCCAATGTTTTCGAGGACTCTGCGAGTAAGGTTAAACAACGAATTTATTTCTTATCTCGACGATCATCCGGGAATAGAGTTTAAAGTAAATTAGCTATCTTTACAGCCGGTATCAGAGCATAAAACATTAAAACATAATAATATGGCAATTGAGGTAAATGATTTGAATTTTGAGGAAGTGGTTGTAAAATCTGATAAGCCTGTTGTAGTTGATTTCTGGGCTGAATGGTGCGGGCCCTGCAGGATGATCGCTCCAATTATTGAAGATTTATCAAAAGAATATTCGGGAAGAGCTGTAATTGCCAAATGCGATGTAGATAACAGCCCTCAGGTTGCTGCAAAATTTGGCATCAGGAATATTCCCACAGTTTTATTTTTCAAAGAAGGAAAGATTGCCGACAAACAGGTAGGTGCTGTACCAAAAAGCAACTTCATCAGTAAACTAAATGCACTTTTATAAATTTTGAAATCTCATATGGGCCGTGCAGCCAGCTGTCACGGCCTTTTTAATTATCTGAAATGACAGTTTGTATTTTTGCCGCTTCGAGCAGCAGGATAGATAAAGAATACGGAGTTACAGCCGCCCAACTTGGAACTCTTCTTGCTAAATCCGGGATGGATGTTGTTTACGGCGGCGGAGGAATAGGCCTTATGGGAAAGCTGGCTGATGCAGTTATTAATGAGGGAGGAAAGATAACAGGTGTGATCCCTGAATTTATGAAAGAGGAGGGCTGGGGCCATAATGATGTTACTGATATGATTATAACCACTGATATGGGTGAAAGAAAAAGGCAAATGTTTTCAATTGCTGATGCTGTTGTTGCCCTGCCAGGTGGAATTGGAACCCTTGAAGAGCTTACTGAAGCAATAACTCTAAAACAACTCAGCCTGTTTGACGGGCCAATAATTATTTTAAATTCACAGGGATACTATAATTCCCTGCTCAGATTTATTGATGAAATGGTTGAGACAAAATTTATGAGATTTGAACATAAAGGCATCTGGGAAATTGTCAATACTCCTGAAGAGGTTATAATTGCCCTCAATAAAAAAGAGAGAGGCAATGAACAATGGCGTAAAATTGCCAAGATCTAACGCTCAGGAATTCTTGTCCCTATTAACATTATATCGTCAACCTGGGGAAGATCACCTTTCCAGTCGAGTATCTCTTTCTTAAGCTTTTCGCCTTGTTCCTTCACGGGGAGTTTCCATATTTCGGTTAACAATTTCTTGACATTCCCCGATTTATACTTCTTCGATTCGGCAGACCCAAACTGATCAGCATATCCGTCGGAACTCATATAAACCATATCTCCCGGCTGAATATCAACAATTTGATTTGAAAAGTTCTTCTTATCCCCGATAGCAGTCATCCCGATTGGGAACCTGTCACCTTTATATGTAAACAACTCTCCGTTTCTTACAACATAAACAGGATTATAAGCACCGGCGAATTCCAGAACAAATTTCTTTTTATCAAAGGCGATAAGGGTCATATCCATTCCATCATTGATAATCTCCTCATTCCTCTGCATCAGAGCCTTCAACACTTCTGTGTTAAGCTGGTCAAGAATAGCTGAGGGGCGGGTAATGCCATATTCCCTTACTACTTTATTAAGAGAGTTATGTCCTATAATCGACATAAAAGCTCCCGGAACACCGTGCCCGGTGCAATCGCATGCAGCTATGAACTGATGGTCTCCATTATCGTACATCCAGTAAAAATCTCCACTGACAATATCCTTGGGCATGAAAAGGACAAATGTCTCATGAAAGGTGTCTTCTCTGGGAAGCATAGCCCGCTGAATACGTTCAGCATACCTGATGCTGGCGGTAATGTCTCTGTTCTTTTCCTCAATCTCCATACTTTTCTGAACAACTTCAGCAGTACGCTCCTCGACTTTTTGTTCAAGTATTTTCTTTTCCTTAATAAGATTCCTTTCACGGATCTTGATATAGGAGATTATCGAAATTGCTGCAATAAGGATGCACAAACTGATAAACCATGGTGTCTGATAAAAAGGAGGCTTGATTACAAATGAATATTCAACAGGAATCTCATTCCAATATCCGTAACTGTTAGAAGCGATTACTTTAAATGTATAATGACCCGGTGACAGAGCCGAGTAATCTTTCATTGAGAGGTTTGTAGCTGGACTCCAGTCTTTAACTGCCCCGGTCAGTAAAAATTTATATCTTACTGCATCAGGGTTTATAAGACATACACTGTAGAAATTAAATAAGATAGATTTCTCTTTATAATTCAATTTAAGATCTTCCGTCATTTCACGGGGACGGTAATTAACAGTCATGCTGTTAATATGAGTCATAGGATTTGCATTCACGGGAGGCATTTTCACAGGGGCAAGCATAGTTACTCCATTGGCGGTTCCAAACCACAGATTCCCCTTGCTATCTGATAGTGATGCATTTGGAAGTGTTTCGATCCCGGGGAATCCATTCCGTTTTGTAAATGAAGCAATCGTACTGTCAGAAAAATTAAACCTGTTGAGCCCGTAATTTGTACCAATGTAAAGGAAATTTTTACCCTCAGGCAGAAGAAGTTTGACATTATTTGAAAGAAGTCCACTTTGTTCATTAAGCTGATAAACAACCGAATCGTCCTTAAGTGCAAGAAGCCCGCTCGTGGTTCCGATCCATATTGTTTTATCCGGAGTCTGAGATATTGTTTTAGGCACAAATCCTTCACCAATATTAACAATCTGAAATTTACCGGATTCAGTATTATACCTTGTAAGACCCGGTTTTACTTCCGATCCAATCCAGATGTCTCCGTTTATATCACAAAATAGTGATGAGATCCAGCTTCCAGCCAAACCGTCTTCTTGTGTAAAATATGCAACTTCCTCTTTATCAGAATCCCAGACTACCAGCCGGTCCATATTTCCAATCCAAAGCCGGTTTTTCTTATCAACCTCGAGTGCAGTAATTATATTATTGGTGTGCAGGTAACTATTTAATCTGGTATCATATATGACCCTTTTGGTTTTCATATCGTACCTTGAAAGACCGCTGCCCTCAGTTCCAATCCAGACATTTCCATTATCGTCAGATTTTATATATCTGATTTTGTTTCCAATGGAATTTCTGGCATCATTAAAAAATTGTATCCTGGAATTATCCTTTACAGCAGGATTAAAAACAGTTATACCTGCATTTGTTCCGAACCAGAATCTGCCCGAGTTATCCTCCTCTACGGCAAAAACGCTTTTATCGGGTAAAAGCTTCTCATCGGAATAAGTAACAAAATGGTCTCCTTTATAAATGCTGATGCCGGTATAATGATCAGCAATTATCATGTTCTTTTCTTTATCCTCAATAATGCAATGAATTGATGTAGCATCAAGTCCGTTAGTCTTATTATAGACGATCATTCCATCGCCCGAGAATACTGTTATGCCACCTCCCCAGGAACCAATCCAGATGTTTCCCTTATAATCTTCTGTTATATAGGTAGTGAACTGATGTGCCAATCCGTCGCGAATGTCATAAATCTGCATTTGCTGTGTAGCCTTTACATATTTATACAATCCTCCATTATGTGTACCATACCAGATATTCCCTTTGCTGTCTTCGAACATTACAGAAGTGCTGAAGAATTTTGTAAGATTGTCAGGGCTGAAAGTTTCAAAAACGTCTTTTTCAGGATTATACATTTTAATCCCCACATCTGCAATTAAATAGAGATCCCTTTTGCTGTCGATACAAGTATTTGTAACCTGATCGCTCAAACCATTTGCGCCCCTGTATTGTTTGCCTGTAAGAATTGAATCACCCGTTTTGGGAAAATCAGCTCTTATTGCTCCGTTTTTACTTGTTGTTATCCAGATATGGTTATTAAGTTGCCGGATACCTGTTATATCTCCATCAACAGATATTGTATCGAACTTTAATTTTATAAACCTGTTACCGGAAAAAAGACTCAATCCTCCATTCAGGTGTCCGAACCAGATTCTTCCCAGGGTATCTTCTGAGATGCTGTATGCACCGCCGCCTGCCATTCCGTTAGCAGATGTAAAATTCTCGAATTTCGAACCATCAAATCTTGATACTCCGCTCTCAGTTCCAAGCCAGATCCAGTCATTTTTGTCCTGGATAGCCGTATACACCTTTGAAGAGCCAAGCCCCTGCTCTACTCCGAATTTTTCAAAAAAATATGTCTGTGCTTTCAGCATAGTAGATGACAGCACAAAAAATAAGGTCATCAGGCTAAAGTGCCTGATGACCTTAAAACTGTAGGACCAAAATTTTATTTTCATCTATATTATCTGGCTATAAAGAAGAATGTACCATCCTCATCTTTCAACCCTGTTATTTTTCCGAATTTGGGTTTCTGCTGATTATTATCGCCAACTGCTGTTGAGACTTTTGCCACAACCTCTTCAATAGGGATACATGCATTGGGATTGTTTGTCAGGGCAGTAGCAAATGTTCGTGTGAACTGAGAATCATCGACAGCCAGTTCATAACCTGCTGAAGAAAATACCTGTGATGATTTAAACTGAGTCGCCTGCCAGTCATCGCAGCTCCTCTTTTTCAGGTCCGATCTCATAGCCTGGTAAAAACTTGGACCCGACTCACACGCATCTGTAATAACCAGTGTATGTGTCAGATAACTTAAGTAAGTTTCCATCGAAGCACGTAATGTATTAATGTTGAAGTAAGTAAATTCATCATCTCGTTTGGCATCAACAGGGATCCAGTATCCTACATCGTTTATAAATTTTCCATGCCCTGCATACCATAATAAGAGAGATTTTACCTGGTTTGTTTTAATAAGGTCTCTAAGCTCAATGGAAAAGAATTTCTCCATTTCAGCTTTGGTCATATTCTGTTTATGAATAATATTATGTATCTGGTAATTTGAAAATGCTCTTACCATCAGGTTAATATCCTTAACCGGGCCTTCGAGACTGGCGAATGTGGAATAGCTGGAGTTTTCAATAAAGACTACCCATGTTTTGCCCATCGGGTTATTTTCAGCAATTGCTGCACCCTCCCTGTTTAGGCGAAATTCAGCTGCCTGGCGGTTCCCGTAAACATCTTCCACCTCAACAACAATCTTATTCTTATTCATAATATCTATTGTTGCAGTGAATGCGGGATTAAGTTCATTTACCGGATAACTTGCTGTTACTCCATCAATAAAGATTGTTTTGATTTTGCTTTCGTCATTAATTTTCCCCTGAAGGAACAGACTCTGTGAGTTATTATCAAGATAGATCTGACCGTCGTCTGATGCATAAGGAGCCATCACAAGAACTTTTGGAGGATTAATTTCTGTCCGAACCAGGGAGAATGTCAGGGATTTTTCATTATCATAATCATCGCGGGCAGTGATAGTGATCTTATCCATCCCTCCTACGTTTATATTGGATAAAAATTCATATTCCCCTTTTTTCTCAGCCAGGGTAATAGGTTCATTATTAATAAGGAATGACTTGATTTTGCTTTTATCAGTTATTTTACCTGTAATAAGAATTGTCGAATTATTTCCCCTTATCTCAATAGACTCATTAACCGGAGCCGGACTAACAACAGATATTACTGGAGGGATATTCTCCCTGTTGAGTTCATAGAGTCTGGCTTGGGCCTCCTTAAGCATTTTACGGGCTTCCATGTTGAACTCCGAAAGTACCGTGATCTTTGTGTAATCTTCCATAGCTTTATCATAATTCATAATTTCCTCATATGATTTTGCTCTGACAAAGAATGCATCTGGATTATTCGGATTGAGAGAAATATATTTAGAAAAATCATTAATAGCATTGGTATGCTGGTTGAACTCCTGATAGCACTGGCCTCTGAAAAGATAGAATTCAGGATTATCCGGTTCAATTAAAATATCTTTTGATATATCATTTATTGCACTCGGGTAATCAAGGTTCTTCTTGAACACTTTACTTCTCATCAGATATCCTGCAGTATTCCTGTCGTCGTTTTTAAGTACCTCATTACATTGATCCATGGCCCCCTCAGAATCGTTATTCTTCAGTAGCAGATCAGCAAGAGCAAGCCTGGGTTCAGGAAGTTTCTTATCTTTCGAAATAGCCTTTTCGAGTTCTTTTTTAGCCAGTACATCATTATTAAGTTTTATATATATAATCCCCCTGAAATAAAAGTTCATTGGGGTATCCTTAATAATGACGGCTGTATCTGAAGCTTTCAGAGCCTGATCATATTTAGCAAGACCAATAAGTGTATTTACCTTTTCGGAGTAAACGGTGGAGTTTCTTTTGTCGATTCCCGTGGCACGGTTAAGGTACTTCAGAGCCTCTTCAAAATTTCCCGTCTTGTTGCAAACAGCTCCCAGCATGATAAGTGCATCAACATCCTTTGGGGAGAATACCAGGGTCTTTTCAAAATCGGCTTTGGCATCCTTATAATTTTTGAGTGCTTCATAAGCCTCTCCCCGGGCACGGTAATAATCGCCATTTGAAGGTTCAACACCAATTGCACTCGTAAACTGAGCAACAGCATCTTCAAATTTTTTACCTTCAACAAACTCATTCCCTGCTTTAAAGAACTTTTTGCCATTCTGCCCATAAATGCACAGTGTAGAAACTGCCATTATAGTTACCAGAAAAAACATCCTCTTCTTCATATCTTTATCTTTAAAAGTGAGATTTTCAAACTATCAAAATTATATTATTTAATTGTAATTATCAACCCCTGCGGGCGTTAACTCTGCTCTTTTAAAATAACCTCAAGGGAACTATGCCTGAATTGTTCCCTTAAGATGGTCTTCCCCTTTGCTGCCGGGGCTTTTATCCCTCTTATAAAATTCAAATTCCCATAAAATATTCTCGCTTCATCCCAAAATCCTTCCGAAATGAAATGATTGAGTACCTGGGCTCCGCCCTCTACCAGTATTGACTGAATACCACTCTTATATAAGTAGTCAGCAATCTGCAGGGAGCTTATAATCCCTTTATCAATTTTTACTATAACACTCCCGGGAAATTCTGCCCCTTCATTATGAGTAAATACAATATTTGTGCCATTAGCTGTAAAAAGCCTGGCGTTCTTCCCCAAAAGACCTGAACTGCTGAGAACAAGCCTAACCGGATCATTGCCTGTCCACTCTCTTACGTTCAGCAACGGATCATCTGACCTGATTGTAGCTGCCCCGGCAAGTATTGCCTGTTCTTCTGACCTCCACTTATGCACAAGAATTTTTTCAGCCGCTCCTGTTATCCAGGTAGGTCTCTGCACTGAACTTTCTCCCCTTTCAATATCCAGATAACCATCAGCACTTTGTGCCCATTTAAGAGTAATATAAGGCCTCTTTTTTTCATTAAATGTAAAAAAACGCCTGTTTATAAACCGGCAATCTTCTTCAAGGATACCTGTAATTACATGGCACCCTGCTTTTTCAAGCATCGAAATGCCCCGTCCGGATACTTTTTCACTTGTATCTGCCGTGCCGATGACAACTTTTCTTATCCCGGAAGAAATAATCAGATCAGCACACGGAGGTGTTTTACCATAATGAGAACAGGGTTCGAGGTTTACATAAATGACTGAAGATTTCAGAAGATTTTTATCTTTTACTGAGTTGATTGCATTTACTTCTGCATGAGGTCCTCCGGCTTTAATATGATAACCTTCACCTATAATCAATCCGTTATGAACAATAACCGAACCTACCATAGGATTTGGCCTGGTCATCCCTTCCCCATTCTTTGCCAGGTCGAGACACCTTTTCATAAATTTAATATCGACTTCCTCCTGCATTTTCCCGAAAGTGCTAATTTTGACAAATGGGTGTTAATATACAAACAATAAAAGATATTAAGTTTTATCTTTCAGGTGAACTGGGTTTTCTCTACCCTGATCCTGAGATAAGAGCCCTTACGACTATTATTATTAAGACTGTACTTGGGGTCTCAAAGTTGCATACACTTGCACTTCCGGAAACACATGTAACACAAAAACAGAAATCTGAGATCATTCGCATCTGCAGAGAACTTAAAACCGGTAAACCAATACAGTACATTACCGGTGAAACTAACTTTTATAACTGCACCATCAGGGTAAACAGTGAAACTCTGATCCCCCGTTCCGAAACTGAAGAGCTGGTCGACCTGATCATAAAGGAAAATAAAGGATTCACCGGATCAATACTTGACATAGGGACAGGATCAGGGTGCATTGCAATCGCACTTGCTATCAACCTACCTGGAAGCATAATAACAGGAATTGATATCTCTGAAGGGGCAATAGCCCTTGCAAAGGAGAACGCCAGGATTAACAAGGCCTCAGTACTATTCCTGGCTGCAGATGTACTCTTGCCCGGTTCAATCACAATTCCGAAGATTGATATTATCGTAAGCAATCCTCCCTATGTCCGCATTTCTGAGAAAAAGGAGATGTCATCAAATGTACTTGACTACGAGCCACATGCTGCATTATTTATCCCTGATGATGATCCACTGAAATTTTATTCTGCAATAATCAGCCTTGCAGAAAAGATCCTGGTTCCTGGCGGGAAGTTGTATTTTGAAATCAACGAGGAAATGGGGAGAAATATGGTTATGCTGCTTAAAACCAACGGTTATAAAAATCCCGAAATAATCAAAGACATCAATGGCAGGGACAGGATCATTAAAGCTCAAAAAAATGGATGAAGAGAGCCTTTTTAAAACTGCACTATCAAAAGCAATGGCCCTTTGTTCGCGACGCGAGTACTGCAAAGAGGATATCCGTTTAAAGCTTGAAACCTGGGAAATTACTGAGAGGGATTCCAATAAGATTTTATCAGACCTGATTAAGGAAAAATTCATTGACGAAAAGAGATATTCAGAATCTTTTGTCAGAGATAAATTCCGATATAACAAATGGGGAAAGGTAAAAATTGCTGCTCATCTTAAGGCAAAAAAATTGGCTCCTGAAATAATCAGAGATGCTCTCGAATCTCTTGATAGTGAAATATATATTAAAACCCTGCGGGAAATCATTTCTTCTCACAGAAAGAGCATAAAAGCAAGAAATCAGTACGAACTTAAAGGAAAGCTTTTAAGATATGGACTTTCTAAGGGATTCGAAAGCAACCTTCTCTATGATATCCTGAATGAAAAGGATGAATGATATAACTTTGCACCGTTACCCATGTTGTAGCCAACGGAAATATTAAAGGCTGATTATTTGTTGATCAGAGCCACTTAAAGATGCTTTCAATAAACGGCATAAAAGCAATAAGGAAGATTACTATTGAACCTGAAATATCAAGCGATATCAGTTGTCTCTGTGAGTCCTGATTTTTTATATAATACCAGGAGAAAAAGATCCTGAATAAAAACTGAGCTGCAAAAAAGATAAATACCCTTAATCCATTTTCATTCCACATATAAGCATCATTGATCCTTCCTCTCAGGATCAGGGAAAAACTGTGTGAAAGCCCGCATGAGGCACAGGGTTGCCCCGTAAGTTTCTCATGGATACATACAACCGGATAATCGCCAGTATCGGGCGAAAAAATGCCGGAGTAAAGCATTATCAACATTATTACCCCGGCAAATACAATATTTAAAATAAGGTAAGGCTCGTTTTTAATTATTATACCTGATTTCATGTCGGGGAGCTATTTCCCTGTAATTACAGTATCCTTTTCAGGAGTACCTCCTTTTTCGAGATCCTCAAGTGTTTGTTCCCGATCTTTTTTATCAGTATTCGTATTTATTTCAACCTTCTCTCCATTGCTTTCAATCTTGATTGAGACATTGGCATCTTCAAGATCTTTTACTACATTTTCCTGGACATCATTAACGATGTTTTCAATCTTGTCAGGCCAATTATCTGCTTTCTGAGCTATTTTACCTGCAACAAATACCTGAGAAAATGAGATCAGACTTGCAATAATGGCAATGATCAGACCGGCAATCAGAACTCCTTTTGGCGAATCATTCCTGGCAGCATGTGACAGTCCTACCGATGCAAGAACTATAGCAATAATCCCGGGTATAATTGCAATAAGCCCTACGCAGGGTATCACTGCAAGTACAAATGTAAGTATCGCTGTTATCAGGGCAGCAATTCCCAGGTTTTGTCCCGTGTTGTTTTTTACCTCTTCCATGATATTATCTTTTATTAGTTTTTCATTCCTTATTAAGAATATTTACAATATCCTGCTCTAAAGACGTCACCGGATTCTCAATGATGCGTCCGGCTTCAATATTATTTTTATAAATGATAAATGTAGGCACTCTTTCAATATCCAAATGATCATATTCCCCAACAGGTGACAATTTTGAGTCGTCAACGCCTATAAAAGTAACCTTTTCCGGTGGAAATTTCCAACTGTCCAGAATATTAAGGAACCTTGGGACCTCCCTCCTGCTGTCGGGGCACCACGTACCCATCACGATTTTTATTGTAAGATTCTCAGCGGGGATCTCTGTTAATTTATTAACAACTGAGCTGTCGGGTTTATAATTATCATAACCATTCAGATACCACACGCAGTGAGGAGTGCGGTACATTTGTTCCCTGTTGAAATAACCAAGAAGCCAGGTCGACTGATCTGAATAATCTGCCACAGGTGCTTTTTCTTCCATAACAGGCTGACTTTCAGTTAAAGAGACCTTGGCCTTACAACCTGCTGATAATAAAATGATTACAATAATTAATAAAGATAAATTTCTCATTTATTAAATTTTTTATTCTAAGGAATTAAGAAGGATTCCGAGAATTTGCTTTGCTGCTTTTGCAACAGAAGTTCCCGGTCCGAAGATTGCCGCAACGCCTGACTTATAGAGAAATTCATAATCCTGTGGAGGGATAACTCCGCCAGCAATCACAAGGATATCATCTCTACCAATCCTCTTAAGTTCACTTACAACCTGTGGTACCAGTGTTTTATGCCCTGCTGCAAGACTCGATACCCCAAGAACATGAACATCATTTTCAACAGCCTGTTTTGCTGCCTCTTCCGGTGTCTGGAAAAGAGGTCCGATATCGACATCAAAACCGATATCTGCATAACCTGTTGCAACGACTTTAGC
>Ga0066603_10002190_pt1 | contig 11909 bp, 7 predicted proteins | sample Higcelweek8metaG_FD_59482 | JGI IMG/M metagenome (GOLD analysis project Ga0066603, IMG submission 59482) | Freshwater pond sediment microbial communities from the University of Edinburgh, under environmental carbon perturbations - High... | ecosystem: Environmental > Aquatic > Freshwater > Pond...
CGGTCATGGCGGTTATTTATCCGTAATGAAGCTGTCGACCCGCGGAAATCCTTCCGGGTAGTCGATTTCAAGCGTTTCTTCGTTCAGCATGACCACTCCGTCGCGCGGAACTCCGGCGGTCGGGCCGCCGACGTCTTCGGTACGGACCAATTTCGCGGTACGGATGCCGTTGAGCAGCCATTTCCCGGCCACGGCGCGTTCGGCGCATTTATCCCACTCGTCGCACCAGTCGCCGAGACTGTAGCCGAACCATTTCCGGACCGGGCGGATGGGCGGCAGCCCTGCTCTGTTCCACAATTCCTTCGCCTCTTCCATATATTGCTTTTTCGGAAGCGAAACAGGGGGCATCGGATATTTCATGGTGGCGTCGATCAATATCTGGGACTCCCATTCCCTTCCGCCGCGGAGTTTCGGGGCGTGGCCGTTGGCCTGATAATCGCATATCTGGATGTCGGTAGTCGGATTGCACCGGTAGGCCACCGCCCACATGATTTCCTCCATGCTGTCCGGATCGATGTCCTCGTCCACCGCCACCGTGATCTTCCCGACCGACCGCATCATTACCGTGGAGGCGCGCATCGCCCGCCAGACCTCGGTGCGCGGGGTGCCTCGCTGAAAGACGATGGTGGTGAAGCGGGCCACTCCGATGAGATGGTCGTAAAGGACGACATCTTTCACATAGTCGTTCTTCAGCGTTTTTTTCAGGAAGTCGTACATCACGGCGTTGTAGCCCAGCGATTTGATGACGCCCGACTCGGACGGGGTAAGCTGCGAAATCATCGACGTGATGATCGCGTGTTTGCGGCGGGTGATGGCGGTGAGGCGGATGCAGTGGTTGTATTCCTCGGTGGACATGTAGCCGTGGGACTCTCCGAACGGCGCCTCCATCTCCAGCTCTTCCGGGTTGATCCAGCCCTCGATGATGATGCTCGCGTCGGCCGGGACCATCAGCGGAACCGTTCTGGCCCGGACCTGGCGGATCGAGGCTCCGGCCAACCCGCCGGCGATGTCCATGTCCTCGATGTCGTTCGGCGTTTTCTGAGGGCCGATCACCTGAACCGAGGGCGGCGCCCCGACGATCAGGGCGACCGGCATTTTTTCGCCTCGCTGTTTATATTTCAGCCAGTTCCGGTGTGCGTCGCCGCCGGTCTGGATCAGCCACATGCCGTTCATGCGGTCGGAAGCTTTGATGTTCACACGGTTCTGCGAAAAATTCTGCCGTCCGGTGTCCGGGTCTCTGGTGACCCACAGTCCGGCGGAAAAATAGGGCGCGGTATCAAATCCGGGGGTGTTGTTCGGAATGGGCAGGGCATCCAGTCCCTTGCCGTCTCCGATCAGCTGTTCTCCCGTCAGAACGATCTCCTGGACAGGGGCCTCCTCCGGTGAAATTTCCGTGGCCGGGATCGGATGGGCGATGGCGTTTTTCCATTTTTCGGCGACGCGTTCGCGGAGTTTCTTGCGGTCGATGGTATCCTGCGAAACGTCGAACTCCGCATCCAGTCCCAGCGATACCGCATAGATTTTTTCATTGCCGGCGGTGGTGGCCACACATACGTCGCAATCGCCCTTGTATTTGCGCCCGTTGCTGTCGGTGACGTTGGTGAAGTAAAACCCCTTGCGGTCTTTGGCTTCGATGTTGGAAACATAACTCCAGCGGACGAAAGGATGCAGATGGCGGTCCTTGTTGACTTCGATGTCCACCGTGTACAGCAGACCGTATTTGTTCAGTCTGGCCAGGTGTTCGTAAAGATCCGGGTATTTCCGTTCAAACGTCGCCATGTTCCGCCTCCACTCTTCGATGGGTTTCGGTTTTATCAAAGCCAGTCCCTGCTTAACATTATCACACGGAATGTCAAAGTCAAGCCGCCGTTCGTGCAACTTTTGCTGCGGACGGGATTGCCGCCTTCACACGGGAAGGATTGTCCCCACGATATTTATGGTTCCGGACAAGTAATGCCATCTATCTGGGGCTCTTGCTGAGTGAAATTTCCCGGAGGAATTTCATGACATTCGTCCCCCCGGATCGATTCTTTATGAAGTCATTATTCTTCCTCCCCCGCGCTGCAGACTCTACGATCTTTCCCTCGCCAACACCGGTATGAATATCGCCTTCTACCGGAATGATCTGTTTTCCCTGATCCGCAATACCGCGTGCGGAAGAGTGGCACGGTCGGATAATGACAAGATTTTCCATGAGAAATATGAGAAGGTGCGATGCTATATTAGCTCATTGGATCCTGTCGGGCATGCAAGATCAACTCCTTCGAATACTTCAAGTATGTTTTGGACAGGATCAACTCATATCCCTATACCAAACCGGCCGAACTGCTATGAATAGTGCCATGCTGTCCAGTAATAGAATGCGGAACAGATACTTGCAACTTACCGCACTCTGATCGAGGGCTTTTTAAGCCGCAAGTAAATCTCCGGCCAACGGCGGAATTGATCGATGCTGCAAGATTCCTTCATACGGAAGGAAATTTCATCAAGAGTCAAATACGGTCGAATCATCGGCAACCTCTGTTTTGGTTGTCGATGATTATAAAACCGCGATCTATCCATATTTATATTTGAAAGCGAAATAGTATAAGTTCAAATCGAGTGAAACAAGGATGACAGATTGCTTACGTTCGAATCGGACAACTGGAAAGGAATTCTCATAACTTGTCTATGGTCACCCCGTCTTCCGGAATGAACTTCCGCCAGTAGGCGGCGGAGTCTTTGATTTTATATTCAATATCCACCGGCAGCTCCGCGGTGCCGCCGAAGATTTCCAGTGTAAGATAAATGGCTTCACAGCGGTCGGGCATTCCCGTTTCATGGGGCTTTTCATAGGCTTCCGCAATGGCGTTCAATACGCTTTCCCCGGTAATGATTCCGGAGGTATTGCAGACGTCGTTGAACGGCAGATGCGCGGACTTCTTTCCATCCGTCTGCTGGAGGTGGATTACGGGTGAATACGGGGCCAGCTCACGCAACCATTCATAGATATCTCCGTCGCGCTTCTCCGCAAACAGATAGGGATAGGCTTCGAACGTCTTTTCCAGTTCATCGAAAGACACCCCGTCGCAGATCATGTCGTAAATTTTTTCCGGGCCGAGCCAGACACCGTCGAACCGTCCGGTTTTTCCAAACCCGTCAACAGCCTGCTTCAGCATTTCTCTGTCAGGACGGAGAAATTTATGCTGTCCGCACTGGTGTCCGGTGTCGATCGTCAGGTAGAAATTGCTGTCGGAGCGACGCTTCACGTCACGGAGAAGTTCCTTTGCGCCGTCAATCGTCCATGGGACCTGATGCGGAGTGTACATCTGTTCGACCCCGATCTTCGGAATATTCAACTTCGATGACCGCGCGGCAAGGATCGCCAGGCGTTCTGTCAATTCATCAAAAGCATGACGGTAAAGCTCCGGATTTTGAAGGGTCGCCTGGTCGAAGGCATGACAGAAAAAGCCGAGTCCGCAATCCAATTCCCATGCGGTATTGAGCATCCGGCAAAGCCAGCCGAAGAGCATTTTATCCGCGTTGCGGCGGTCGGTATGCGCCAGTCCGAGAGTCGAATAAGTGCCGTGTCCGGAATAGAGGTTGGCAATTTTGATCCCGTATTCCGGAGCCTGTTTCCGGATATCCTCCGTCCACGAACGCAGATATGAATCGTCCATATACAGCGGATCGCATTCATTGTCCGCGCTCGCCTCGACGTAATGAATGCCAGCTTCGGCGATCACCCGCATCCAATCCTCCGGACGTGTCCAGCGTTTCGAGGCGAAACAGTTGTCAATGGAAAGATAAATTTTGGGATATTTCATCTATTCACCGAAAAAATGACGGAATCAGGGATTTGACGGAATCAGGGTCGCCGGGAAACGGAAGTCCGCGTTTCCGCAGCACACGCTCAAGCTTCGCCACTTCCGCGCGGGAAATTTCGTTGACCTTGCCCGTGATGATCATGGCGGTGCGGATGGAGTCCGCCATGGCCTCCGCCATCTGGAGCAATCCGAGTGTGCGGCGCGGCGTGTCGGCGGAACCGATGGTGATTCCGTGATTCTTCATCAGCCACGCGTTGGAAAACGGGACGACCGACTCGAATTCCCTTGCCAGATCCATGGACACCACTTCCGCATACGGAATGGAAAGGATCGGCCCCAGTTCAAGGACCGGTTCCGGAAGAATCGGATGTGCCAGAATCCGGCTGTCCGTCAGAGAGAATCCCGTGAGAATCGGCGGATGTGCATGGATCAGGCTTTTGAGGTCGGGACGCAGACGGTAAATATGCGTGTGCATCGGCGTTTCGCCGGTCGGTTTCCGGTTGGCCGCCGCGAAAATTACATTCCCTTTGGCATCGACCGCCACGATGTCCTCGAAAACCATCTCTTCCTTGGGAACTTTGGTCGGCGTAATCAGGATTGTTCCATCGCCCATTCTCGCCGAAAGGTTGCCGCCGTGCGAGGCCACATATCCAAGGCGTCCCAGTTTCGCGGAGACCTCCGCGAGTTCCTGTATTTCCACTTGATATTTCTGCTGCAGTTCATGCATTGTATTATCTTCCAGACAAATTCCCCATCTTTCCTATCAATGAACAGGGGCAGTTCATGACGGCATATTTTCTACCGGCATTTCCAGTTGGATTCCCAGACAACCTCCGTACAGTCGCCGATGGTGGAATCCAGTTTCCCGTCCAGCCAGCGGACGGCGCACCAGGTTCCTCCGGACACCTTCAGCTCCCCTTCCGGGAGACGGAAAAATCCGCGCAGAAATCCCTTTTTACGACGGGTCAGTTTGCCGAGCCCGCCGACCAGCCGGGAAGAAAGCAGGGCCATGTCCGGCACTCTTCCGTGAGCACAGAGCAGAAGAACCTTTGTGCTCCCGTTTTCCGACCGGAACCAACGATAGTAGGCATGGTCCGCAAAGTATTCTCCGGAGGAACCGATCCGATCCGCAAGCAAGGAAATCAGGTCCTCCCGCGGATCGGCGCCCGTCATATAGATCAGGCTTCCGCCGACACCCTGAACGGAGGTCACAACTTCTTCCGCATTCCGTTCGGCAACTCCGTCTGTAACCTCGACCGGCATCATGAAATCGAATGTTTCCTTTTCCCATTCGTTGACCCCCGGCAGGAGGGCCTGTTCGGAGAAGGCATCCTCATAATCCTTCATGGTGAATGCCCGGAATCCGGCCGCACGGGCGAAATCCGGTCCGATGCATTTGCCGGAATCGGTAAACATGGGCGGAACTCCATAGAATACCACAGAAACACCTTGATGCGAAAATTCCAGAAGTTTTTGAAAAACATCTTCCTCCAGAACATACGCATGAGGAACTATCAAGGCCTTGAAACTCTGTTTTCCGCAGATCAGTTTTCCTTCGGAGACCGTCGCCGTGCGAATGGATTCCGGACTGACGACGACGGAGAACATTCCGGAATCGGCCAGACACAGTGCCGTATTGCCGATAGAAGCGTATTGGAGGCGCGTCATCCATTTCGGCGCGGCGGCCATGCCTTTCCATGTGTAGAGAATCGCCGTTTCGGAACAGCCTGTCAGCCCGTTCACGAACTGATCGAAGGCATCCAGCTGCGCCACATCCCGGATGGATTCGCTTCGGGCCGGCTCCACGCGGAGATTGACGATCCCCTCCGAAAAATCGGAAAAAAAGATATTGAACCAGTTGACATGAAACAGCATTTTAAACCGGTTGGCGAAGTGCATGTCCTCGATTACAGGCAAAGTCAGTCCCCAGTCGTTGTAATAGGCGTCCCGGAATCCGAGCTCGTTGCGGAGACCGTCCGCCAGCATCATGTGAAAAGTGTAGTAGCGCAAGTCCACATCCCACGAACCGTCGGTCCACGCGGCGGAAAGAAGTTTCCCGAGACGGAAATAATCGATGACGCCTCCGGCAAGATCGGCCGGCAATCCGGACCATGTCTGATGCGTGCCGAAGAAAAGTTTGCGTCCATAGAGCTTTTCCGCATAGTCGTTGTGACGCTTCTGCGCCTCGAAATTCATCTCGTTCAACGCACTGTGGTAATCCACCCGGACCCGCACCGCTTCCGGAGTATCGTCGCAGTGGTCAAGGAAAATTAGATTGTCTGTCAGGTCGTATCCGGTACGGTCGCGGAAGAAACTCAGGAATCCTTCTCCGGCCTTGTAATAATGCATGTTGCTGTTGCCCTTGGCTGGCTCGTCCCAGCCGAATCCATCGAACGGAATGTCGGAATATTCATCGAGGATCCGTTCTTGTGCATTCAAATAGACCTTGTGCGCAATATCCGGAAACTGATAACAGCGGCTCCCGACATAAAAGACTCCTTTTCCAGTGAAAGGCTCGCGGAATTTCCCTTTGACTTGATAGCCATTCATCATGTTCTGCCACTCAAATGTGAACTCCCCGGCGGAGACCCGCCGGAACGAACCGTTTTCAGAAAGAAAAACCGCCGCCACGGAATCAAAAACGACCTGCCTTCGGACAGACGGAAGCACACTCTGGAAGTCGAATTTACCCTTCCGGATCGAAACGTCCTCCGCCTTGTAAATCACCTGGGCCGCTTCCGGATGGTGCTCACATAGGGAATGTCCCCAGAAGTAGACGTCGGTATCCAGAATGCACCGCATGCCGTGCTCGTGAATTCTGGCCGCGATCGAACGGATGGCGTCATGCACAAACGACCCGCCGTTGTAGAGATTGTAACTGGTGTCGCGCACGAAAATATCAACCGTCTCATATCCGTGTTCCGCCATTTCCCGGATGTAGTGTTCCGCTTTTTTCGGAGCGCTGAACCATTCCGGCGAAAGAATGAAGCCCGCAATCTGTTTCTTTTCACGCATGATGTTTCCTCAAGAGTTTGACGACCGGCAAATCACCTTTGGAAGGCAGGGGCAGACCGGAAAGAATCAGACGGTTTCCGTCAAAGTTCATTTGAAGGGGAAGATTTCCCCGCAGGAGTCGGGCTTCCGCAAAGCGTTCTTTGCATTCGGGTATCACAATCCTGCCTCCGGAATGAGGCCAGTGAATATACAGATAAACACAGTCGTCCTTCTGGGAGGCGCATCCGTAAGTCCCTCCGGAAAGAGTGATCCGTTTCGTCCCCCGAAGAGATTCCGAGTTGACTTTCATCCACTCTCCGATTGCCCTCAGAACAGAAATCTCCTGACGATTCATGCGTCCTCCTGCATCGGGCCCGACATTCAGCATAAGATGTCCGCCCGCACTGGCAACACCGCTCATCGTCATGAGGATTTCAAAGGGCGTTTTGTAGTACGGATCGGCCGGAAAACAACCCCAGTGACGATTCATAGTGATGCAGCCTTCCCACATCCGTTCAGGATCTTCCGGAGCCCTCATATTTTGTTCAGCCGTATGAAAATCTTCCGGCAGGCCGGAACGGTCGTTGATGAGGATTCCCGGCTGAAGCGAACGGACCATGGCATTGAGTTCCGCGCTTCGCATGTTTTCCGCGGTCAGAGTATCCTTCCCGGAGAGATTGCAGGAACGGTCATACCACAGGAGATCGACCTTGCCGTAATTCGACATCAATTCCCGTAACTGAGTCTGGAGACCGTCGACATATTTTTTCCATGCGGCGGGGTCTTTTTCCGGACCGTCGTTATAAGCGGGCTGAGTCCAGTCGGGCGGTGAAAAGTAAAAACCGACCTTGAGTCCGTGTTTGCGGCAGGCTTCGGCAAACAGACGGACCAAGTCCCGTTTCGGTCCCTGCTCGAAGGCATTCCGATGAGTGGTTTCCGTCCGGAAAAGACAGAATCCGTCATGGTGCTTGGCGGTCAGCACCATGTATTCGGCTCCGGCGTTTTTCGCTTCGGCCGCCCATTCTTCCGGATCATACTTTTCCGCCGTGAACTCCGGGATGTGCGAATCGTATTCCGCCAGAGGCATCCTTTCCTGATTCAAAACCCACTCTCCGCGTCCGATCGCGGAATACACGCCCCAATGCACGAAAATCCCCAGCGGCGTATTGCGAAACCAGCAGTTCTTCATAATGCGAAATCACCCTTACTTCTTTTCTTCCACGGTCGTCAATGAGACATCATCAATATACAGATCGCATTTGGAGACAGCCAGCGCGAGAGAACACTGGACGATCTCCGCACTGCCGTCTCCGGCCTGAACCACTTCCTTGAACTGCGTCCATTCCTGAGTGTCCGCGCGAAGATTGATCACGGCCAGAGTCTTCAGATGCACGCCCGGTTTACCGGTGGTCGGATTGATTCCATAGCAATAGAAACAAAACTGGATCACGCCGCTCCCCTTATACCAGAACGAAAGTTCATATTTCCCGGGCTTGACGCTGGCACTGGTGGCGATATGGGCGCCCTCTCCGGAAAAATGCGCCGCATTCTTGCCGCCATGAACATTTTCCTTGTTTTCGCCGTTCTCACCCACCATAATGATTTCCAGTTTGCATTTGCCTCCGTTCGGAAGCCAGTCCGCCGGAAGTACGGCGAGAGGGCCGGGCCCGAAATCCCATCCGTTCTTGATCTGGTTCATCATATATTTGTCGGTGGATTTCGCCTTTTTGACGACATCTTCGAATCCGCCGTTCCTGACCAGATTTTCACCTCCTGTCAAGAGCAATCCCGCAACCATGCAAATTCCGCTCAATATCATTTTCTTCATTTTTATCTCCCTGGATTGAAGTTTACTTCACCGTTATGTCATTCGAGGAGGAAAGTCCGCTTACCACATCCTTTACAGTTGCCTTGTAAGTTCCCGCCGGATCGTTCAGCGCGGGCACGAAACGGACTTCTCCGCCCGCGGCGGCCCGCTGTTCATACAGTTTTTTTCCATCCGGACCGGACACCGTTACGATTGCTGCATTGTCGATATTTTCCGGGATGATCCGGACCGCTTCCCCGCGGGAGACCGATTGATCCGGAATGCGCACGGACGGAGCCCGGAACGGAACTTCGGAACACGCAAAGAGGCGTCCCACGGCAGGGGTCAGTTCAATGGTAAACTCTTTCACCTTTCCAAGATATTTATTCCCGTTCAGAATATCGTAAACGTGCATCGGTTTTTCGAGGGTGACGGTCCGCTGGAAAGAGCCTCCCACAGAAGCCAGTCCGCTGGCTCCCGCTTCCGCTCCCGCGGCGGTTTTGCGTTTCTCTCCCGTCTGTGAACGCTGGGCAAGGAGACAGAGGTATTGGGTCTTTCCATGTTCAAACACTGTCACCGGCTGAATCTTGTCCTGACCATCCTTCACGGAAGCGAAGGGCCGGACACCGGCTTTTTCAAAGATCCGGAGCATTCCATTCTGAATGCCGGAAGCCTCGTTTTTCTGGATTCTGGAATCCACCCCGGACAGATAATCGTCCAGATACACGGCCAGTCCTTTCCCGTACGGATGGATGTTCAATTTCCTGAACTCCCCGAAAACATCGGACAGCTGGCTTTTGTCAAGGAAACGCCCATGTTCACTCATGATGGCCGGATTGTAGTCGGCGACGACCATTCCGCCCCGGTTCACAAAGGCGCGAACCGCCTGCGCCTCTTTTTCACTCATGGACTGCGAATAGGGCAGAATCAGGATTTTTGTTCCTTCCGGAATCCCCTTTTCGAGTTCAGGCGGAGAGATGAATTCATATCCGAGGCCGAGGCTTTCCAGAAGCGAACCGAACTCCTTGTGCGTGATGAGCCAGCTGGATTTATCCGGATTGATGGTGGCGCTGTGAAGCGAATTGTTTGAATAATGCACCAGAATTCCGTCCTTGCGCAGTTCAGAATTCATCAGCAATTTGCCGACACCGCTTTCTTTGATCCGGTTGATCTCTTCGGCGGCTTTCGTGAACTGGGTGAGCATCCTGAGATCCGGTCCTGCAATACAAGCTGTGGAAAATGCGCCCGAGGTTTTCGTATCGCCGGAATACCAGTAGAACGCGCCGCCAAGTCCGCCGAAAAGATAACGCCACGCAGGCTGCTGCACGAACTGGTCGGTCATTTCACCTTCATAGGTTCCGAACCACGCGCTTTTGAGGCTGTTCTCTTTCGGCATGTATTTCGTGACGGCATGGACGTCGCGCGGATCGAAATACGGCGCGCAGAACTCGAAATAAGGCAGCATCTTGTAGAGATTGAATCCGGTGAAGGGGTCCGCCGGATACACCATTCCCTCGATTCCGCAGCGGGCGGAAGGATCGATCGAACGGATTTTTGCCTTTTCAAAACGGTGCCAGCCGATGAACTGTTCTTCCATGAAGAGCCGGAAGTCCTGCCACATCGGACAAAGATTCTTTTCGACCGCCTGGACAAAAGGCAGCGCGGTGACTTCTTCAAATCCCTTGTATTTCGTGCCGTATTCCCGGTTCAGCGCATCGATGGTTTTGTATTCGCTCTTCAGATAGTCGCGGAAACGCCGCTGGCAATCCTTGCAGAAACAGTTTTCAGTTTTCTGACTCATCCCGCAGGCGTTTTCATCTCCCATGTTGTAGAACAGGACGCCGATGTTCTTTGCGCCTTCCACCTGTTCCATGACACCGTCAGGCTTTTGAAGCGGCTTTCCATCCCTGTCGTAAAACCGGGACTCCTGCTGATATTTCTCCCAGAGATTGTAGGGACATTTTCCGGTCTGTGCAAGATAATGGTTTCCCACTATGCGCGAGATATAAATGGCATAGTCCATGCCCGCACGTTTGAGGTTGCGGGGAGCAAAAAATCTCTGCGGACGGGGTGAGAACATGACCGCCGCGTCCATGACATTGTCCACGCCGCATCTGGCCATTTCCTTGAGCCAGAGGGAAACAACCCGGCTGTTGGAAACCGCCGAACTCCACATCCCGAAAGCGAAGTCGGGAATCTCCTTTGTTTTGTTGTAGTAGATGATTTCCCGCGCCTCATCGAAAAGTTTTCCGTTCCGCATCAGTTTGACATCGAGAACGGCGTAATTGCTCCTGCAATATGGAACCTGAATCGTAAACGGACATTCCGCCGCAATGTTGCGGAACTGCTTTTTGTAGAGAAGACGCCCGAAGTCATCCGTCAGCGTGACTTCGGCATCCGTGCCATCCCCCGCGACGGAAAGTTTGCCGGAAACCGGTTCGTCGGGCAGATATCCGTCCTTCGGAAGAGAAATCTTCACGGTTCCGGAGGCTACGGCATTAACCGGCGCACTCTGGAAATCCAGAATGCCGCCGTCTTTATCGACCAGCTTCACATCCAGCATCCGTGCACTGTTCGGAAGCGGCGGCAAGTTCAGTTGGACCGTCTTTGCCGCGGGAACTTCCTTATTGAAAAGTTCCTCCCCGAATTTGTCCGCCACCGCGTATTGAATGCGGCTTCCCGCCGGAGGCGCATTTTTCAGCACAACATTCCCGGTTCCTTCGACGACTTGAATGGCGGATCTTCCGGGCTGCATGAAGTGCCAGAAAACCTTGCCGAGAAACGCCAGACAGTAGTCGTAATACAGCGGATCGTCCGACTCGAAGGGCGTCAGGCTTTCCACCAGATTGTGTTCGGATTGCGGTCCAGCGTATCCCGGATAACGGAGAATCACCACCTTGCCTTTGCCGCAGTCGGCCGCTTCGACCTTGACCCCTTTCAGGCTCGGAATCGAATCCGTCGGAAAATCGATCTTCACGGGAGAAAAATTCATTCCCGGAACATTCTGCGGCTTCGTTTTGTCGGCAATCAGGATCAATACAGCGCCCTTCCTCACCTGTTCCAGAAACGCATTCCGGACTTTCTCCGGAATCGCGGAATACGGGAGTTTTCCCAGAACGATTCCATCGCACTGCGGCAGTTCTTCCGAAAGGATCTTGCCGAGTTCCTTTTCATATTCTTCGGCATTCATTGCGGCGGCATAGAGAGAGCCGCCGGCGGCATCCTTGTGCTTCTTGTCGAATGGAGAGAAAAATTTCATATCCTGAACCGGAAGCAGAAAATACCGATAGTCGAAACGCTGT
>Ga0066603_10002226_pt1 | contig 11782 bp, 14 predicted proteins | sample Higcelweek8metaG_FD_59482 | JGI IMG/M metagenome (GOLD analysis project Ga0066603, IMG submission 59482) | Freshwater pond sediment microbial communities from the University of Edinburgh, under environmental carbon perturbations - High... | ecosystem: Environmental > Aquatic > Freshwater > Pond...
TGTATATCATCATCCGGATGAAAATGGAAAAGACCAGCTTTGGATAAGACCGATTAAAATGTTTACGGAAAACGTCGAGACCGAAAATTATAAGGGCCCCAGGTTTGAATACTTAGGGGAATAAATGATATAATTATATTATGAAAACAATAAAAGTAGCTATTAATGGTTTTGGAAGAATTGGTCGTGCATTTTTAAAAATTGCTTGGGAAAGAAATGATATTGAAATAATCGCTGTAAACGATCTCGGCTCGATTGAAAGCTTGGCCTATTTACTTCGTCACGATACAGTTTATCGAAATTGGGGACATAAAGTAGAAGTCGTTGGCACTGATTTAGTGATAGATGGAAAGACAGTAAAATTCATTTCAGAAAAAGATACAACGAAACTTCCATGGAAGGATTTAGGTATTGATGTTGTTGTTGAATCAACTGGTCTTTTCACTTCATTCGATAAAGCAAAATTCCACATTGATTGCGGGGCTAAAAAGGTTGTGATCAGTGCGCCATCAAAGGGAGCTGAAAGTACCGTTCACGGAGAAACTATTTTGCTAGGCATAAACGAAGATAAATTTGGAACATGTGATATCACTTCAAATGCTTCTTGCACGACAAATGCAGCAAGCCCACTCATCGCCATACTTCATGAATCAATCGGAATTGAAAAAGCCATTCTAAACACAGTTCATGGATATACCGCGACTCAAGCACTAGTAGATGGCCCAAGTAAGAAAGACCTTCGCGAAGGTCGTGCAGCCGCTCAAAACATCATTCCAAGCTCTACAGGAGCAGCTATTGCAGTTACAGAAGCCTTCCCAGTACTAAAAGGACTTTTCGATGGTATATCTATCCGCGTTCCAGTTCCAGCCGGCTCAATTGTCGACATTACTTTCATCGCCAAGCGTGACACAACAAAAGAAGAAGTAAATGAAATACTAAAAAAAGCATCTCTTGATGCTCGATGGGATAAATTATTTACTGTCACGACCGACAACCTAGTCTCGTCAGATATTCTCGGCGAATCTCACCCATGCATCGCTGACCTTGAAATGACTCGCGTTGTTGGAGGTAACCTAGTAAAAGTTCTCGGTTGGTATGACAACGAAATGGGGTATACGTACACGCTAGTTGATCACGTAGTTAAAACAGGGAATAGTATTAAATAATTTCTCCTTTAAATACAAACTCTGCTGGGCCACGGAGGATAATTTCGTCTTCGTGATTTCCTGATAAGTATAGTTTGCCACCTTGAAACTCTAAAGTTATTTCATTTATATTTGGATCATTTTTTTTGAGAATTGCATAAACTGCACAAGCACCCGTGCCACAAGCAAGTGTTTCTCCACATCCACGTTCCCACATTTTCACTTTGTAATAATTGTCGCTAATTTTTTCCACAAATTCAACATTGATCTTATTCGGGAAGTGAAAATCATTTTCGATTTTCGAACCAACAGATTTAGCATCAATATTTTTAATATTATCTACAAATGTCACTGCGTGAGGATTTCCAACTGATACACATTCAACTATTGAGTTCTCAAACTCAAGTTTCCCAGATGGAAAATCTTGGTGTTCAAAAACAGGCATTCCCATATTTACCAAATATGTGTCATTATTATTTTTGATTAATTTTTTTATCCCAGCTCTTGTGTCAATATATAATTCATTTTTATCAGATTTAGTTTGTTCTAGGAAAAATTTTACTGCGCAACGAACACCATTCCCACACATTTCTGCTTCTGTTCCGTCAGAATTGTAATAATTCATAAAACAATCAGCTTTATTTGATGGTTCAAGTAATATAACTCCATCGGCACCTATCCCGAAATGTCTATCACATAAAAATTTAATATAATCGGGAGTAAATTTAATTTCACCCTTTAAATTATTAATCATTATAAAGTCGTTTCCAACCCCGTGGTATTTCTGAAAACTAATTGCCATGTTTGCCATTATAACCCTAAATAGAATATATTAAAATACATAGTAATAATGTTCTCGAGCGAACCCTTGCGCAGGCTGTCGAGCCGAGCAGAGCAAAATTTCAGCATAAATTTATGTGTGGTGAGTCCGAGAATATTATTATGGAGTATTTTTAATATTTGGTATATCGATTACGATATAGCAACGGCTCTCAGACATTGAGCAAATATATACATATTTGCTCATGCTCCTCGTTTGTTGCTATAATAATGTTATGAAGATATATATAGGTAGTGACCATGCAGGTTACGAATTGAAAGAAAAACTTAAAATATTTCTCAAAGATTTAGGTCATGAAGTGACCGATAAAGGAGCTTTTAAGCTGGATAATGAGGATGATTTTCCAGATTTTATAGTTCCAGTCGCAGAAGCAGTCGCAAAAGATGAAGGAAGTTTCGGAATTATTCTCGGTGGAAGCGGACAAGGAGAAGCAATGTCTGCCAATAGAATTGACGGTGTTCGAGCAACTGAATATTATGGGGGTGATCCAGAAATTATCAAAGTCTCACGCGAACACAATGACGCAAATGTTCTATCCCTTGGTGCTCGTTTTGTGGATGAAGAAGTAGCACAAGAAGCAGTCAGACTTTTCCTTGAAACAAAATTTTCAGGCGATGAACGACATATTAGAAGACTCAATAAATTAGATGCAGAATAACATATGACTGAAATAACACCGGCTGTATTAGTTGAAAATTTTAGTGAATTGAATGAAAAATTGGCCAAATTTGTAAATATTACAAAAATGGTACAAATCGATATTTGTGATGGTAAATTTGTGCCATCTATTTCTTGGCCAATGCATGCTAGTGATAAGACAAGTGTTGACGGTATTCTAGATGAAGAAGAGGGAATGCCATTTTGGGATAGTTTGGATTTCGAGTTTGATCTCATGATTATAAATGCACACAAACAATTTGAATTTTTCTCTAAGCTTGGAGCGAGAAGTCTAGTATTTCACATAGAAGCCGAAACTGAAAAAGACTTTAAGGAATTTTTAGAATCACTCGACCCGTATTGGCGAGATAATATTAAAATAGGCATTGCTATAAATACGACGACAGATACTGCAAAATTGGAGCCATTTATTAATTGTGTCGATTTTGTCCAATGTATGGGAATAGAAAAAATTGGATTCCAAGGTGAAGCATTTGATGAAAGAGTGCTCAAACAAATTAAAGATTTAAGATTAAAGTATCCCGAAATACCAATAAGTATCGATGGCGCAGTGAATAAAAAAACCGCGCCAAGGCTTTTAGAAGCCGGCGCAAACCGTCTGGTTATAGGTTCAACACTTCTACATAGTTATGATATACGAGAAACAATTAAAGAATTTGAGATATTATAATTGTTTAACTATTTAAAATTATTTCGACAAAAACAAATATTATCCAAAAAGAAAGTAATAAATAACTTTCTTTTTTTGTTAATGTTCTGCCTGAACGCATGAAATGGAAAAGAATAAATGAAGATAATACCATAAAAATACCAGTCGAATACACAATCTTTTGTGGAAACGAAAAGGGATTTATCAAAGCCAAAATACCGACAACAACGGTAGCATCTGCTAAAACTGTTCCGAGAATATCACCAATTGCAAGAGAATCATGATTCTTTTTAATTGCCGATAAACAGAAAAATAATTCCGGCATAGTAGTACCGACTCCGATAATAAGCATACCAATAATAGCAGAACTAACTCCAAGACCAATGGATAAATTGACTGCTGAAGAAACAATAAAATGAGAGCCAGTAATTAGGACAGCCATACTCAATATCAAATACAAGAAATCTTTACCTCTATTTTTAATTTTAATTAACTCCGTATTTGGGACTATTTGGGTTTCTGAATTATTTCTAAACGCTAAATAATAAAAAATTAAACCAGTAATAATAAGTCCGAGACCTTCCCATCTAGAATAGTAACCATCAAAACCTAAAACAATCGGGATGAGAAGGATAAAAGGGTAAATAATATTTTCTTTTAAAATTTTACTGTCAATCTTAATACTTCTTCTAGAAAAGAAGATAATAATTGCAAATACCAACGTCATATCAGCAACATTCCCACCAAATAAAGTTCCGAGACCAAGAGATGGAACTCCTTCTAAAGCAGAATTTATTGAGATGAGAATTTCAGGGATAATTGATATAACTGCGACAACAATAAATCCGACTATATATTTTGATAGTTTATAACTTTCAGCTATCTGGAAAGAGTATTTTGTAGCAAGGGTCGCTCCTTTTATTATTAAAAATAATGATACAATAAATATAAACAAATTTTCTATCATAATTTTATTATATTATAAAAACGCGAAATTATAAAACTATGTAGTATTTTAAAATTATATTTGCTAAAATAATAGAGATGGAAACTTTATCTGACAGAAAAGTTAAAGAACTAAAAATCAAAGCGAAAAATATTCGTATAAGTATTGTTGAGATGTTGACGGAAGCAGGTAGTGGTCATACAGCCGGGGCACTCGGAATGGCAGATATTTTTGCACTACTATATTTTCATACATTGAAGCATGATCCAAAAAATCCACTTATGCCAAGCAGAGATAGATTGATACTATCAAATGGCCATATTTGCCCAGTTCTATATGCGACAATGGCAGAAGCCGGATATTTCCCTAAAGAGGAGTTGCTGACTTTGCGTAAATTTGATTCAAGACTTCAAGGCCATCCTGATCGTAATTTCATGCCTTGGCTTGAAACGTCTTCAGGACCCCTTGGTTCAGGGCTTTCACAAGCCGTTGGAATGGCTATTTCAGAAAAAATTTATGGCGGAATAAAAAATATATACGCCGTTCTTTCTGATGGTGAACACGACGAGGGAAATACTTGGGAAGCTATAATGCTTGCAGGAAAAGAAAAACTTGCAAATTTAATTGTAATTGTAGATAGGAATTACATTCAAATAAGTGGCAACACAGAACGTGTTATGCCACTCGGGGATTTAAAACAAAAATATAAAAATTTTGGCTGGAATGTATTTGAAGTAAATGGTCATGATTTCTGGGAAGTAAACAACGCTATTTATTTAGCGCATAGGAATAAATTTTCTCCATCAGTTATTATTGCGAATACAATACCAAGTAGGGGTGTAAAAGAATGGGAGAATGATTATCATTGGCACGGCAAAGCACCAACTAAAGAAGAGGCAGAAAAAGCAATTGAAGAACTAAAAACTGGTCACTAAAACCTAGAACCTAATTATCATGTTAAATCAAAAATTAAAACTAAATACAAAAATATTCAATCATGACGTTGAGAAGATTTCAACTCGTCAAGGTTTTGGTGAGGGGTTACTTCAGCTTGGAGTCGAGAATGAAAACGTTGTTGTTCTGTCGGCCGATTTAGCAGAATCAACAAAAGCCAACCTTTTTGCTGAAAAATTCCCAGATAGATATATTGAAGTTGGAGTGGCTGAACAAAATTTGGCAAGTGTTGCAAGTGGAATTGCATCTATGGGAAGAATTCCTTTTATAACATCTTACGGAATATTTAATCCGGGACGAAATTGGGAACAAATTCGTACTACAATTTGCTATAACGATCAACCGGTGAAAATAATAGGTTCTCATGCAGGGCTTTCAGTAGGACAAGACGGGGGATCACATCAAATGCTCGAAGATATAGCACTTACACGTTCAATTCCTAACATTGTTGTTATCTCACCATGTGATTCATACGAAGCGGAGAAAGCTACAATGGCTTGCGCGGAAACAAAAGATCCGACATATATACGACTTGCCAGAAATAATACACCAATAATCACTACAGTTGATACTCCGTTTGAAATAGGGAAAGCACAATTAGTTTTTATACCTGAAACAGGGCTAGCACAAGTCGGAATAATAGCAACTGGACCAATTTTATATAATGCGATAATGGCTGCTCACGAATTAGAAAAAAGGGGAATTAAGGTCAAAGTTTTAAATTTATCTACTATCAAACCACTAGATACCGACGCAGTTATAGCTCTTGCGAGAGAAGCTCGCGCTATCGTTACTGCAGAGGATCACCAAATCGCGGGTGGAATGGGTAGTGCAGTAGCAGAATGTTTGTCACAAAATTATATTGTTCCAATTGAATTCGTCGGAGTAAATGATAAATTCGGTCAGTCTGGAACTCCCAAGGAGCTAGAAAAACATTACGAGATAGATATACAAAGTATTATAAGTAAAGTGGAAAAAGTAATTAAAAGAAAAATCGCTAAATAATAGTGGTTTTTCTAATTATTATGATCTAAATTGTTGATTTCTAATTCTATTGCATTGATTTTTTCTTTCATCAAAACAAATTCGTTATTAATATTATTTTCAATTTGATTTGGATCCTTTGATGAATATATTCTCAAGAATAAATCTTTATCTGCAAATTTATCTTTATTATCAATCAGTGCATTTATCATTTGTTGATCATCTTCAATAATAATAATATTAAATAGTATACTTTTATCATTCATAATATTATTAATTTGTTCTTCCAGCTGGAATTTTTTCTTTGTTAATTCTATTGATTCTTGCTTTACCAAATTTTTCAGTTGGCACTTTTCTTCTTTGGATATATTTGGATCCCAGTATTCTATTTCCATATATAATTTAATTAATTTTAATAGGTCGATGATTAATATCTACATTCTTTATATATTCTTCAATTTGGCCTTGTGTCATCAAGCCTTTTTGTGGCCCAACATACATCATCACAGATGCAGCATTAGCTGTACCATACAGTAATGCCTCTTTTATATCTTTGCCTTCATTAAGTGCAAATAAAAACGCGGAAGAAAATGCATCACCAGCACCGGTGCTTTCTACGGGATTAATAGGGAAAGCTTTCATATGTAGCATCTCGTTTCCATCATAAGAATACGCACCATCTGCACCATCGGTGATAACTACAATCTTTGGCCCTAGATTATGTATATCCGACATCAGCTTCTTAAAATCTTTTTCATCTGTTTTCAAAATCTTTTGTGCTTCATTGAGATTACTAAAGAAAACATCCGTTCTACTATATATCTCTTTGAGCAATTCTACTCCCAACTTAATTTGGAAGGTACCTGGTTGAAATGCTAATTTGACTTTTGTATGTCTTTTTAAGTAATTAGTTATTTCATCATGAAAACGCATTGAATCTTCACCAAGAGAACTTAGATAAATCCAAGTCGGAGCATTATATTCTTTTGATTCGTCAGTCTTAACCCATTCATATTCATACTTTTCGTGTTTTACTAGAATAGTTCTTTCGTCTTGATACCAAAGCACGTAATGATAGTTGGTTGGTTTATCCTTTTCTATTTTAACTGCAAAAGTATCAACATTTTCATTTTTTAAAACCTCTAAACAATTTGCTCCATTTTGATCATCACCCATATTTGTCATAAGAGCAGATTTCTGTCCAAGTCGACTTGAAGCGACAGCAACGTTTGCACTATTTCCAACAGCAAAGCAAACATCAGCAGATTCATATGGAATTTTGTTACCAAAACTCAAACACAATTTACAGTGACCATTTTGCGGATCACAGGTTTCTTCTGCGTCTTTGATTTTGATAAATACATCTGTCGCGATGTCACCAATAGCCAAAATATCTATGTTCTTCATATTAATATTGTATCATAGATATGGTACAATATTAATATATGAAAACTTTAAGAGAATATATAAACGAAGCAGGTGCGAACGGTGTTGCAATAGGGCACTTTAATATTTCAAACATTGAAGCACTTCATGGAATTTATAATGCTGCCAAAAAACTTAATTTACCTATTGTTATTGGTGTGTCAGAAGGAGAAGAAGAATTCATAGGCAGAGATGAAGTAGCAACACTCGTCAAAATGATACGCGAACGTGATAATTATCCAATATTCCTAAATGCTGATCATCATTACACATTTGAATCCGTAAAATCCGCTCTCGACGCGGGCTATGATGCTGCTATTATCGATGCAGTGAAATTACCACTCGAAGAGAATATCTCTTTAACAAAAAAATGTGTAGATTATGCACGAGAACTTGGACAAAAAGAAGGTAGAGACATCTTGATAGAAGCAGAGCTTGGATTTATCGGTCAATCATCAAAACTTCTCGATGCGATTCCGGAAGGCGTGTCCGAAAAAACTATGACAACGCCAGCTGATGCAAAGGCATTTGTCGAAACGACAGGGATAGATTTACTTGCTCCATCAGTAGGGAATATTCACGGTATGGTAAAAGGAGGAAATCCAAGGCTTGATATCAAAAGAATTAAAGATATTCGTGACACTTGTGGTGTACCACTAGTACTTCATGGCGGTTCGGGAATTGCTGATGAAGATTTTGTAAGCGCAATAAAAGCTGGTATCTCGACGGTCCATATTAATACCGAAATTCGTGTAGCGTACAAAGATGCACTAGAAAAATATCTAAAAGAAAATCCAAAAGAAATTGCACCATATAAAATTCTCAAACCTGCTATAGACGCGATAGAAAAAGTTGTAGAGCAAAGATTAAAACTATTTAACAATATATAAACAAAAACCCCGCGAGTTGCGGGGGGGGGGACGAATTAGTTGAATTCCTTTTTGAGAACATTTGGTAGTTCTGTCATGAACTTTTCCCAAGTGTCGTGAAAATACTTATGATTTCTAACTGTTGAACGGAAAATATATTCTCCGTTCTCTTTTATTACGATGAAAAACAAATTTTTATCTATTGTATCCATTATTTGGGTTAACAATGTAATAGATATTTGTACCATTGTTTTATCATTTAAAACTTCTTTTTTAAATATTTCACCTATTCCGGAATTCTTGACTTCAGTTTCGATGGTTTGTGCTATCATCGAAACTTCTTCTTTACTGAATGATTTCATGGTAAATGTACATTTTGGTTTATCATATGTATTTTATCACGAGAAATACTAACTGTCAATACTAGTAATATTTCCATACGGAACCAGTGAAAAATACTTGCAAATATGACATTTTAATGCTATTATCGACCCCATGAATACATTAACCGCAACAAAGCGAAGTAAGGCAGACAAGCTCGCTGTCATCCGATCAAACGGTATGATACCAGCTGTCGTCTATGGCGTACGTGTGGAAAACACTATGGTTTCCGTACCCGCTACAGCCTTCGAAAAAATATTAAAAGTAGCAGGTGAGTCAAGTACAATAGTTTTAGAAATTAGTGGCGACGCAACATCAAAAGCAACTCCACAAAAAGTTGACGTTCTTATCCACGATATGCAAGTCGATCCCGTCAAAGGATTCCCAATTCACGTGGACTTCTTGGCGATCGATATGAACAAACCAGTTGAAGTTAACATTCCAATCGAATTCATCGGGGTTGCTCCTGCTGAAAAAGACAGTCTTGGTAACTTGGTAAAAGTTCTTCACGAAGTTGAAATTGAAGCTCTTCCAAAAGATTTGCCACACAGTGTAACTGTAGATCTTTCAGTCCTTCTAAAACTCGACGATCAAATCCACGTCAAAGATATAACACTTCCAAAGGGAGTAACTATGAAAACTCACGGAGATGAAGTAGTCGCTTTGATTGCAGCAATCAAAGAAGAAGTTGTAGAAGAAGCCCCAGTTGATCTATCTGCAATTGAAGTAGAGAAGAAAGGCAAGAAAGATGAAGAAGGAGGTGCTGAGGGAGCTGCCGACGCTGAAAAAGCATAATATTGCTCAAAATATCCTAGTAAATGGCTCACCGACTTTGTCGGCGAGCCATTTATGCTATACCCTGTAGTAGATTTTGATAAAAATTCACTACGGGGTATACTATATCTATGAGTTTTTATTTCAAAAAACGTTTTTCTTTAGTTTTAATTTCATTCATTATTGTAACTGGTATTCTCGCCATCCAAATACCGAAAATTCAAGCCGATGTTGTCTTAGATAGTGCCCAAGCAGACAAAGCTCGACTAGAAGCAGAACTAGTAAAGCTTGAAAAAGAAATAGCGGCCAAACAAAAAGAACTTGATGGACAAAAAGGAAAATCAGTATCAATATCAAGAGATATTTCTATCCTAACAGCACAAATTCAAAAATCTAAGTTAGACATAAAAGCGAAAAATTTATTAATCCAGAAACTCGGAGGAGAAATTACGGCGAAGAGTAAGACAATCGCCGCATTATCTACCAAAATCGATAAAGAGAAAGAATCACTTGCTCAACTAATTCGCAAAGAAAGACAGATTGATGATATTTCTATCGTCGCTCTCGTGTTATCGCAAGATAGTATTTCAGATGTCTACGGTGATATAGATGCTTTTTCGTCTATTAAAAAGGGTATTCAAGCATCAGTAGACGAAATCAGAGGAGTGAGAGTATTAACAGAATCAGAAAAAAGAAATCTTGAAGATAAAAAAAATCAAGAGACAGATACGAAAGTTGAACTAGAAAATGCAAAGGCAAAAGTTGAACTAAGCGAAGCAGAAAAACAGAAATTATTAAGCATTAGTAAACAAAAAGAATCTGAATATCAGAAAGTGCTTGCAGAAAAAGCCAAAAGAAAAAATGAAATTTTAACTGCATTATTCAATCTCCGTGATACATCAGCAATTCCATTTTCTAAGGCTCTTGAGTATGCAAATCTTGCCTCAAAACAAACAGGTATTCGTCCTGCGTTCTTGCTTGCAATTCTCACCCAAGAAAGTAACCTCGGAGCAAATCAAGGTTCGTGTTATCTGACAAATACAACTACAGGCGCAGGTGTAAGTACTAAGGGTACCGTCTTTTCAAACGTGATGAAACCTACCCGTGACATTCAACCATTCCTCAGCATAACTGCATCTGTCGGAAGAGATCCTTTGAAAACTTTAGTTTCTTGTCCGTTTGGAAGCGTAGGATATGGTGGGGCAATGGGACCATCTCAATTCATACCTTCGACTTGGAATATATTGAAAAGTCGTATAGCTAAGGCTCTTGGAATTACTACAGCTGATCCATGGTATCCAAGAGACGCATTTATGGCCTCATCACTTTACCTTACCGATCTTGGAGCAGGTACTGCTACCTATACAAGTGAAAGAAACGCGGCTTGCAAATATTACTCTGGAAGAGCTTGCGATTCCAAAAAACCAGCAAATAGCTTTTATGGAGATCAAGTTATGGCAAAAGCAGCAAATATACAGAAGAATATGATTGACCCGTTGCAAGATTAAAGGAATATTTTAGCTGTTAATATAACTAATATTATACAAAATTTACTCAAGATTAATCATTTCGCGCCCCGTTGCAAATTTTAAGTGCAATAGATTTAAAATTTTGCTTCTGGGGTTGCAAGATTAATCAAAACGTGATAATATCACAAAACATATGAAAAAAGATATACACCCAAAATACAATAATAAATCAGAAGTCACATGCGCATGCGGAGCTACTTTTCTAGTTGGTTCTACAATGGACAAAATCAATGTTGAAATCTGTAGCCAATGTCATCCTTTCTATACAGGAAATGAAAAGGTTCTAGATACAGCTGGACGCGTAGATCGCTTCAAGAAACGTGCAGCATCCTCAAAGATTACAAAAGCTAAAAAATAAATTGAAAAAGATAAAAAGCTCTTTAAATAGGAGCTTTTTATCTTTTTTGGTATATAATAGATAAGTAATTATGATATTAGATTTAGAACAACTAAAGAAAGATCACAAGACAAGCTACTTCGCAGAGGAATACGAACGTCTTTTAGGTGAAGAAAAAAAGGTAAACGACATGGTTGCCGAAGATGCAAGTTTGAGAGAAATGGCTGACGAAGAAATTCAAAATATTAATTTTCAAAAAGAGGCGATTGA
>Ga0066603_10002290_pt1 | contig 11557 bp, 14 predicted proteins | sample Higcelweek8metaG_FD_59482 | JGI IMG/M metagenome (GOLD analysis project Ga0066603, IMG submission 59482) | Freshwater pond sediment microbial communities from the University of Edinburgh, under environmental carbon perturbations - High... | ecosystem: Environmental > Aquatic > Freshwater > Pond...
CACTCCATCAGATCCTCAGAAAAAAAGATCCACACCCCTGGACAAGAGAACAGCCAGAGCCATGTCCAGGGCAGGACATCTGGCCAAACAGAATAAAAAACTGATCCTGGAGAATGAGGCACTGAAAGCAGAACTGGCAGCACTTAAGGAGGTGTGATATGACAATCCTCCGTGTAAACAAGACTGAACGGTTCTCCATCATTTCCAACGTCCATCTTAATGACACCCGGCTCTCCTGGAAAGCCACAGCCATTTTGACTTATCTGTTGTCAAGGCCGAATGACTGGACTGTACATGTGGAGCAGTTGGCCAAAACAAAGAAATGCGGAATCAAGGCAGTATTTTCCGGCGTTAAAGAATTGAAGGAATACGGGTATATTGAGCATGTATTTATCAGAGATGAGAATGGCAGAATGGCGCGCGGTGAATATATCGTTCATGAAGAGCCGATATCTGTTGAAAACCCCGTAAATACTGACTCTGTACCGTATGCCCAAAATGGGCATACCGTAAAACGGCATACCGTAAATCCGCATGCCGAAAATCGGCGGCTACTAAATACTGATAGAATACCAAGTACTGAGTTTACTAAAAACGACGACGACATAGCAGAGCCACAGACTCCATTGCCAGCAGATCCCCCACCGGAAGTAGAAAAGCCGTCGTCGTCGTTTTCTTTTGATGTTTCTCTTTTGCCTGAGCAGTTCAGGGAGTCAAAACTCTTGCAGACACGGATCTCAAAAGCTCTTGAAAAACATGGCAAGGAGTATGTCAACCAGACGCTTATGTATGCCTCTGATCACTCTACAGCTTCCACTGCTTCTGCATTCGGTGCCTTCTTTGGCCGGGCTTTGGATGGCGGTTGGGGTGAGGGGTATGATTCCTCAGAGGATCTCCTGGGGAAAAAGGCAAAGATCAACAGACTCATGAAAGAAGAGCAGGAGCAGGACAGAAAACGGGCAGAGGAGCAGGCCAGGTGGAAGCGGATGCATGAGGCTCTTGATCAATTGCAGCAAAAGAAGCCTGAAGAGTATGCCAGACTTGAGAAACAGGCTGCTGATGCTCTGGGTTTGAATCTTAAGCGGCTGAAGTCTGTCATCGGTGGCAGGCTGAAGATCCGGCATAAGATGTTTGAGTTGATGGGGGTGTGAGATGGCAAGTCACAGAAATCAAAAGTGAATTATCTTGCTTTTTCTTGAATTTGTTATATTTTTTGTGTAGTGCTATTGCCAATACAAAAAAACATATACAGGAGCAAGTTATGGGAAAAACAGCCACTATTCAAACCCGAGTTGATCCAGATGTAAAGAATCAAGCCCAGATCATATTGAAAAAATTGAATATCTCAATGTCTGAGGCTATTTCAATGTATCTTTCACAGATTACATTGCACCAGGGGATTCCATTTGAAATTAAAATACCAAATGCGGTCACAGCAAAAACTCTGAAAGACTCTGAGGAGGGAAAGGATCTGCATAAAGTTGATTCTGTTGATGAATTGTTTCAGGAGCTTGACAGTTGAACCTGCACTATACAAATCAATTCAAGAAAGACTTCGAGTCAAAACTCTCAGGGTTGGTATATAATGCTGAATCCATCAGCTGTTGGCAGGATGAAGAGTGGCGTTTGTGTACACATTTTTCACCTGCTAAATTTTCCTTCAATTTCCTGAATTTGATTTTTAAAAAATAGTAGCATACTGTCTTCTGCAAAATCTCCATAAAGAAGCCATCTTAACCATTCATCAAGAATCATGATAGCATCTTTACTGAGACGATAGTTAGTAAGTTCAATTGTATCATGATGTTTTCCGATAGGTTGAAGATGATCTAGCCTCATAATGGATTCAATTGCACCTTGGACAGGCAATTTGTCCCACATAAATTGTGGATATACACATTGTCGTACACGTTTTATAAATTCCGGGTTAAAACCAGCCCGTTTTTCACCCTCATCTACACCGTAATAAGGAACAACAAGGATTGTTGGAGCGGTCTGCCAGTTAGGTTTCCCAAGAGTCAATCTGGCATCGACAAGCTCACCACCTTCACAGATAATGATTGCTGGTCTTTTCTTAGCCCTGTATATAGAGTTTATTTCATTTTCAAAAGCTGGAAGAGCGGCAACGGGAATTACAGGTCTTCTCTGGGGTTGTTTAATTCTGAGTGGTTCTATAGAAAAGTTTGCATGAGTGTGATCAGTAGGCTCTGAACGCCCGATTGCAATTAGTTGTTTTGGGATTTGGTCTACATGGGGTAAAAAGGCTTTTATCAATCTTCCACGGCAATATTCAGCAGAATTATCTTCTTCCCACCAGTCTTTTGTTAAGAATTGAACAGACTCTTCAGGGTACATCTGGATCAAACCTCGCTTTGGATTCCCAGATATCGTCAGAAAAACAGGCAATACCGTGTATTGTTTTAATCTCTTCTCCAGCTAACAAGTCCAATGTTTTCAGGCCCTCAAAATAAATATCATCATATGGTGGTGGGGTGAAGCGAATTTGAGGTTTTCTCTTTTTCTCTTCAAGCCTTTTCTGAAATTCTTTTTTCAACTCATCCATAGCTTGGCTTTTTTTCTTTGCCTGCCGTACTGATAGATTTTCAGAGCTGCTGCCAGTCAAGTCAAAATTCTTTTTATTCTCTTTTTTCATATGTTCAGGAATGTTAAAATCCAGCATATCTCCAGGCTTTGCTCTGAGCATGGGCCATGTTTTATATACATAATCAAGAAGGTCTTCGGTGATTGCATTGAATTTATGTACAAAACGTTGAATGGTAGTTGTTATAATTAAAGGTAGCTGGCTTTCAAGCTTGTTGTACAGCTGTTCATTGACTTTAATCCATCTTATAAAATCTTTATCATATTTGGATGCAATGATTTTTTTGTCTGCTCCAATAGCCTGTAGAGCAGGTTCAATTCTTAAATAAGCAGCTTCACTCCAAGGACCGAAATGATGAAATCTCCAAGGCAGATTGGTATAAGTTATACCATTATTAGCTTCAGCATGTTTTAAATCAGCAAGATAAATATATTTTATTAAGTGGATCTGGCCAAGTTCTTGATTTGCAAAATCTTCCTGTCCGGCAGTTGCCAGTGCAAATTGTAAGATGAGATCTGTTTTTGTAATAGTTGTATTGTCCATTTTTGCAAAATTTCATCCATATTTTTTAAGGAGTATGCTTTAAAAGTATTGTTAAACAATGACTAACTCTTGTCAATGTTTTTAATAATTATTCAAAAATCATACCAACACCCCTATAATCTAGTAATCTACTACATGTAGTACCAACCCCCTTTTTTTCTCTTGCATTATTCAATATCTTGTCCTCAGTTCGAAAAAAACTCAAAAACGAATCGGGTAGAGGATAAAAAATAATGGCCACACTTGAAGAACTTCAGCAGGAACTCAGTGCATTAAAATCCACAAAAAACAAGATCCTCACAGGTGCTCAGGAGTATTCCGGCATGCAGGGCAAGATCTCTGTAAAACGGGCTGATCTGAGTGCCATCAGTGCAGAGATACTGGATATTGAACGCAGGATTGCAATTGTCAAAAACAACTGCCAGCTTTCATACTCCCAGGCTGTTTTTTCTGGAGAGAGATAATGCAGATCCAGAACTCTATATATAACGGCCTGACCCGCATGATTGCCAGCGGGATTGCTGTTGTATCCCCTTCGCGTGGAATCTCCTACCTGCTGGGTCGAGAGAATTTTCGCTCCTACACAGCAGGTTCCATGCGGGGGCCAAATAAAAGATGGATACCCCGGAACAAGTCCGGTGATGCAGAGATAAAACAGAACTTCAACCTGATCATGGCAAGATGCCGAGACATGGCCAGGAACAACCCTTATATCAAGGGTGTCCTGGGTAAGATCTGCAATAATGTTGTCCGGGCAGGCATCAGGCCACAGGCAAGAGTCAGAATCAACGAAACAATACTTGATGAAAAGCTTAACAGAAAACTGGAAGGCAGATGGAAAAAGTGGTCAAGAAAAAAATATATTGATCTGTCAGGCCATGACTCCATTGCCTCTATCCAGAAACTTGTTCTGAGACACATCTGGACAGATGGAGAGGTTCTGGTTCATCGGGTCTGGGATAAAAGTCTGCTTAAAAAAGGGATTATCCCCTTCAGGCTTGAGGTGCTTGAGTGTGATCTTCTTGCAAATCACATTGATGGTGACCAGGGCAACGGCATCATTGCAAAACGGGGAATAGGTTTTGACAAAAAAACAGGCAGACCGGTCAAATATTATATCCTGCCAGCACATCCTGGAGACTATCAGTTCCTCAGCTCCAGGCAAAATGTGATCGAGGTATCTGCATCTGACATCATCCATATTTTTGAAAAAGAGAGAGCAAGCCAGACACATGGGGTCAGCTGGTTTGCCTCCATTGTCATGGAGGCGTTTGACCTGTCCGAGTACCAGAGTTTTGAGCGTATCGGGGCAAAGGTTGCTGCTGCTTTTGGTGTTTTCGTCAAAACCCAGTACCCGGAACTGATGGGTGGTGGCTCACCATTAGCCGGTACCGGACAGGATGCAACCAAAGTATTGCCAGACTACATTGAGCCGGGAAGGATTCAGACTCTTCCCATGGGCACAGAGATTCAGATTGCATCCCACAAACGCCCAGGAGAGACCTATGCACCCTATGTCAAGCAGTCACTCAAAGGCATGAGCGCAGGATCTGCAACAAGCTACAGCACATTTTCCAATGATTATTCAGATTCCTCCTATTCAGCAGACAGAGCGGCAAAACTTGAAGAGCGTCTCTCATTTGAGGGGCAGCAGGGTTTTTTGAATGAAAAACTTAATGATGATCTGTGGCAATGGTTTATGCAGGGGATCTTCTTGGCTGGTCTTGAGAACATCGCTGATTTTTCGGCAACCCCGGATAAATACACAGAGGCAGTTGAATGGCAGACTCCAGGCTGGACATGGGTTGATCCTCTTAAAGACAGCAAAGCAGCAGAGACAGACCTGAATAACTCCATCACAACTCGTAAAAAGCTGCTTGCATCACGCGGAGAGGATTTTGACGAGACTGTTGAACAGCTTGTGTATGAAGAGACACGGTTGCTGGAACTCAACAAACTGAAAGCGGAGAACAAAAAGTATGGGGAATAAAAATAACCATCAGCCAGGTCTTCAACCTGGTGCCACACCATCAGAACATAGTGCGTCAAACAGGAACACAGCAGACCTGACAACCAGAGCGGTGAGCCTTTCACCATCCACATTTGATGAAAAAACAAGCAGCGTCAGAGCTGTTGCCACAACTGAAAAGCCAACACGGGTTTTTGATTACAGTCAGTACGACTATGTGGATGAAATTCTCAGGATGGATGGTTGCATTTTGCCGACATCCGGGCGTGTGCCTCTGCTTGATTGTCATTCACGTTGGGGAGTCAAGGACATCTTAGGCAGTGCCGGAGACTTTAAAACTTCAGAAGCTGGTGGGTTCAAGGCTCTTGAGTGCACAGTCACATATTCCGCGACACCGGAAGGCAGCAGCGCAGCACAGAAAACCAGAGAGGGACATCTTACCGATTACTCTGTCGGATACAGAGTAAAAGAAAAAGAGGCCTACTGGGTACCGGACGGGCAAAAGCAGATCATAAACGGCACTGAGTATGAAGGCCCGTGCAAGGTGGTTACTGCCTGGGAACTTAAAGAGCTATCCGCCACACCCATAGGGGCTGATGAGCATGCAAAAACAAGAAGTGAACATATCAATATATTAAAAAGGGAGGGCAATATGCCTGGAGCAAACACAAACAGCAATACAAACAATAACAACCCAGGATCAGATCCAAGTGGACAAGCTCCACAGGGTCAGGGCCAGCCTTCTCAGGATCCGGGCCAGAGAGCTGATGGAGGAGCACCTCCTCAGCAGCCACAGACTCAACCACAGACGCTGGCAAAAGGAGCCTCTGAAGCTGAGATGCAGAAAGTAAGATCAGATGCAGCCATAGCAGAGAGATCCCGCATTACAACAATCACCCAGAGGTGCAGCGTGGCAGGTCTGGGTGATGACGTTGTCGGGGACTTTATCACAAGGGGGCTGTCAGTTGAGGATGTGAGCACAGAAATTTTTAAGCGACTTGAGGATGGTAATCAGCCAGTGGGAGCAAGACGTTATGATGTGGGTCAGGAAGCATCTGAAAAGTTCCGCAGTGCAGTGACTGACGGGCTTGCATTTCGTGCCGGAGTCACGGTTGAAAAACCGACTCCAGGTTATGAGGAATTCCGAGGCAGAAGTCTTCTGCGAATTGCTGAGGAGTGCATCAGTGTAGCTGGTGGCAATGTGAGAGGTGTAAGAAATCTTGATATTGCAGGCTATGCCATGGGTATTGGTACCAGAGGGATGGGATCTGCAAGCACAAGTGATTTTCCCCTGATTCTTTCCAATGTGGCCAAAAGACGTCTTTTGCAGGCGTATGAAGAGGCAGAAGTAACCTGGGATATGTTCTGTAATGTTGTGCCTGCAAGTGATTTCAAGCCTATGCAGGGGCTTGATATATCTGCTCTGCCCACGCTCTCATTGCTAAACGAAAACGGGGAATACAAAGATGTCACCATGTCAGAGATCGGGGAGTCATATGCCATCAAGACATATGGCAACATGTTTGTTCTGACAAGACAGATGATCATCAATGATGATCTGCGTGTATTTCTCAAGATCCCCATGAAGTTCGGAGCAGCATCAAAACGTACAATCAACCAGACTGCTTATGCTCTTCTGAATGCAAACCCCGCTCTGGGTGATGGCAAAGCTCTCTTTCATGCTGATCGCGGCAATATTGTTTCTGCTTCAGGTGCTGTTGGTACCCCTTCAATCGCATCATTGTCAGAAGGTCGGCGTCTGATGCGTAAATTCAAAGATCCAGGAGCAAGAACAGCTTTGAATCTGACCACTAAATTTCTTGTGGCTGGCACAAAGCATGAGACCAACATTGATATCATCCTTGCCTCTGCTGCTCTTCCAATGGCTGATATGTCTTCTGGTGTTACTAACCCCTGGAAAGGAAGACTTGTTCCGGTAATTGATGCAGTTCAGGACTCTTATTCAGAAGATGCATGGTTCCTGTTTCCTGATAAATCAGCAGCAGACACCATTGAGGTGGCGTTCCTGGATGGTGTGCAGACCCCGTATCTTGAGGATATGGTGGATTTTGACACTGATGGGATCAAGTACAAATGCCGGATTGATTTTGGTGTTGGTGTGATGTCGCCTAAGATCGTTAAAAACCCAGGCGCATAATTAAAACAAATGCAGAGGCAATCCTTTCAGGTTGCCCTGTTGTAGGGACAATCCCCTGTGGTTGTCCTTTAAATAAGGAGAAAAGAACATGGCTCAGAATCATATTCAGTCAGGAAAAATATTGCAGTACACCAACAGTACCGAATCTACAATCACATCAGGCACACCGGTTGTTGTTGGTACATGGGTAGGGGTTGCCCTGGGAGATATTGCAGATGGAGCAACCGGCAGCGTGGCTATTGAAGAGGTGTGGGATCTTCCCAAAGAGGCAGAAGCCCTGACTCAGGGAGCAAAGGTCTATCTGACATCAACAGGCAAGATCACTGCCACATCAACTGACAACACTTACGCAGGCAAGGCGTTTGAGACCGTGACAAGCGGTGAGGCAACCGTCCCTGTAAAAATCAACGCATAGTGGAGGCACTGACCAGTGGCTGATGACCTGAAACAGATCATGGTTGAAGATCTTGATACCATTGTTTTTGACACCGCAGAGGGAGCAGACTTTGCGGTGTTCACCTCATCAACCGGCACAGTGGTAGATCCGTGCAAGGTTATGGTTGAACATGATGTTCTGGTTCAGCTTGAAGGGTATGAGTCAGGAGTCTCCACCCTGGGTACAGCCATCACAGCCATGTTTTCTGATGTTGGAAGACCCAAAAACGGATCTGTCTTTGTGGTAGCTGGCACAGAGAGATACACAGTGAAAGGGATTGAAGAGTGTGACGGCATCACAACAAAAATGAAAGTGGTGAAGTCATAAAGGAGAGCAGATGAGCACAGGAACGAGTGGAATCCAGATCAACCAGGCGCAGTTGCAGAGTGTCCGGACTTTGCTTTCTGATATTCAGAACGGGGCTAAAAAGGCCATGGTGACAGCTATCAATAAAACCATGATGACCACAAAAGTTCAGATCAAAAAAAAGCTTGGTGAGCAGCTTAATCTTAAGGCTGCCCGCATTGAGGAGGATCTGTCGGTTGAAAAAGCAAGTTACGAGAACCTTTCCGGCAGAGTTGTTGCCAAGGGAGAACCGGTTGGCCTGGTTAACTTTGCAGGCTCACAGCTCAAGAAAGGTGTGAAGGTCAAGGTGATGAAGGGTGGCGAATCTAAGTTGCTTAAACATGCTTTCAGGAAAAAGGTCTCCGGGAAAGAACATCTGTGGTGGAGACAGCGGAGATCTGACGGCAGGCTTGTGGCAAAATATCATCTTGAAAGGCTCGAGGGGCCAAGAATAGAAGACATTCTGGCAAAACCAGAAATTATTGATCCAATCAATGAACAGGCAGTCGATCTGCTTGTAGAAAATCTCGATAAAGCAGTCACAGAAATCTTAAGGAGGAACGCACTCTAATGGCAGAGACAATCAGAGAACAGATCATAACCGCATATGTGAACCACCTTGGAACAATGCTGATATCAAACGGCTTTATCCACAACTGCGGTGCCTCTGTATTCAGAGCACAGAAAAATATTGATGAAGATTTCCTTCCTGCTGTTGTTCTGCGGCCAAAGCCTGAGACAGCACAGAGATCATACGGAGAGAATGAGATCACGACAAAACTCCGGATTGAAGCCATGGTTGGGTTTGATCCCACTGCTGAGAACTCAGAGGAGACAGCATCCAAGATCCAGAACGAACTCCTTGGGGATATTATCCGGTGCATGACTGGTACTGAGACAACAGTAACAGAGTTGATTGATGATATCAGCTATTCAGAGGGTGGCCCGGCAGAGATGCCAGGGGAGGAGGACACTATTGTGGGAGCCTATGCCGAATTTGAGGTGAGGTACCGGACTGCTATAGGAGATCCATACAAAGTCAGCTCATAAAAAAGTATATGCAGGAGGTTCAAATGATAGATTTAAAAGGGAATATGTTTTTGTACGAAGTTAAAGAGTACAAAATGATTACCTCAGATAAGAAGCTGTTGACTATACAGGTATTGAAAGATGTCACAGGCAAAGCTCCTAAAAGATATATAGCAAAGCCTACCTCAGACACAAACGACCTTCAGCATTCAGCACCTGAATTTTCAGGGGTCGGTGAATCAGAAGAACAGGCATTGCAGGATTGCATTGATAAAATTCTGGATAAGGACATCAGTGAAATATTGATTTCCAGGAACAGATAACAACAAGAGATAAAAGGAAAACAACATGCCAACAGCATCAAATGCAAAACTTATGAAGGAATCAATTCCGTCATTTTTCGATTTTACCGAGGCCACAGACTCTGGAGATCACACAATATTCACATTACCAGGCAAGACAATTTTTTCAGCCAGAGATGGATACGACCTGGATGTTATGCCCGATGGCGTTGTGACAGGGGGAACAATGCTCTCTACTCACGCAACAGCAGACACTGTCGCATGTCCGGCTATCACAGCTAATCTGGCAGGCATAGAAACGCTGGTGTCAGCAGGAACAGCAGTAATAACCAGACCAGCGACCAACGTTGCCAAGATCAACTCTATTACAATCAACTCATCAGGAGCCATTGCAGTAATCGCTGGAGTTGATGGTACTACCACCACGTTCACAGAAGAGCGCGGAGAAGCAGGTGGCCCTCCGTTTATCCCTGTCGGATCAGTTGAGCGTGGACAGGTCAGAGTGACAAGCAGCACCTCTGCAGTGATATCGGCAGCAGAGCTTTTTCAGGAGATTGGTTCCCATGTTGAGCGTTTCGACTCGCCAACCTGGGAAGTATATAACCTCGGGCTTGGAGATAAGGCCTCATCCACAGCGCAGAAAAATGCTCATATTGAATTTTCTGATGTAATAGGGGAGGCGATACATACCGGAAACACGTATAGGAAAGTGTATGTCAGAGGATATACACCGACTTTTGCTGAAGTGGGGAGTTCAGTTGATCTGTCCCCCAGTGAGTACAGCTACTCCTCTTCATCTACGCAGGTGTACGGCAACAAGTCAATTGGAAGCTCCTCTCAGTCTCTTGGGCAAGCAAGCTTCACAGCATACCTGAAAGACGGCGTCTCTGATGAGCTGGTCAAGGATGAAGGAGACAACATGGTCTTCAAGTTCTGGCCGGATCGCCTTAAGACTCCATATCTTCTGACTCAGGGGAAGCTTGGCATCAAGACCTCTTTCCCTGCGGCATCTAATATCAATGTTGCTGCCACAATTACCACAACAGAACCCACTGTAAGATTCTCATCATAAGGAAGGAGAGAACGATGCCATTTGATTATGAAAAGTTTGAAGCAGCTTCGGTCACGTTTCCCACGAAGAGGATTCCGGTACCGCTTTTGAAAGACTTTTTCCAGGATGGCGAGGAAGCTATCTGGGAGATCAAGCCCTTGACCGGGTTGGAGCTGGCTGTAGTTGAAGAGGCAGTTGAGAACAGAGTTTTTGCGCGGAGAAAAGCTGCGGTTGATGCGATCAATGCAAGTTCTGGCGGGTCCATCAGGCAACTGAAAGATGGTTATGAAGAGCTTTTGCAATCAGGAGAGGAAATCCCAGTTAACTATGTCCGTTGGATCAAATTAGTGCAGTACGGATCAGTGCCTCCTTGCCCTGAAGATCTTTGTGTCAAAATGGCGTCAGTTAAGGGTGGGGTGTTAAGGCGTCTGGCTCATGAGATAGCAATGCTTTCAGCCATGGGAGCTGACCTGGGAAAGTAGAGAGGCTGTGGGGAAACAATAATATCAGAAATGCAATGCAACTCTGTTCCCTGTCCGGACAATTCCTGTTTCAGGTTATGCCGGACAGGTTTCCCCACGGCCGGATTGATGCAAATGAGATGGAGCTGTGGAAGCGGTTTTATTCTGAAAGAGAAAAAGAGAGAGAAAACCGAAAAAGGCAGAGGTGAAACGTGAGTGATCTTGAGCGTACAGTTGAAATTATTTTCATGGGTGTTGATTCTGCCTCTGATATTATCTCTGGCTTAGGCAGCGGGATGGAAAGTTTTGGAGATAAGATCAGCGGAATAGGAGATCCTTTTGCGGAGATAGCAAAAGGCGTGACAGCTCTCGATCTGTTGATTGTAGGGCTTGGGGTGGCGGCGTTGAAGGCCAGGTCAGACATTGAAGCTGAAACTGTCAAGATGGGGAACGCTCTGGCCATTCCGTCGGAGAAGGCTGAGGAGTTTGCAGAGGTTGCCAGAGCTGTTTACAAGGAGGGCTTTGGAGAGTCAATAACAGAGGTGTTTGAGGTGGTTACCGAGGCATCAAGGAGATTTGGGGATGCTTCTACTGAAGAGATCGAAAAGATTACAACAGCATCCTTCAAGCTTTCTAATACCTTCGGATCTGAATACTCTGA
>Ga0066603_10002311_pt1 | contig 11484 bp, 10 predicted proteins | sample Higcelweek8metaG_FD_59482 | JGI IMG/M metagenome (GOLD analysis project Ga0066603, IMG submission 59482) | Freshwater pond sediment microbial communities from the University of Edinburgh, under environmental carbon perturbations - High... | ecosystem: Environmental > Aquatic > Freshwater > Pond...
GCGATTGGGCCACCGTGGTTCCCTATATCGCCGCCCAGGTGGCGGGTGCCTTCGTCGGCGCCGCCCTGGTCTGGCTGGTCTATCTGCCCCATTGGGCGGAAACCGAGGATGCGGGGCTGAAGCTGGCGATCTTCTCGACCGGCCCGGCCATCCGCAACATCCCCGCCAATGCCCTGACCGAATTCCTGGTCACCATCGTCCTGGTGGTGGTCGGCTTCGCCATCGGCTCCAAGGGGGTGTCGGCCTCGGGCCTGCCCGGCGGCTTCGGCCCCTATCTGTGGGGCATGCTGGTGTGGGGCATCGGCCTGTCGCTGGGCGGTCCCACCGGTTACGCCATCAACCCCGCCCGTGACCTCGGCCCGCGCATCGCCCATCAGGTGCTGCCCATCGCAGGCAAGGGCGGATCGGATTGGGGCTATGCCCTGGTTCCGGTGCTGGCGCCGCTGGCTGGCGGTGTGGTCGGCGCCGTGATCTGCAAGCTGACCGGCATTCTGTGACCTTCCCCTTCCCCGGCGCCCCACGGGCGCCGGGGCTCTTTCTGTTGGAGGCCGTTCCATGAAAAAGCTCATCAACGCGCCCGAGGACGTGGTGCGCGAGGCCCTGGAAGGCATGCAGGCCGCCCATGGCGACCGGCTGCGGATCAGCTTCGATCCCTTCTACATCGCCCGCAAGGACGCCCCGGTTCAGGGCAAGGTGGCGCTGATCTCGGGCGGCGGCAGCGGCCATGAACCGCTGCATGGCGGTTTCGTCGGCATGGGTATGCTGGATGCCGCCTGTCCCGGCCATGTCTTCACCAGCCCGACCCCCGACCAGATGTACGAGGCCGCCAAGGCGGTGCATGGCGGCGGCGGCGTGTTGCAGATCGTCAAGAATTACACCGGCGACGTCATGAATTTCGACATGGCCGCCGACATGCTGCGCGACGAAGGCATCGCCGTGGAAACGGTGCTGACCGATGACGACGTCGCCGTCGAGGACAGCCTGTACACCGCCGGACGGCGCGGCGTCGGCCTGACCGTGCTGATGGAGAAGCTGCTGGGCGCCGCCGCCGAGAAGGGCATGGACCTGGCGGCGCTGAAGGTGTTGGGCGATTCCATCCGCGCCACCGGCCGCAGCATGGGCATGGCGCTGACGCCGTGCACGGTGCCCCATCTGGGCAAGCCGTCATTTGAACTGGCGGATAACGAGATGGAAGTGGGCATCGGCATCCACGGCGAGCCGGGCCGCCACCGCGTCGCCATCGCCAAGGCCGACGAGGTCGCCGCCATGCTGATGGAACCGGTGCTGTCCGACCTGCCGTTCAAGGCCGGGGACGACATCATCCTGTTCGTCAACGGCATGGGCGGTACCCCGCTGATCGAGCTGTACATCATCTATCGCAAGGCCGCCGCCATCGCCGCCGCGCACGGCCTGACCGTCCGCCGCTCGCTGGTCGGCAATTACATCACCAGCCTTGAGATGGCCGGAACCTCGGTCACCGCGCTGCGTTGCGACGACACGCTGCTCGGTTTGTGGGATGCTCCGGTGAACACCCCGGCCCTGCGCTGGGGCGTCTGATCCCTGCCCGCGCCCCACACGGGCGCGGGCTTTTCCCTTCCTTGCCGCGAGAGGTCGCCATGTCCGCCTTCACCCTGTCCCAGGCCCAGGCCTGGATCGCCGCCGCCGCCCGCGACATCGACGCCAATTCCGCCCATCTCAGCGAATTGGACGCCGCCATCGGTGACGGCGACCACGGCGCCAACATGGCGCGCGGCATGACCGCCGTGGTCAAGAAGCTGGATGCCGCCGCCCCCGCCGACATGGCGGCCTTGTTCAAGAATGTGGGCATGACCCTGTTGTCCAGCGTCGGCGGCGCCTCGGGGCCGCTGTATGGCGGCTTCTTCCTGGAACTGGCCAAGCAGGCGGCGGGCAAGGCCGAGCTGGACGCCCCCGCGCTGGCCGCCCTGCTGGCCGCCGGACTGGGCGACATCCGCCGCCGGGGCAAGGCCGAGCCCGGCGACAAGACCATGGTGGACGCCCTGATCCCCGCCATCGACACCCTGGCCGCCGCCGCCGATCTGGCGGGCGGCACCGCCAAGGCGGCCGAGGCGGCCCGCGCCGCCGCCACCGCCACCGCGCCGCTGCTGGCGCGCAAAGGGCGCGCTTCGTATCTGGGCGAACGCAGCATCGGCCACCAGGACCCCGGCGCCAATTCGGTTGCGCTGCTGTTCGCCGCCCTGGCCCAGGCCTGTTCATCATGATCGCCGTCGTCCTGGTTTCTCACAGCAAGGCCCTGGCCGAGGCCCTGGCTCAGTTGGTGGCGCAGATGGTCGGCCCTGACTTTCCGGTGGCGGTCGCCGCCGGGGTCGGCGACGATTTCGCCGAACTGGGCACCGACGCCGTGCATATTTCCGAGGTGCTGCGGCCGTTCTGCCTGGGCGACGGCGCGGTGGTGCTGATGGATTTGGGCAGCGCCGTGCTGTCGGCGCAGACGGCGCTGGAATTGCTGGAAACCGAGGACGTTTCCGTTGGTAACATCCGTCTGGTGGCGGCGCCGTTGGTCGAGGCGGCGTTGGCCGCCTCGGTGGCCGCCAATGCCGGGGCCGGACTGGACGCGGTGGCCGCCGAGGCCATGGCCGCCCTGGCCCCCAAGCTGGACCAGTTGGGCTTCGCCCCGCCGCCGCCCGCCGCCGCCACACCGGTGATCAGCGGCGGCATCGAGATCGAAACCGAGATCGCCAATCCCGACGGCCTGCACGCCCGCCCCGCCGCCGCCCTGGTGCAGACGATGGCGGGATTCGCTGCCGACATCACCATCGAGAATCTGAGTTCCGGGCGCGGTCCTGCCTCGGTCCGCAGCCTGACGGCGGTGGCCCTGATCCAGGCCCGGCGCGGCGATTGCGTGCGCTTCCGCCTGAACGGCAACGATGCCGGTGCGGCCGCCGAACGTCTGCGCGCCCTGATCGCCGATCATTTCGGCGAAGCGGCATTGGTGGCGAACCCGCCCGCCGCCGCGCAACCGCAACCGCCCGCCGACGGCATGACCGGCGTGTCGGAAGGATTGGCCCTGGGCCGTGTTTTGCCCCTGGCCGCCGCCTTGCCCGCCGCCACACCCTACACCCCCGGCACGCCCGAGCAGGAACTGGCCAAGCTGGAGGCCGCCCTGTCCCAAGTGGCCGAACAGCTCCGCCATCCCGTGGGGCTGGATGCCGCCACCGCCGCCATTTTCGCCGCCCAGGCGTTGATCCTGGAAGATCCGGCGGTATTGGAGCCGGTGCGGAGCCGCATCCTTTCCGGCGAAGCATCGGCGTCGGAGGCCTGGCATCAGGCCGCCCATGCCGTCGCCGATCAATACGCCGCCCTGGACGATGCCTATCTTCAGGCCCGCGCCGCCGATCTGCGCGACATCGCCGGACGGGTTCTCCGTGCCCTGAGCGGCGATTCCGCGCCCGGCATCATCGCCCCCGAGCCGCCCGCCATCCTGCTGGTGGATGAATTGCTGCCCAGCGAGGCCCTGGCCTGCCGTCCTGGCGCGGTGCTGGGCATCCTGGCCCGGCGCGGCAGCCCCACCGCCCACGCCGCCATCCTGATTCGCGGCCTGGGCATTCCCATGATCGTCGGCGTCCCCCCCGAACGCGTCGCCGGAGCTGCCGAAATCGCCATGGACGGCGCCGAAGCCCGCCTGTGGATCGACCCGTCACCCCAGGACCGCGCCGCCATTGCCGCCCGTCAGGCGGCGCAACAGCAGGCACTCGCCGCCGACCGCGCCGCCGCCGCCCTGCCCGCCCGCACCCGCGACGGCACCGTCATCGAGGTGTTGGCCAACGTCGCCAGCGCCGCCGATGCCCAGGCGGCCCGCGCCGATTGCGCCGATGGCGTCGGATTGCTGCGCACCGAATTCGCCTACCAATCCTTCGCCGCCGTGCCGTCCGAGGATCAGCAGGCCGCCGCCCTGACGGCGATCGTGGCGCCGCTGGGCGATGGCCCGCTGGTGATCCGCACCCCCGACATCGGTGCCGACAAACCCGCCCCCTACATGCCGCCCCGCCACGAACAGAATCCGTTCCTGGGCGTGCGCGGCCTGCGGCTGTCGCTGCGCGATCCCGATTTCTTCGCCTCGAACCTGTGCGCCATCCTGCGCGCCGGTCTGGGCCGCGATCTGTGGATCATGCTGCCCATGGTCACCCTGCCGGACGAGGTGACCCAGGCCCGCGCCCTGCTGGACGCCGCCCACGAATCCTTGCAGGCCCGCGCCATTCCCCATGCCTGGCCGGTGCGCCTGGGCATGATGGTCGAGGTCCCGGCCGCCGCCCTGACCATCGACTCGTTCCTGGACAAGGTGGATTTCCTGTCGGTCGGCACCAACGACCTGACGCAATACCTGCTGGCGGCGGAACGGGGCAATGCCGACCTGACGCGCTTTCAGGACGCCACCCACCCGGCCGTGCTGCGGGTGTTGGAGGATTTGTCCCGCCGGGCCGACACCGCCGGATGCCATCTGTCGGTCTGCGGCGACGCCGCCTCGGACCCCGCCGCCGCCCTCCTGCTGGCCCAGGCGGGCATCCGTTCGTTCAGCGTCCGCCCCAACCGCGTTGCCCCGCTGAAGGCCCGCATCCGCGACTGGATGCTGGAGCGATAGCCCGCCTGCTCCACATGTCCCCCACCGTATAACCGGGGGCACAATGCGGAGCGTCAGTGGCAATGCCGGAAATCGGAACGTTCGATCGGGTGGTGGTCACCGGGGATCTGTTGCGCCCCTTTCCCCTCAGTGACGGCAGATGGGAAAGCGCCAGCAGGAAGAATATCCGCTGGCTATGGTCGCTGCTTGCCCCGGCCATGGCCGGGGCCGGTTTCCCGGCCCGCATGTTGTCCTGGGACCCGGCCATGGACCCGCGGGAAGGCGATATTTTCGAGACGCCAGCCTTCTACTCCAAACTCCACACCCCTGTGTCGCTGAGCGGCTGGGCACAGTTGACCCGGGCCGATGCGCCGATCCCCGAGGATGCCTGGTCCGATCTGTTGGAGCAACTCAAGAGCGCCCTGGTCATCGTCTGGGAATTGCCGGACAGCATGCGGGTCGCCCTGGATCGAGCGGGTGTCCGTTATGTCAATATCGCGGTGTCGCCGCTGCGCTTTCTGGACGATCTGGTCTTCGCGCTGGAAACCAACGTCCCCAGCCTGCATGCCCTGCTGTTGCGCCGCCAGTTCAACCCTGAGGAAATTTCCCGTCAGGTGGCGCTGATCCGGGCCAAAGCCGCCTGGATGGACAAACCCGAACAGATGCCGCCAGGGACCGCGCTGGTGTTGGGCCAGCTGGATTTCGACCGCGCCCTGTTATGCGCCGATGGCGGCCACACCCATCTGGGCCACCATTTGGGCCGCCTGCATCGGTTGTGCTGCGAGCACCCGCTGGTGCTGTTCAAGCCGCATCCCTATGCGTCCGCCTCCTCTCTCTCCCAGCAAGCCATGAGACACTTGCCTGCAGCGCGCTGGACGAACGCCAATCTGTATCATCTGCTGTGCCAGCCCGAGATCGAACGGGTGGTCGCGTTGAATTCCAGCGGCCTGACCGAAGCGGAGCATTTCGGCAAGACGGCGGAATGGCTGACGGCGCCGCTTTACACCTTCGGCACGGAATTGGGGCAACTGGTCCCACAGGACGGCCAATGGATCGAGCCCTGGTTCTGGCGCACCGCATTGACCGACGCAGCAGCCCCGGAAACAACGCCGCCCCCGGCACCCAACCGGCTGCGGCGGAGCGTGAACGCCGATTGGGGCTATGGGTTCATCGAGAAGGTGGTGGCATGAAAACCGATATTCTTGAGCAGGCCGTGGGCCTTCTTCAGGTCGAGGCCTATACCGCCGCCGTCGCCTTGCTGGAGGTGGCGACCACCGAATATCCCACCGATGCGCAGTTTCGTCTGCTCCGGGGGATCGCCCTGAAGGCCCAAGGGCACAAGCACAAGGGTTGGGAAGCGTTATGGCACGCTTTGGCCTCCGCGCCGGAATATAAGGGAACTCGCGCCGCCCTGGCCGACACCGTGCTGCTGACCGACAGCGCGCCACCGCCGGACCGCGATTTTTCGCTGAATAGCGGCGAACGTCAGACCGCCGCCAATGTGGATGCCATCCGCGCCGACCACCGTTATCGCTACGAAGCGGCGGCACAATGGCTGCGCCGCCACACCCCGCAACCGTGGCGCCTAACCGGATTGGACGTGTTCTGCGGCAATGGATATGGCAGCCGCATCATCGCCGACACCACCGGCGCCCGCATGGTCGGCCTGGACGGTTCCGCAGAGGCCGTGGAATTGGCGGAACGCCATTATGGCAATCACCGCGTCATCTTCGGCAACGCCTGCTTCCCGTTCACCCTGGAAGAAGACCTGTTCGATTTCGCGGTCTGCTTCGAATCGGTGGAACATGTGGATGACGCAGAGGGGGTGCTGCGCCAATTGAGCCGGGCCGTCCGCGGCCCGCTGTTCATATCGGTGCCATTGGACGGTGGCCTGCCCTTTGACAGCAACCGTGAACGCTTTTCCCACCACGTCCGCCACTATCTGAGCCAGGACCTCCACGCATTGCTGCGGCAGATCGGCCGCCCGGTGATCGCAGCCGAATGGGGACAGGTGACCTACCACATGAACGACCAGAAGGTCGACGCCCCGCTGCCCCCCGGCGAGATGCACCTGGGTCCGGTGCATCCCAACACCCAATTCCTGACGGTGGTCGCCCTACCGACGGCGGAGTGAGTCAAGAGGGCATTAGGTTAAATTTCTGTCAGGTGACGAAATAGTGTCATACCGAAATGGCGCCAACCTTTTGTTTCCCTGACCCGCCGAAAAGTCACGACACGGTTAATATTTCATACTGGAGCCGCCGAGCCTGTTGGCCCGGCGGTTCGCCGTGACGCGATAGTATCATACCAGTCGCAAGGCCGAGCGCGTGCGTTGCCATCGGCGACACCAGCAAACGGATAAGCAACATCGCCGCTACCGTCGCCGACGGCGGCGGGCGCCTATGTGGCCGCGAACTCATTCTACTCTTTCCGAAGTAGCCCTGTAGACCGGAGCCCTCCGCCCCTGCACCAATTTCCAAGCTTTGCCCCAGGGGCCCAACCGCTTTCTCACCGGTGCACGGGCGATATAGCGCCGTTATTACCGCGACGAGCCAACGCCGCGCCCGACGGCGACAAATACAGATGACGGGTAGTTGGACGGAACTGTCCCGCCATCACAGAGCCCTGCCGCACTGGCTTCGCCTAGCGCTTGACGAACACCCATCGGATAGAACGGGAACCAATCGTTGGCGGTTTTGACGTCGAACGGTGGCATACGCCCAGTCGTGGTCACACAGTTGAAGTGGTAAGCCACTGCTTCCGCGTACAGTCGAAAATATGTGATTATCGCCACGCGGTCAGGCATCTGGACGGATTTCTTGAGGATAGCCTCGCAACTCCCTGGCGCCGGCGGTTCAGAGTGCAGCACGTCGAATACAAACAGCCCCCCCGGCTTCAAACATCGGGCGACTGTCGTGAATATCGCCATCCTTTCGACCTCGGTGAAGTGGAGAATGGAAACCCCCATCATCAGGACCAAATCAAAGCATGCCGGACGGGCGATATCACCAATGTCGAGGACCGAGCGAACGTGAAAATTTGCCCACGGACAGTTGATCTTAGCCTTGTCAATCAGGATCGGGTTAATGTCGATGCCGATGGCGTCGATACCATCCCCTCCCTTGAATAGGTTAATTGCGCGTCCGGTCCCGCAACAGAGATCAAGCAGCTTGGTCTTTCGCGTCGATAGCGACAGTTGTGAGGTTAATGCCTCAACTGTCGGCGCCATGAACGCTTCAAACACATCGTGTGGGTAGACATCGTCGAAATACGGTGCGATGGCCTCATACATTATTTCGTCACCATGTCGTAAATCATTCTCGCCGTCGGATCGAGGCTGTGCCGATCCAATGCATTTAAAGAAGCGATTGCTGCCGACGTCGGTTTGGTGGGATGGGCAAGGAGTATGTCGCACGAGTGGCTGTCGGCGTGAATCCGGATGGATTCGATGTCATGGGTCACTACCAAGACAGCGCAATTCTGGGGCTCCGCGATGGTGTGTAGGGTATTGAGAAAGCGATTGGTGTGTTCACGATCGAGGAAGGTTGTCGGTTCGTCGGCCAACAGGACATCCATATTGCCAATGGTGGTCATCAGCAAATAGAGCAGTTGTCGTTGGCCCGAGGATAAGGTAGCCACCCGCTCCCATATCTTCTGGTTAACGAAATCAGTAAGAAAATGGGGACCAAGCTCACTGAGCAGCCGACGAGTACCAGCAATAGAGCGATAGAACAGCGGCGACCTCTTCCCTGCTGCCTTAATAGCCACCAGTAAATGATCTCGGACCGAGAACTCATCGATCAGGTTGGCGGCATCACCGGCGGCGAACTCGGCAACCCGGCGACTATGTTTGAGGCTGTGATTGGGGAACTTGACGACACCGCGAGACGGCGACAACCGGCCGCTGAGAAGTTTCAGCAGGGTACTTTTCCCGGCACCGTTCGGGCCAACGAGAAAGGTCAATCGCCCGCGATGCAAGGCCGCTTCTTGGCAGGTAAGAGTGAACGAGGCTGTCCTGTCCAGGCCGACATGTACGAATTCGAGGTTGGAAATTTCAACGGCTACCATGTCCGGTCTCCGTGAAAGCGCCACTGCAATGCCAACCCGTGGCCACGTCCAAGCACATGGCAGGTGATCACGAAGACAAATATGGCAGAGGCCAGAACAGCCTTCTTCATCTCGTCATTGGGCATGAATGGGTGGTTGTACATGATGAAATAGGCGACCGCACCTATTCCCCCAGCCACGAAATGAATCCAGGTTCCCGAACCGTCGATCGGCGCCTGCCGCACCTGGGCCCGTAAGGCGCCCAAGGGCAGCAATTGCAGACAGCGTGCGATAACAATAACGATGGCATCGCCGAGCAATATCCAGGTAAAAGCGTCGATCAGTGTGCTGCCGGCCATATTGACCGACGCGGTGCCCTCTCGCGCCGTCGTCAGCCCCCCAGCCAGCCCGGCCATGGCATTGCCGAATGCCAGCATCACGAACAGGTGGCGGGTCGGCGATTGGCGCAACTTACGCAGGAGTAACGGATTCTTGCCCGCCGTCACCAGCATCGTGCCGGTATGAGTGGAAAGGGCGACCAGGGTAACGATGGCAAACGCCAAGGCCAATGCACCGACTTCAAAATCGCTAACATAAGGCCGCACCGACAAATAGCCGACACCCATGATCAGATAAGACAGCGAATAGCCGGCTATGCTGGTCAGGATACCCGCCAGCATAGCGTTCAGCCGGAGGCTGAGGAAGGCGACGCCTGTGATCAGTCCCAACAGCAGGCCTGGAAGCATGGCCGCGACGATAGCCACTAAGCTGGGGCCGTCGGTCTTAACTAGCAAGGCGGTGGTGGCCGCCCCAACCAGAAAGGCACCAACGAAGCCGAGATCGGGAACGTTGGCAATTCTGAACAGGAAGGTCGCCGCAAGCACGATTGGAAGATGGGCCAATCCCTCTTCAACGCCGACCTGTAGCCATGGGGGGATCAGTTGATACATGGCGGTCTACTGGGTCACACGCTCGGGGCCGTCCCTGCTTTCCCAGACGGCTCGGGTCTGCCAGACGGTTGGAGGAATGAGCAAGTTGAACTGCTTGGCCGCCTCGGTGTTGACGATGTAGTCGTAACGGGTGGGATACTCGGAAGGTATGCTTCGGATATCCGTGCCGCTCAACACCTCCGCCGCCTTCATCCCGGCCCTGCGGCCGTTGTCGAAATAGCTGGGGCCGACGGTGGCGACCGCCCCTTTGCGCACACTATCGGGATCGCCCACGAAAACAGGCTTCTCATATCTCGCAGCTAAGCCAAGCACTGCTTCCAGATGTTCGGTCAACACATTGTCGCCATTGACGATAACTGCGTCGTTTTCCGCGAGCGCGCGCTTGACCTCGGACGAGATTTCCGTCCTGCCCGGAACCACGTAATGGGGCGACGCAATCCCGAGGCGGTCGGCCTGCGCGCTCGTTTCATCGGCTAGCTGCTTACTGTTCTGCTCGCCTGCCGAATAAAGAACGCCAAGCCGCTTCATCGTCGGCATGATCTGCTGAATGAAGGTTATCTGCTGCTCGACCGGATAGCGGTCGCTTACACCGGTAGATAATCGCTTGTTGTCGCTACCCATGCTGGTGACGATTTCCGCCGCCACCGGATTGGTGACAGCGGCATAGACCAACGGCACTCTCGCCGGTTCGGTCACGGTGATGGCTCGGCTCGCCGCTGGCGTGGTGACGACAAACACCAAGTCAGTCTGCTTGGCGATGGCGGATTTGACCAGGGACATGATCTTATCCCAGTCGTTCTGAGCGTTTTCCACCGTGATCGTCACATCCTTGCCGTCGATAAGTCCGCGCTCGGTCAGTCCGGCGCGAAAGCCCTCGATCGCAGCCTGTAGCGACGGGTGCGACATGGGCGTCACCACCGTGACGTTCTTAGCTGGCGCCGTCGCCGTCTGTTTCGCGGTCTGGGAATTTTCGTTGCATGACGCCGCCGCGAGCGCAGCAGCCAGGATCGCGTACCGCCAGTTCATGGATGTTCTCCGATGGATTTAAGGCTCGCCAACGTCATGGCCTTGGTTTCGTTCGCCGATATGCGAACGTCCTCCGCCCTAATACCCTTATTTACTAAGAAGCATTCAATAGCTTCACCTTGAGAAAAATTGGACAATACAATCACATAAGAAAATTCTTCAGAATGAAAAATTGGACGTGAATACGTATCGCACGAAATTTCCCTTGGCTCGTAAGGAGTCATAATTTTAATAGATAGATTTGTGATGCGAGTTTCTCCACTATTTTTTATTGATATTATTTGTTGCGGCTTAATTCCGAGCGGATTGATGGAGCGCAGCCCACCAGTCAATTGCGCTTCTGTCGCCCGACCCGAGACCTTATCGATGCGTGTGACCACAAGGCCTCCCGCTATCGCAACAAAAAGCGGCGCCAATATCGCCCCACGCTTGAGAGAGAGAGCCCACTGCTTCAGAGAGACGGCCATTCATTAACCTCTGGACCTACATTCCCCGTTTAAGCCCCCGCCCTGATTGAGCCAGAACAGGCAGCCACCCCAATCTACCGGAAGGTATAATTCCATAAAGGTAGATTTCTCACCAGAAAATTCCTCTATTTAGGGTTTTCAGAAATACCATAACAGCTAATAGCATAAAGTTATACCTTGCAGCGCTTAACCGAGATTGTAAAGTTCCCGCCCCTCGCCTAGGTCGCCGACGGTGACGGCGACGACATGAAGCCATTTCGGAAGCCTGATCGTGATGCAGTCCGTGCACATGCCGCCGGGGTGACAGCGCCGTCCTGCTACCAGCACAGGCGGCAGCGATACAGCCAATCCAGTGACTGACCTGTTCTCCGTAAATGTACCGATCAGAGGTTGAGTC
>Ga0066603_10002324_pt1 | contig 11440 bp, 2 predicted proteins | sample Higcelweek8metaG_FD_59482 | JGI IMG/M metagenome (GOLD analysis project Ga0066603, IMG submission 59482) | Freshwater pond sediment microbial communities from the University of Edinburgh, under environmental carbon perturbations - High... | ecosystem: Environmental > Aquatic > Freshwater > Pond...
CCTGTAGAAGATAATGCCGAGATTTTATCGGTAATGTTTAAAATTAACGACATTTCGTTGGCTGAAACCATGCACATATTAATAGGTACAGCAGAAAACACTGGAGATATTATGAGTATTACTGCTACCGTTGGCTTATCGGATAGCGAATATTTTCTTGAATATGGTGGCAACTCGTATGCAGTTAATGACAATGTGGTAGAAATGCAGTGTGCACTAAGTGAAACTCAGTTCGACAGCTTCACTCATATCACAGTCTTTGTTGCCGACAGTCTAGCACAAGAAACTGAACATTTAATATTCACCAAATAAAGGTTGGGAAAATAACAAGCTCCAAAAAACAAATTCCAAAAAACAACAATTATGAAATACAACGTATTCACGAACTCCGCTAAACCGAGTTTACGAGCTCGACGAAGTCAAATAATTAAAAGTGTGAGTAAAAAGATATTTTTATACATTATTTTAATGGTGATTACCTCAATGGCTTTTAGCCAGAATGTTTATGTTGTTACTAAGACAACAGATCCGAGTCCGTTTACTGATCCTTATAAGTTTAATGATGCTGATTGTGACCCAGATATGCTGGGAACATTACAATGGGCGATCAATAAATCAAATGATGACAATGCTGAGTCTGTTATTGAGTTTAATATTCCTGGTAGTGGAGTACAGGAAATTATTTCAAATTCTTACTTCCCACAAATAATGCGACCAGTGGTTATTGATGGTACAACACAACCAGGCTATTCAACGAATAGTCCAAGTATTAAAATTAGTGGGCAGTTTAAGGTTCAATTCTGTTTTAACGTTTATAATACAAATGTTACAATTAAAGGGTTACACATGGCCAATTTTGCAAACAATGCAATTTTGTTAAACAACAGTAGTAATACTCGAATAATTGATAACATTATCACTAATATTTTTGCTCCAGGAATCGGAATTCAAATAATTTCAAGTAATTTTGTTGAAGTTTATGGAAACAGAATCGAAGTTGATGCTCTAAACACTTCGGGCAAAGCCAAGTACGGCGTTTATGTTGATAAATCCGAAAATTGCATTATCGGTGGTACAGCCATAGGCCAAGCAAATACTATAGCAAATTGCACAAAAGCTGGTGTTACAATAAATGGCTATAAATTCAACAAAATATCTGGTAACATTATTTATAATAATCCTGTAGCAATACAATTAGGAGCTACTGCAAATGATAATATTCAACCACCAGTAATTACCTCCTACACCAACAGAATGCTCTCAGGAACAGCTATACCCAATAGTACTGTTGAGGTTTTTAGTGGTACTGGAGCTGAGAATGCGAATGAATATTTAGGTAGTACGATTGCTGATGACGCAGGTGATTGGGTTACCTATGACACATATGGATCTGGATTCTTCACATGCACTCAAACCTCTAGTTTAAATAACACCTCAGCACTATCTGCATTTTTCATTAACCCTTTAACAACACAACTTTTGTCAATGTTCCAAAATGCAGATTCTATTGACTTAGACGACTTTTTGTATGCAAAAAAGATTGATGGTGCAATCAAATATCAGTTTAATATTGTTCAGGTCGATTCTGATGTAAATCAAATCATTACCAAGGATGATAATTACTTTAGTTTATTGGAGTTGCAAAATAACGAAGCCTATTATGATAAAGAGTACAAGATAAAAGTTAGGGCTATTTTTGAGGAGGATACTACAGATTGGGGTAATACAACGACGATAAAATCAATTCAAAACCAAAGATATGAATATGGAAAGATAATTTTAAGAACAAAGCAGGGTACAGATGGAATTATAAATCCTTATAATAATTCCGGAGGAATTGTACCTATATTTACTGACGGGTTTACAGAAATGAATCATTATCTAAATGTTAGCAACATTGAAAGAACATTTAATGTACTTCTGCCTAAATTACCTGACTTATATAATATATATACATTAGAATTTGAACAGAGCTTTTCAACTGACAGTGTTGTAGCATACTTTAATGATACGAGCATATTTCAATATGCTGAAAGGGTGCCAATTTTTGAATTATTAGCAACTGGTGATGATCCAAGTTTTGAAGATGGTACACAATGGCATCTTTTACAGGAACATCTTAATGCAATGGAAACCTGGGCTGAGATACCTGAAAATAATAATATTATTACAATTGCAATTGTTGATGATGCAATAAGGTTGGACCATCCTGATTTAGTTGACAATATTTTTATTGATACAAGAGAGCTAAGCGCGGAAGTGATAGATGAAATATTGACGTTGTTTGATTATAATGCAAATCATTTCGTTGATGCTAATGAGTTTGTTGCTTATTGTAAATCAATCTATGACCCGATTAATAATTTAATTGATGTTTACAATTTTCAAGATCACTTACCAACAATTTATAATAATACTGATGGTAATGATAACAGTATTGATAATGATATTTTTGGTTATGATGCAGCTGATGAAGATTTGCTAGCTCAACATCCTTCAACAAATATTTACCACGGTACACATGTAGCTGGAATAGCTGCAGGTGTCACGAACAATGATATAGGCATAGCATCTTTGTCAAATAATAAAGCTAGAATAATTCCAGTTAAAATTAAAAATGATGATAATAATAGTCCAGGATCAATAAATGCACCATATGAAGGAATCGTATATGCAATTTCAGTTGAGCCAGATATTGTCAACTTGTCATTAGGAGTAAATCCTTTAGTTGTGAACGTAAATGCTTTAGAAGATCTTATGACGGCAGCTTTCAACAACCTTGGAATAGTATTTGTCGTTGCATCTGGCAATACTTTTTCAAATTTGGAACCTCCGTCATATTTCGAAAATGTTGTTTCAGTTGGAGCAACAAATGTAGAACAACAGATTGCTGAATATTCTAATCATGGACCAAATCTTGATTTTTTTGCTCCTGGTTCTGACATATTCAGTACTTATTGCGGAGATGTTGAGATATATGGTTCACACTCTGGTACTTCAATGGCATGTCCTCAAGTTTCAGCATTATGGGCACTTTTAAAATCAATAAATCCTAATGCAACTTTTGATCAAATATATAATTGTTTTGCATCATCCAGTTTTATGCCTGAAAATTGGTCTGCTGATTGCTCGGAAACACCTGGCCCTTTAGCTTGGTCAACCGATATTAGTATGCACGGCATTATTAATCCTAAAGATGCAGTTTTATGCTTTTTAGATTTAGATCCGGTTGCAATGTTTGAGCATGTAGGTAGTTTAATTTGCCCCGAAGCTGATTTCAATTTCTACTCAATATCGAGCGGAGGGCCTATCACTTCAGACATGGAGGTTTTATGGTCATGTTCAGATTTATCAGTGGATATTAGCTCCCCAACTGCTTTAAATACAAATATTTCATTCCCATCAGAAGGAATTTATACAATTGTATTTACTATTTATGACATAATGACGCATGAACCAATAAGTTATTATCAAGATGATATAATTGTGACCTATCCGAGTGTAGAAATAAGCAATGTGGGTAACTTTACGTCATGTATCGGATTTGAGGTTCCTGTATTTTTAACTTTTTCAGGAAATCCGCCATTTAGATTTAATTATACTTATGATGAAGAAAATGAGTATTCGATTAGTGATATACAGAGTCATAATTATACGTTATATCTTAGCGGATCTGAAGGATTAAATACTGGAACATATACATTAAAAATAATTAATATAGGAGATAATTCATGTTCCAATGTTGAAGATATAGTATACGCTCCATTCCAAATAACTGAATGTGACTTGTGCTCAAGGAATCATAATAATATTATTGCTTGGCAGAAAGGACAGTTTCATTTTGATGACAATTTAAATTGTGTTGTATCTTCACCACAACCTGATGCAACTTTATCCTCTGAGTCGTCTTGTGCGATTACTAATGAAAATAGAATTCCTTTAATATTAATGAGAGGAGACAATCTTTTTAATATTTGGTCAACAAATTATGTAAATATTACTGAGTCATATTATGGCACACCATCAAATTTTGGAAATTCATCCTTAGAAGGCAGCTTAATTTTACCTCATGATACTGGTAATCCAGATTTATATTATGCTTTAGTTGTATCTGATTATGGTAGTTCCTTTACTGAATCTTTAAGATATTATGTAATTGATGTAAATAATCCTACTAATATGCATATTGTAAATTCAGAGGCTGTTTCAAATTATGATGAAGAGGTTATGATTGCTTGTAAAATAAGCGATGACTATGGCTACTGGATTTTAACCAATACTAGAAACTCAGAAACCCAATCGATAGGGTCAAACAAATTGAATCTCTATAAATTGCAAAATAATGAATTACAGTTTATTGGAACAATTGAAGTTCAGTATTTAAACACTGTATCCCACATGTGTTTTAGTCCAAACATGAATCTATTGGCAATCCGAGAAGATCAATGTAAAACAAGCATTTACAACTTCAATAGAGAATTAAATTGTCCTATTGAAAGCCGATTGAGTTTGATTAAAACAATTGATCATATTGCTTTTCAACCTAGGTTTTATGAGTTTTCTCCTAATAGCCAATTACTGTATACTACTGGCTATGACCCATCAATTGACGATGAGTCAATTGACGATGAGTCAATTGGGAGAAGGTTGTTACAATTCGAGATATACAGTCCAAATATTGAACCATCATACATTAAAGATGAATTTTTATTAAATATGAGATTAGGGTTAGATGACAAATTGTATTTGGGAAAATACACGAATGGAGATGCAAATATTATTAGTCAGATAAGAGCCCCTAATGTAGTGGGAGAAGATTGTTCCTATAACGGCAGCTATTATACAACAGAAATTTCAGGCTCTATAGATCTTTCACGTAAAACAGCAGAAATCCCACTGAAATTCACTTTAAACGAAGAAACTGTTGGATGTCAACATAATATTACCATTGAGAATTTAACAGGGTATGAACCATTTACATATTTATGGAGTACTGGAACTACAGAAAATCATTTAAATAATGTTTCTCCTGAAGAAGTTTATTCTGTTACTGTAAGTGATATGTATCTCTGCTCATATTCAGAAACGCTTATAGTAACAGACTTTACCACAGTAACTGCTTCTATAAACTCAACTCATAATGTCTGCTACGGCACTGCTAATACAGGAGAAGTTTATTTTAGCATAAATGGCGGTACTGCGCCATATACTGTTGACCTAATTGGAGCTGATCCACAAACATTATATGCTCCAACAGCAACAGACTATTCATTCTCTGGTCTTGTAGTTTCGGATTATTCAATTATCGTTACAGACCATAATGGTTGTCAGTTTGAAGCAGCTTTTAGCCTTGATTATACAACTGAGATGTTACTCACATTATCAGTATTAAACATACCATGCGAAGGATTAGATAATGGATCTGCCCATGTTGAAATTCAAAATGGCGAAAGCCCTTATACGATACTATGGTCTTCAGGAGAGGAGGATCAAACGGCAATAAATCTTATAGGAGGCAGTGCCGAAGTATTAGTTACTGATAATTTTGGTTGTGAAGCTAATGGAAATATCTTAATTCCTGTTCATGAAGTTCCAGTTATTAACCTTACAGCAACTCCAGCTGTAATTTGTTCCGGAGGAACTGCAGAATTAACAGCAATAACCACTGGTGGCGTGTCTCCATATACTTACACATGGTCACCTGATTTACCTAACCCTGAAGTCAATGAAGTGGCTCCTACAACGAACATGCAATATTATGTTACAGTCTCGGATCAAAATGGTTGTACTGCTGGGAATGATTTAATTGTGGAAGTCGAAAACATCCAAATAAACAATAATATTGATTATGAATACGGCAACAGCACAGGTACTGTGGACTTTGTTTTTATCCCCGAAGTTAATCCTGTAGATTACTTTTCCCAAATTACAATAGAGAACAACCAAACCAGCGAAGTTTTTGATTTTACAGAACAAAACGATCCATATACACTTGATGCAGGATATAATTATACAGCCAGCTTCGTAAGTATTAACGGTTGTAATTATACAAATGATTTTTCAATTGATTTTGTGGAAAGTTTTATTTGCAGTCTAGTGGAGTCAAAACCAGTAACCTGTGATGCCAATTATAATGGGGTTGTAATAATTGATATCCAAGGCGGAGTAAGCCCTTATGTAGTTAGTTTTAGTTACTTAGATTATGCTTATAATAACACTTTTAATTCTGCTGGTCAATATGAACTTGATTTAAATGGAATGACGCCAAATATTCCTTTTGATATTCTTATTGAGGATAACAATGGCGAAATTTTTACTTTAGAATTTGGTGGGTTAAGTTATGCATGGACTTATACATTAACAAATAGTACCCTTGGAGTCCAAAACAATTTTGCAAATCTTTCAATTCAAATTGGTGATGTAAATGACCAAACTCTAAACATCCCCCACAATGTAACCTTTACTAACTGCACAATTTACACTGCAACACAAACCTACTCCAACGTCTCCGAAACACAATGGACAGTTGCTGCTCCATTTGACTTGATTCTTGATAATTGTGTGATACAATCAGGTTGTCCCGACCTAATGTGGCAAGGTATCTTTGTGGTGGGTGCTCATGCTGCACAAAATGAAACTACTCATGCTATGGTTGTTGTGAAGAATGGCACAAATATCAGTGATGCGATGACAGCAATTGAAGCAAATCATGGTGCAATTGTTAAAGCTTCTGATTCATATTTTTACAACAACCAATATGATATTTATTTTCAGGCACATTGCAAAAATCAGTATCTGTCATATATAAATTATAACCAATTTATCACCGACCGGATGCTTAACAACAATTATATTTTCCCTAAAGCTCACGTTTATCTTGATTATACTAAAAATCTAAGATTAAAAGGAAATACTTTCTCAAACACTATTGTTGGAAGTCCACTTTTACCTCCAGATGTAAATTATACTGCCGATAAACGAGGCAAAGGGATTGAAGCTTATTTGAGTAGTTTTATCGTTACTCCGGTTTCAATACTTGATTATAACAATTATGCTGCAGGAAGTGAAAACACCTTTACAGGTCTATATTATGCTATTGATGCACAAGGACAAAAATCGTATGCTCCTCAAATTTATCATAGCATCTTTAAAGACAACTTTAGAGGGGTTCACATAAAAGGAACTGATGGTGCAAGAGTATTGTTTAATTACATTTCCTCAACAAATGAAAACATGTATTTCAACATGGTAGGATATTCACTCAATGGTACACCCAACACAGATGTGTCTTACGCAGCATATCTCAACAGCGCAAAAAACACCAAATTCGAAGAAAATACTATTGTAAACGGAAAAGCTGGTGCTTATGTGTATAACCTCGGTAATGATGGAACACAGTATTATAACAATAACTTTGGATTAAACCCTGATGAGAATGCTGTGGATTATAATATCCCGCAGGGAATGAGAGCTGCTACTGTTGTGGTTGGGAAGAATTCAGATTATGTTTATCTCAATGCAGAATTCCCAGGATTAAATGGACTTCAAGTCAAATGCAACGACTACACCGACAACGATTTTGCAATTAGTGTTGTAAACGGCAATATGCGCAAAAACCAGGGGACACAATATGGTCAAACTGATCAACTTGCCGGCAACCAGTTTCATGAGGACTTTGTAAATGGTATGGAATTCAAAGCTCAGGAGCAAAATTCGACACCTTTCTATTATTCACACTTGAATCTCGGGACATACAGGTATTATCAACATGATGATGATGATATAGAATCGATAGAGAACGGTTATTATCGAATGTTGAAAGAAGAAAATATTGCATCAGTTGAAGGAATTAAACAGGATGGTATTGAATATTCTGAATCAGAGTCATGTCCCTCACATTATTCTCAACGTGTTTTTAACCATGACCTTGCGATAAGTGAGATTGCACTTAAGATGGGAGAACTCGATAACTTAGAAAGAGAGTATAATAGAATTCTTGACAAAGGCGACATGTGGTACATGAAATCGGTAGCGAAACTAATGAATTATGAGAATTACAACGATGCTTATGAAATTCTGCAAAACGAAGGATTTTTATCGGATACGGTTTTAATAGCATTAATTTGTAACGAAATAGCTCCGAATGATGCGATTGCAGCAATTTTAATTGAAAATTCTCCATTACCCGAAAAAGTAATTCAGCTAATTGAAGATTTGCCAATTAACAATAATATTAAAAATTGGCTGTCGTTTTATAGTGCCGGACTAAGTGCTCGTGTTGAAATGGAATATGAAATTTCTGATGTAAGGCAAGAAATCATAGTTATTGAAGGAGACCTAATCAGCAATGCGATCAATAATGACAGTTTGCCGGATGTTAAGATTGATGTATTAAGCTATTTCAATTCAAAACCAGATATTAGTTTTAGTGATTATAAGAGCATTTATAATCTCGAGATTTCGATGGAGGATTTTTCTGCAGCTCTTGGTACTCTTAACAACATTAGACAATTTGCCAGCACTCTTCCAGCTGAAGAATCTGAGGATTTAGTTTACTTCTGCGACGTAAATCAGATATATTTGGGAAGTCGTGATGAGAAATCCAATGATTCAATTTTAGCTGCAAACAAAGAATTACTTTTTGAAGCGGCTTCACGAATGTCACCTGATTATTCAGCAATGGCCGAAATTCTTTATTCACAAACAACCGATAGTGTATTTTATGAATATACTCCACTACCATTTGAGGAAGTCACCCCAAAGAATTTTGTTGTAACTGAGAATCCAAAAAGCATTTTCACTCCCGAATTTAAAGTTTATCCAAATCCAACCAAAGGTATGGTGATTGTTGAATACAACTTCGAAAGGGTTTACGAAAACGGAACTGAACTATTACTAAAAGCTTTAAATCTTGATAAGCAAGACAATTGTAAAACCGGAGAAATCAATGTTTTCAATTCAGAAAGTAAATATTTAAACACAATTAGTCTTGATATGATTAAAGGCATGGCAACTATTGATCTTAACAAGCAGGTACCTGGAATCTATTTGATAGATATAACAGACTGCTACGGAAACAAGAATAGTGTTAAAATTGTTAAGCAGTAATTATACTAATGAAAAGAGAGTTAAACTGCAAATTGTAGTTTAACTCTCTTTGTGTTTGATAAATAATTATATTTGTGTTATGAAATGTAAAATACTCATATTAGTTTTAGTATTAAACTCAATTATGTTACACAGCCAGATTGTCTTCAATAAAATTATTGAAGATACTGTAGTGCATATTCCTAATAGCATAATTTCTATCGATACTGGTTATATAATGTTATCTGGCACTCTTAATGAAAGTCAGGTAAGATCATTCTCTTTTTCCTTTATAGATACAAATGGCACAAAAATATGGAAAAAAGTCTACGGTAATGAAAATTTTGAGTATTGGGAGGGAGTTGATAATAACTTAAATGTTAATGGTAGAAATTACTTATCTACAGGAACATGTAAAAACCTTGATAATAATTATCGTGGAATACATTATAGTGTTTTCGATTCTGTTTTAAATCTAGACAGTCAATACATTTTATTGTATGATACAATATGGAGAAAAGCTTTTAACACAGTTCTGTTGGATTCACAAGAAGCTTACATTACAGGTCAATCATACAATTATGAAAGTAGTCAATATCAATTGCTAATTGTAAAGGTCGATTCAAATAAAAATATAGTTTGGGAAAAATCATACGGGAATAGGTATGAAGCTGGATTTCAAATTATTGAAACAAGTGATAAAAACGTATTAGTTGGTGGATTAACATTCAGCTTTCCCACAACAGTTACCGACGAAGACTGGTATTTGATAAAGGTTGATACTGCTGGCAATGTAATTTGGGAGAGAGGTTATGGTAGCGGCAGCCGTTATGATGGTTCTGTATCAGGTATAATAGAGACACAAGATTCAAATTACATTGCATGTGGTGGCTATCCTGCATTTGAGGCTGCTGGCAACAATTATTTCGATGGATGCCTGAGAAAAGTCTCCAGAGATGGAGATCTGATGTGGACGAAATATTACAGATTATATTCGAGATACTCTACAAACATCACTACTATGAAGGATTATATAAATAGTATATATGAAGATGATAATGGATACTTATTTACATTAAGTTCAACTTATGATGCAAAACCTTTTTACAGGGGGGCTTTGACAAAGATGGACTGCAATGGTAATATAATGTTTAGAAGGATATTTTATGCAATCGACGAGTTTAGTAATGAACAGTTTTTAACTGTGATGAAGCCAACGAACGACGGAGGTTTTATTCTTGCCGGTTACGGTAACTCTTATGATTGGTATGGTTATTCACCTCCACAGCAAGCCTGGCTTGTAAAAACTGATAGCCTTGGAATAGATGGTTTATGCTATTCAGAACCACCAGAACTTAATATTGATCTTATTTTGCCAGAATCTGTAAACTGTAACGATACAATTACAGTTTATGCGTACATTGCCGGAAAATCTGGACCATACACAATTGAGACCAGTATTGGTCAGGTTATTGACAGCATATTTTATCCTCCAAAATTTGTTCCTATTGAGATTGGCTTGTCCGAAACAAGTGTAGAAATTGGCGGAATAGAGTATTTCTCAGAGTTAATTACCGAAGCTACACTTACCAACCACGAATGGGGACAGTGTATTGCAAAACCTATTGAGTTTTACACCCCACATACTTCGGGTAGCCAACAAATTACAATTATGGTAACCGATACTTATGGTGAGAGTAAAATGATATTGAAAGATGTGTTTGTGAATGATTGTGGGAGTGGAATTGCTGAAGAAGAAATTAATTCAGTAAATCTATATCCGAATCCTGCTATGGATAATTTGTATTTGGATATCACTGAAATGGTGGTTTCGGCTCCGCTCAATCACCTTACAGTTAACTGTGAGATATATAATTCTATGGGGCAACTTGTAGAGACAGTGCAATTATCAAATGATTTGACTGTGATAAATGTCAAGGATTTTGCAAAGGGTATTTATGTTTTGAAAATAAATTCGGAGAGTAAAACTTATAGTTTGAGTTTTGAGAAGGAATGATGGTAAAGATAGTGTTTTCTACGAATCAAAGGTTTATGATAAAAACAAGAGATGCAAACGCTCAGGGGAGATCAAGTAAGCAATGTTTCGACTCCGCTGCGCGGATCAACAACACTTTCGAGAGAGGATTAAGTAAGGAAAAATAAAAAAAAGGCCACAGAGAAACTGCAGCCTTTCAAAATTACAACAAGAATTACAATTTAGCCAGAAGTTTGGTTTTGTCCACAAGGCTGATGAATTCTGTAATATATCCGTACTCGTCATTTCCCTTAGCGCGTTTTGCCCAAAGAAGTACATGATCATAAGATGAAGAACCTTTGAATTCGGAATCTCTTA
>Ga0066603_10002325_pt1 | contig 11435 bp, 7 predicted proteins | sample Higcelweek8metaG_FD_59482 | JGI IMG/M metagenome (GOLD analysis project Ga0066603, IMG submission 59482) | Freshwater pond sediment microbial communities from the University of Edinburgh, under environmental carbon perturbations - High... | ecosystem: Environmental > Aquatic > Freshwater > Pond...
GGAATTACAGAAAAATAACCTGCTATGGAAGCATCATGTTTTAATCCACTTAAAAGCACTTGTAAATAAGCTGTAAATGAAAAATCACCGTAAATATCATGATAGAATACCATGAATACCACTTTCAACAATACAAAAACAATTATATACAATAAAAATGTTGCTACAAGTAACAAAAGTCTGTTCTTAATCATTTACTTAAACTCAATTAGCTCTTTATATTATAATAAGAAAAAATCATCCTGCCCAACCTTCACGATCTAAATTTCTGTAGTTGATAGCTTCAGCAATATGATGCGACAAAATATTTTCCGATGCATCCAAATCAGCAATCGTTCTCGACACTTTAAGTATCCGGTCATATGCCCGGGCAGAAAGATTCAAACGTTGCATGGCATTTTTCAAAAGTTCTGACCCTGCTTTATCCGGTATTGCAAAAATCCGCTGCAATTTCGACGACATCTGGGCATTGCAGTACACCCCATCTACATCCTTAAAACGTTTTTCCTGAATCTGTCTGGCTTTCATCACTCTTTCACGTATCAACTCACTCTTTTCGGCATCTCGTTTTTCAGCCAGCTTTTCAAATGGGACAGGAACTATTTCTATGTGAATATCAATTCTGTCAAGCAAAGGACCGGATATCCGGCTTAGATATTTCTGTACCAGTCCCGGAGCACAAACACATACTTTTTCAGGATGGTTATAGAATCCGCACGGACAAGGATTCATAGATGCCACTAACATAAAACTTGCCGGATATTCAACTGAAAACTTCGCCCGTGAAATTGATATCTTCCGGTCTTCAAGCGGTTGTCGCATAACCTCAAGTACCGAACGTTTAAATTCCGGAAGTTCATCCAAAAAAAGCACACCATTATGTGCCAGAGATATTTCTCCCGGTTGAGGGAATGCCCCGCCACCCACTAAAGCAACATCTGATATTGTATGATGCGGACTTCTGAAAGGTCGTTGCGCAACCAATGCTGTATTACCCTCAATAATTCCTGCTACTGAATGTATCTTTGTCGTTTCAAGTGCCTCATTGATTGTCAGGGGTGGCAACACCGTAGGCAATCGCTTTGCCATCATCGACTTCCCGGCACCTGGCGGACCAACAAGGATAATGTTATGAGAACCGGCAGCCGCGACTTCCAACGCGCGTTTCACGTTCTCCTGACCTTTCACATCTGAAAAGTCGAAATCAAAATGATTAAAATTCGCAAAAAACGACTCACCTGTATCCGCTATTACCGGCTTTAAATCAGACAGCCCGTTAAAAAAAGCAATCACTTCTGCAATATCCTGAACTCCGTACACTTCCAGATCGGCTACAACAGCTGCTTCATTGGCATTTTGAGCCGGCAATACCAACCCTTTATATCCGCATTCCCTGGCCTTGATTGCAATGGGCAATACTCCCTTGATAGGCTTCATCCCTCCATCGAGCGACAGCTCACCCATTACCACATAATGTTCCAGCAAATCTGACCGGATTTGACCGGATGCAGCCATAATTCCAACTGCGAGTGGTAAGTCGTATGCGGAACCCTCTTTTCTGATATCTGCAGGAGCCATGTTAATAACCACCTGCATACGTGGCAAACGCTTGCCCGAAAATGAAAGAGCTGATGCAATCCGCTCATGACTTTCCTTTACTGCATTATCCGGCAATCCTACAATTAAAAAACGAATCCCCTGACTTACATTTACTTCAATGGTAACAATGGTAGCACTGATGCCCTGAACAGCAGCGCCGAATGTTTTTACTAACATAGTTAACAGGTATTATAAACAAACAGTATCAGCCGCAAAAATACAATTATTTTGAAGATTTCAACCGACGATTTTTAAAAAAAAGTACGCAAAAAGTATAAAAGAAATTTCATCTTCTGTTCTTTTCGTGTACTGAATACGTAAAAAATAAAAAAACCGCAATTAATTCATTGCGGTTCTTACATTTAGATAAAACTATTCATCAATGTGACGAAAGATAGCTTGAAATACCATCTTGGGTTGGTTTTAGGGCTTTGTCCCCTTTTTTCCAGTTAGCAGGACAAACTTCTCCGTATTCTTCTGTAAACTGAAGCGCGTCTATCAAACGGATAACTTCATCTACGCTACGACCTAAAGGCATATCGTTCACCACCTGATGACGAACTACACCTGATTTATCAATTAAGAAAAGTCCTCTGTAAGCTTTTGCTTCTCCTACAAAAACTTCATTTCCTTCTTCATCATAAGTTTCTTCCCCGGCCAGCACATCATATGCTTTTGATATAGCCAAGGTCTGATCTACAACAATCGGATATTTAACACCTTGTATACCACCCTGATTGGTTGGTGTCTGTAACCATTTCCAGTGTGAAAATTCCGAATCTGTTGAAGCTCCAATCACGACAACATTGCGTGATTCAAATTCTGAAATCTTTTCCTGAAAAGCTAATAACTCCGTCGGACAAACAAATGTAAAATCTGCCGGATAGAAGAAAAATACTACATATTTATCTCCTTCATACTGTTTCAAAGAAAAATTCTCAACAATCTCACCTCCGTTAACTACTGCTTTTGTATTAAAAACCGGAGCTTTTTTTCCTACTAATACTGACATAATATTATATTTTTTTTGATTAATAAATTAACTATTTGAATTAATTGCAAAGTTAAACTGTTTTCCTGAAAACGAGCAATTATTTTTCATCGAATTTATTAATGAAAATATAGAAAAGAGCTATATGGGAGCGAATAACGAATAGCGAATAACTGAAGAGACACCGCATGCGGTGTCTTTTAGTGATGAGTGATAAATGTTAAGTTTTATGAATCAAAACTGTAGCATAAGCTGCTATTCCTTCTTTTCGACCAACAAATCCCATTTTTTCGGAAGTTGTTGCTTTAATTGAGATCTGGTCAGAGCCAACTTGCATAACTTCTGCTAAAACATGCTGCATAAGAGGTATGTGCGGATTCAGCTTTGGTTCTTCAGCACAAACGGTACAATCGGCATTACCAAATTCATAACCTTTCGCCCGTAGTAGTGTCATCGTTTCTTTAAGTAGTATTTTACTGTCGATATTTTTATATGCTGAAGAAGTATCCGGAAAATGGAATCCGATATCACGTAGATTGGCAGCACCTAAAAGAGCATCACATAAAGCATGAATCAATACGTCGGCATCAGAATGACCCAATAAACCACTTTGATGTTGTATTTTCACCCCTCCTAACCAAAGTTCTCTGTCAGGGGCAAAAGCATGCACATCATATCCGTACCCTACCCTGATATTCATGAATAATTCTTCTGAATATAATTTATCTCATCAGATTCTGTAATCCAAACAAGTCGAATGACAATGAAAATCTTAAAGTTTGATCAAGTGGATTTGACTGGGCAACAGAAATAACATAAGAAGCATCCAACTGGAATACATTTAACTTAAATCCGGCACCAGCAGTAAAATACTTTCTGTTACCTTTGTATTGATCTTCGTTATAGTAACCGGCGCGTACGGAGAACTGATTATTATATACATACTCGGCTCCAACTGACCAGTAAATCTCTCTTAGCTCTTCGGCTAATCCACCGGGAGCATCGTTAAAAGAGGATAGCATTCCCTGTAAAGAAGACATGTCATTATAATAATCACGATTTTCAGCTGTTTTGGTATAATCTATTGTCGGCACAAGCAATTTATTTAGATCAGCACTAAACGAAAACCTTTGATATTCATCGATAGGATAATCAAAAGAAGCCCCCAAACGGATATTTGCCGGAATAAAGCTACTGGATGCATTGGCATCGTAAGAGATTTTTGAGCCAATATTGGAAAAATTTAATCCTACAGCAAAGCTACCATCACCATTACTCATTTGTATAGGAGTTTTATAATACATAGCAACATCAGCAGCCACAGCTACTCCCGGATAAGTTTCGGTAGCGCTAAATCCGTTATTTAAATCTGAATATATTAAGCGCAAAGCAGCTGCAGCAGAAAAGTTCTCAAAAAGTTTCTGAGAATAAGCAACGTCAAATGCAAACTCATTAGGAAAAGCCGAACCCATATCCTCACCCTGAGCATCAGTCATTGCAATTTCTCCAAGCGAAAAGTAACGCAAAGAAGCACTTAATGCCCTTCTTTCATTAAATTTCCAATAACCTGTGAGATAGGTCAGATTAATATCAGAAACCAATTGTCTCAACCATGGAGTAAATGAAAAAGACATACCGGCGTCACTTTCAGCAAATACATACTTTGCAGGATTCCAAAATTGCGAATTCACATCTGCCGAAGTTGCAACACCGACATCCCCCATACCTGACCCTCTTGCATCCGGAGAAATAGTTAATGATGGAACTGAAGAAATGATGGGATTATTTTCAAGTTCCGCATCTTCTGCTGAAACAGTGAATTGTATGGCTAATAATGTTATGAAGATAAATGAAAGTTTTCTCATTGCTATAATGTTTCTTTTAATTTATTCTTTGGACTGCAAAGTTATGATTTTATATGATTCTACTGACTTAATAAACGGAAAAAATAGTTTTTATTGTTAAACAGGTATTATTCAACAATCATTAACTTATTAATTTTCGAAAATACTTTATTTGAATTTGAGAGAATACTTACGCGATACAAATAGACCCCTGATTTTAATCTCTGGCCGTAAATATCATTCATATCCCATGTTATTTCGTCGAGCGTAGATTGATTAAATGTCCAAACCTTACGTCCTGAAAGATCAAAAATATCAACAGTAGCATTTAACACAGTCTCGGGACGATCATGCTCTACGACGAATTTCGTATATGATTTTACAGGATTAGGATAATTATATATATTGAATATCTCTGGTTCGAGTCCCTTCACAACTTCGAAATCCAGGGTTTTCATTGTTGAATTATTAAGCAAATCCCATACGCGCAACGACACCGAATGTTTTCCCGATTTCATGGTTGGCATTTTAAATCTAATTGTACCTCTGGAAAAATCATTCAAATCCGATTTATAAAAGTCATTCAGAATAAATGACTGATCAGGATCATCATCAATGACCATCATAATGTCATGACCGATACCACTACCCACCTGATTGATACCATTAAGATCACTCACGTTAGCAATGAGCATTGGTGTTTCATTCACCTTGTCTCCCGAGTTAAAATCAGCTGTATTGAGATACATTTCAACAATAGGACCATCAGTTTCATATTCAAAATCAGCAATTGAACCACCGATAATAAAATTCTCAAATGAGCCCTGAGCTTCTCCTGCGCTATCATCTGAAGCGTAAAAATTAACCCTGCCTGTACCATAATTATATTTTATGTCCTTTGGCAACATGAACTTCATTTCAAACTTACCATCTACGACTTCAGTAGATCCCGAGAATAAAATATTTGGCCGGTCGTTAAAGGTAAAACTACCTGACTTATCATTATTGAGTGTGGTAATTGTTCTGACTTTATCGTAAATGGCAGCCGACAAAGCCCCATTAAAAGATGTTACCGGATTTCCATCCATATCAGCAACATAGCCACTGAATACATTAACCGACAAGGCACGTAGGGTATCATTCCCGACAACAGGCATGTTGTTGACCTTTTCAGTAACAATTTTATATTGGCTGGGATAATTAAGTCTTAACGCCGGATCTCCCATATAAACATATGATAACTTATTAATTTCAGAACCTAAACCATTCTTTGCTTTGGCAATGACATCACCTACTCTCGGATATTTACCATTTTCCTTTTGAAACAGAAACTGATTGATTAGTTTATTGATACGTTCATTTTGCGAAGCATAAACCGGACGTGCTGCGGAAATTATACCGATACCACCTCCTACCGGATTCAGCAATACATGTTCACCTGCCGAAACGGTAGCAATGTCAAATTGCAGAAAATCACAGGTTGCAGCAACCCATAAAGGAAGATTCTTATTAGATAGCACTTTTACATCAGCAGTACTTAGAATTTGTTCATTTGTCCATCCTGTAGGACCGGCATGACCGACATAATCCAAAAGAAAAAGTCCGTTTCTTAATAGGTTGTGAAATTGTGTGCGTGCTACAGGATAAGTTTCTCCACTGGCATTTATTTCTTGTTGGTAGGCATCAAGATAAATTTTATTCAGCTGAAATGAGGGATAAGTCCTGCCGATATATGAGGCAACACTATCTGCCTGTTTCATATGCAATGAGCCATCGCCGTCATCGGCAAGATAACAAAGTTGATTTTTCCAGATTCCCCTATTGGCATTCTGCATATAATAAACATTCTTGCTCACCACATCAGTTGACTCCTGTAAAGTTGTTACAGGAAATCTTCCAACACCAATATCCATCGTATGAGCAGGAACCTGAGTCCCTTCAGCATCCTCGAGAAATGTAAAATAATCATCCGTAACATACGACATGGTTTCAACATGGGAATTCTCTGCCTGATATGTCAACACAAAACCTTCAGATGAAGAGGGAATCACTTTACGATTATCAAAGGAACCCCGACCAAACAGTAGCAGATACTTGGGTTTTTTTGAAGCATCATTCAAAGCTCTGTCATACAACATCTTCATCATCCATCGATAAGCTGTTGCATCAGGAGCGCCTGACGAGAACTCATTATAAACCTGTTCTGTTGTCACTACTTCCACCGTAATCTCACCAATATTGTTGTGCGCCTGAGCCAATCGTTGTGCCTGAGATATAAAGGCCGGATGAGTAAGGATAATCATATCAACCTGAGGCAATGCATGTAAATTCTGATTAGGAACTACACCCACAATTTCCGGCTTTGCAAATGAAGCTCCATTCGTCGGATCAATAGCCAGATAGGTTTTCAGTGTTTTATTGGGAGAAAAAATGCTCAACACACTACCGTTTAAAGTGCCATTGATACTGGTAATATCGGTCAGATTGGTAATGTCCCAGATTTTTGTATTCGAACCGGCATTACTTAACTGTAATCTACTGTAAGAATCAACACCTAAATTATCCACATTTTGAAATTGCATTGCCGCACCGGAAAAAGTTAATGCTCTTCTGGCATTCACTTCCAAATAATTAAGATATCCTTTTGAGGTTGAATTTGATTTTACATAGGAAATATTAAAATTCAACAAATCATTCGACGGAGTAAAAGAATATAATCCGTTCGCTAACCTTGCCTTTTCATAAGTATCATTTTTTGTTCTTGCAGCAACGGCAAGCGACTTGGACTGTTCTGAGTTTAGGTTCAACAGAAAATTAGATGCATCACTTGATGAAGCAGCAACATCTAATCTTACTTTCACTGTATTGGTACTTTTCACCAGATTAGGAAAAGAAAAATTCAGATTGAAGGACAAGATATCAGCAAATGTTTCTCCATAAAACTCTTTTCCTGAATTTGCCAGACTTGACGATTCTTTTTCATGCACAACATAATCAGTAAATTCAGTAACATCTGTAAATGTTACCGGAGTCTCTGCATTAACAGATTGAATTTTACGTCCAACTCCTGCATCAGAGCTTACAAAATAATAACCATAGTTTGAATAATGATTGATAGTATGCGTAAACATTCCCAAAGAAGTATTATAACTCCATGAATTTATGCCTTGCGCGTAAAACAACACATAATCCCCTGCATTAAAAACGCCATCACTTCCCGTTTCCATGTGAATGGCAATTTCCGGTAAATCATCTATTTTCGACATCAGAAAACTCTGGTTGAGGAGTGCGCCGCCATAACCGAAAATGCGGACATTTGCAGGGTTTACGCCCATAGCATTCAAATCATCAAATGTAAGCCTATAAACTCCTGATTCTTTGATTCTCACTTTAACAAATCTTCCTTCACTCAAAACAGAATTGGTTTTGTATGTATGTATACCTGCCAGCACATCTACATGAATGCAGAAGACCATCAGGAAAACAAATGGCAGTAATAATATTCTATGGATGTTATTCATCATGGCGAATTTTCTTGTATAAATATCGTTTATTAAAACGTTGAAAAGAAACTTATGTTGTTCTATTTATAAATTGATAACATTATTTAATTTTAAAATCAAACATCTTATGATTGAAGATGTATCCCTCTAACCTGTCGCCAACCGCCACTTTTCCGACACCTACAGGTGTCCCTGTAAAAAGTATATCACCTATTTTCAGGGTAAAGAACTTACTCACATAGGCTATCAATTCATCAACAGGAAAAATCATATCTCCGGAATTTCCTTTTTGAACGACTTGCCCATTGATATCCAGATGGAAATCTATCTCCTGTATTTTTCCTATTTCGCTTAAGGAAAGAAAGTTACCTATGACGGCAGAATTATCAAAAGCTTTGCTAACCTCCCACGGATGACCATTAGTTTTCAGCCTGCGCTGTATATCGCGCGCTGTAAAATCAATGCCTAATCCTATTTCATCATAATAACGATGAGCGTATTTGGCAGCAATATTCTTTCCGAGTCGATTAATTTTAATGATCAACTCTGTTTCATAATGCAATTCTTCTGTAAAATCAGGAATATAAAAAGGCTTGTTATTTTTTAGTAAAGCCGTATCAGGCTTCATAAATACAACAGGTTCAGTAGGGTTTGTACTGTTCAACTCCTTATTATGCTCGACATAATTTTGACCGATAGCCAGTATTTTCATAGTTCTAAATCCTTTAAAGCATTCAGACGATTGAACATTACAGCTAAATGGGCATAAATTGAAGTATTTTGAACAACAATATTTTCCGGAACAACAATTCTGTATGGGGTGAAGTTCCAAATCGCTTTAATTCCACCCGCCACCATCACTTCCGAAACTTCCTGAGCTTTATCAACCGGTACGGTAAGTATGCCAATATTCACACCGGTTTGCTTTTGAAGTTCTGCAAACCTGTCGGTATGATGAATTGGAATATGATTGATAGAAGTACCCGACAATTCAAATTTAACATCAAATCCGGCCATAATTTCCAGACCAAACTGTTCCAGACCGTTGTCATGCATCAAAGCTCCACCAAGACTACCAACACCAAAAAGATAGGCTTTATGCGCATTAGTAAAACCCAGGAATCCCTCTAACACATCCACAAGCTCTTTTACATCGTACCCCACCCTTGTTCGTCCGGAGATTTTCACATAGGACAAATCTTTAGCAACCATGGAAGCATCCACAGAAATATTTTTTGAAATCTGAGTGGAAGAAAGAAACAACTCACCCCGCTTTAAAACCAGCTTGGCAAAAGCAAGATACCAGGGAAGACGTCGTAAGGTTGGCTCCGGCACATGAAATTCGATGGTACTTTTCATTGGATACATTTCTCTCTGAAAATTAGATTAGACCCGCAAAAATAATCAAATATTTTGATTATTTTTGCATGTTTATTTTTTTATAAAAAATTTTATGGAGTACAGTTTCAGAGAGATAGAAGAAAAATGGCAGGCATACTGGAAAGAGAACCAGACATACAAAACAGAGATAAATCCGTCAAGACCGAAATTTTATGTATTGGACATGTTTCCCTACCCCTCAGGTGCAGGGTTACATGTAGGACATCCGCTGGGTTATATTGCCTCCGACATCTTCAGTCGTTACAAAAGATTGCAGGGCTATAATGTACTTCATCCAATGGGATACGATGCTTATGGTTTACCTGCCGAACAATATGCCATTCAGACAGGTCAGCACCCAGCCGTTACCACGTCGAAAAATATTGCCAGATACAGGGAACAGCTTGACAAAATAGGTTTTTGTTACGATTGGAACCGTGAAATACGCACTTGTGAACCCGATTACTACCACTGGACACAATGGGCATTCATACAAATGTTCAATCATTATTTCGATACTAAATTACAAAAAGCAGTACCCATAAGTTCTATGATTGCTCACTTTGAGGAAAAGGGAACTGAAGGTTTGCATGCTCATGGTACTGAAAAAATTGTTTTTTCCGCCAATGAGTGGAAATCAAAATCAGAAAGAGAACAACAGGAAATTTTACTGAACTACCGCATTGCTTACCTGGCTGATCTAAGGGTAAACTGGTGTCCGGCTCTGGGCACTGTTTTAGCCAACGATGAAGTCAGTGAAGGGGTGTCAATCCGCGGGGGACATCCTGTGGAACAAAAAGTAATGCGTCAGTGGAGTTTGCGGGTGTCGGCATATGCACAGCGATTGCTCGACGGACTGGATAAGATTGAATGGACCGATTCACTGAAAGAAACTCAGAAAAACTGGATTGGAAGAAGTGAGGGTGCAGAAATGAATTTTTATATTGCTTCAGAAAAAGGCAATAATGAAGAGCATTTTACCGTTTTTACCACTCGCGCTGACACGATCTATGGCGTTACATTCATGGTGCTCGCTCCAGAAAGCGATTTGGTTAAAACCTGCACCACTCCTGAGCAAGCCTCTGAAGTTGCCGCATATCTGGAAGCAACAAAGAAACGCACGGAAAGAGAACGCCAGGCCGACCGACGAGTAACCGGTGTATTTACGGGTTCATACGCAATCAATCCGGTAAGCGGAACTGAAATACCTATCTGGATATCCGATTATGTTCTGGCAGGTTACGGAACCGGCGCCATTATGGCCGTTCCTGCACACGACAGTCGCGACTATGCTTTTGCAAAACATTTCAAACTGGATATTATCCCTTTGATTGAAGGTTGTGATATTACAAAAGAGAGTTTTGATGCGAAAGAAGGCATCCTCATGAACTCCGGTTTTTTAAATGGACTTACTGTAAAAGAAGCCATCGCGAAAACTAAAGCGTACATTGCTGAAAAAGGCATCGGTCGCGTAAAAGTGAATTTCAGATTACGTGATGCCATCTTCAGTCGCCAGCGTTATTGGGGAGAACCATTCCCCGTTTACTACAAAGAAGGTATGCCATACATGCTGGACGAGAGCAAATTACCGTTAATTCTTCCTGAAGTTGATAAATTCTTACCCACAGAAAAAGGAGAACCGCCTCTTGGTCGCGCTCAAAACTGGCAATCGGAAGAAGGTTTTCCATTAGAATTATGTACCATGCCCGGCTTTGCAGGTTCATCGGCCTATTACCTGCGCTACATGGATCCTAAAAATAACAAGACACTGGTCGGAAAAGAAGCAAATGAATATTGGAGGAACGTCGATTTGTATATCGGTGGAACTGAACATGCTACCGGACATCTCATCTACAGTCGGTTCTGGAATAAGTTCCTTTTTGATCTGGGATTGGTGTGCGAGGATGAACCCTTCAGGAAACTCATTAATCAGGGAATGATTCAGGGTAGAAGTAATTTCGTATATCGGATCAAAGATAGCAATACTTTTGTTTCGCTCAATTTAAAAGATCAGTATGAAACGACCCCGATACATGTGGATGTGAATATTGTTTCAAACGACCACCTGGATATTGAAAATTTCCGTGCATGGCGACCGGAATTTGCAAATGCGGAATT
>Ga0066603_10002343_pt1 | contig 11368 bp, 9 predicted proteins | sample Higcelweek8metaG_FD_59482 | JGI IMG/M metagenome (GOLD analysis project Ga0066603, IMG submission 59482) | Freshwater pond sediment microbial communities from the University of Edinburgh, under environmental carbon perturbations - High... | ecosystem: Environmental > Aquatic > Freshwater > Pond...
AAAATCAGATAGTTATGACTCTAAAAAATGCTGATTTTGGACTTTTTACGAGGGCATCAATTATGGTGATTATAAAAAAATGTGGCTTTTACATGCTCTCAAAATGATACCACAATATCATCATAGGTTTTACGCCACTTTGGAGGATGGAGTTCAACACCTGGTTTAAGATACCCCACTGCAAGCAGAAGCGGAACCCAGTAGTGGTCAGGGATACTGAACTCCTTTCGTACCCCCTCATGGTCAAAACCGTCCATGGGATGGGTCTCCAGCCCCAGGCTTGTTGCTGCATACATCAATGACATGGCAAAAAAGCCAGTATTCTTTGCAGCAAAGGCCAGGCTTGCATCATCACTCCATCCGTAAAGAGATTTTGTAGCATTGAGAAACCACTCCCGCTGCTCCACGGTCATACCTCCAGCAGAGAGCATCTCATTCCAGTTCCGTTCAAGAGTGGAGTGTCCCTCTTTCCAGCCACTCTTATCTGCAAGTGCAATCAGCACAACTGGTGCTTCAGTTATTTTTGGCTGCCCCCAGGCAAGCTTACGGAGGCGCTCCTTTTCGTCACCATCTTTGAGCACTATCAGATTCCAAGGTTGCAGGTTAAAACTGGATGGCGCTCTGGCGGCAATCTCAACCATCTCCCTCAGAAGGTTATCAGACACATCTCTCTGTTCATCGAAAAAATTTACAGCACGTCTTTTGGCTGCAACAGTTTTAAAGTCCATAGAAGTTCTCCTTAATCTTTAGTTTTCACAAAAAAGATCTGCGCATGGTACTCTTTTTTACGGTTGAGCAGATTTATCTAATATAAGATTATCAATAAAAAGATAATGTCAAGTATGAGAATGATCTGCAGTATTCCTGGACCACTTTTTCAAATTCTTCTCTTGACAATATGTCCTGATCTGTTTCAGGATTAATCTGATATCAACATCAGGATTAATCTGATATCAATCGTTCGCCCTTTCAACCATTTCAACAAAGAAAGATCATAACCGGAAAAAGGAGATGAACAATGCATTACATGATTATTTTTATGAAAGATATCGTTATCGTTGACAGAAGGCTCAAATTTATCCTCTGCAGCCTGATTTTCTCTCTCCTCTTTTTTTTCACCAGCACATATGCTGCTGCACAGTACCATAAAAAGCAAGGAGATAGAGCAGCAGATCCTGTGTCAGAGATCAGCATTGAGATTCCAAACAGTACAATTGAGATCAATTCAGCTGCAACCCTGTCTCTGCTGCTTCAACCTGGGAACTCTCCCAATGCAGAGGTTGATTTATGGTTACTTGGGGTTAAAGGCACTCTATTGTACTATTTTGATGCTGTCTCAATGCAGTTTATCCCTGGTCTGCATCCTACATATCAGGGTAATATGATTGAACTTAACCGGTTGAATCTGCCTGTAGTTTTCAGGGAAGCAGGGGAGTATGCAATCTATTTCGGAGTAGATACCGTTGCCAATGGAGAACTCGACTTTGCCACTGGAGAGATCTTTTACAGTATGGCCTCCCTGACGGTTAATGCCAGTGGCCAGAACATGATCACATATCTTTACAATGATGAACTCTATAGAATAGCTGCTCTTCCAGGAGCACATCCTGAGAATATTTCAGACACACTTGATACTATCTCCTCTGGAGCGGATGATTCTATTAATGTCTCACCAAATGGAGAGTGGTATCTTATTTCAAGTCAGCGTTTTCATGCCGACTGCTATGGATGGGCCTGCCTGACCATTTCAAATAGTGATTTTTCCCACAATGAGGTTATTATCTCAAATGGTTCAGTGATTCATGGTGAGGGGCCATCGGCAGTAAATTCTGCTGGAAACTGCATTGTCTATTCATATGAGAATGAGGCTCATATCAGAGATCTCTGGAGTGTCACCCGTAAAGGTGGTCAGTGGAGTGCTCCACTGCTTCTTACAGAAGCATCTCCATTTCAGTATAACGCTGTTCCTGCTATCTCAAATGAGGGCGACAGAGTGATCTTTGAGTGTGGCAATGAGCCCTATCTGAACAAATCCATCTGCGAAGTAAAGCTTGATGGAACTGGATTCAGAGTGGTTTTTACCCCTGATTCCCACTATATGGCTGCAAGGACACCAGATTACGCCCCTGACGGCACCATCGTTGCCGAGATTGATGCCATTGGTCTGGGTGAATCGATCTACAAAATAGTACCAGATACAGGCCAGATTACACCTGTCAATCTGGAGTTTACCAATGATAACAGCCCGTGCCTCCTTAGTAATGGAAATATTGTAAGCTTATGGCTGGACCGGGAGGGTGGCAATGGAGTTCATGAACTCAAAGTCATGGATAGCAGCGGATCTGAATACTTTATGCTCCTCACAGATAGTGATATTGAGGATGTGGTACTGGGATGTGCCTCCTGGTGAGAGGAGGTTGAGCAACAGGCCATGGCTGACACAGGGAGAAGTGGCAGGAGCTAGGTATTTTCTCCTTGTGTTTTAAACTTTTATGTTTTATTCTAAGTTTTATTTATATATCATAAATAAAGCAAATAAATTCAATTACATACAGACTAGAACTTTTGGACTTAACTCCATAGTTTTTACCAGGTGGTTGGGGACAGTAATAATATGGGCAATCTTATTCCCAGAGAAAAAATTCATAGCTATGTTCATAAAAAATAAAAAAGTGCCAAATCTGTCTTTATTGCTGCTGGTCTCTCTGTTGATAATAATATGCTTTTTTTCACCAGGCTATACCGAAGAAAAAACAGGAGATTACCCGGTGACTCCTGTTAAAAATGGTGAAAAAAAGTGGCGTATCGGCTATCTGGAGGGAGGAGATTACAACGAATACCATACAAGTATGGATGCTACCATCAAGGGGCTGATGGAGCTTGGATGGATAAATGGGCAGAAGTTGCCTGCTCTGGAAGGGGTTACAGGTGGCTCTTTATGGGAATATTATTCAAAGAACCTTCAAAGTGATTATCTTGAATTTGTCTCTGATGGATTTTATTCAGCAGAATGGAATCCAGACAAACGGGAAAAGAACAGAACTGAATTTCTCTTAAGGCTTAACCAGAAAAGAGATATAGATCTCGTAATTGCCATGGGGACATGGGCAGGCATTGATCTCTCCCAAGGAGGCCATCAAACTCCGACAATCGTGCTTGCTGTCAGTGATGCTGTATATTCAAAAATTATCCACAGCATTCATGATTCAGGCAACGCTTATATCCATGCAAGGGTAGATCCTGACCGTTATGAACGACAGATACAGATATTTCATACACTTATCGGTTTTAAAACTCTTGGCATAATATATAGAGACGACATTGAGGGAAGAAGCTATGCTGCCATTGATAAGATTATGAAAGTAGCACGGGAACGGGGCTTCACGATCCAGAGATGTTTTCTGGATAATGCAGCAGAACTGGTTAGTGATGAAAAGCGGCTGATTCAGTGTTTCAGGGAGCTTACAAACTCGGCTGATGCAATTTATGTCACAGCTCAAAAAGCGGTCAATCCCAACACAATCCCGATTCTTGCAGCCATTGCCAAGGAGGCTAAGATACCGACATTCTCTCAATCTGGATATGAGGATGTCCAAAAGGGGCTACTCTTGAGTATCTCCCAGGCAGGATTCAAATATGTGGGAGCATTTTATGCCAGAACAATGGCAAAGATACTGAACGGGGCCATGCCTGGAGACCTGAACCAGATCTTTGAAGATCCTTCCAAAATTGCACTCAACCTTTCAACAGCAGAGGCGATTGAATTTTATCCCACGCTTGATGTGTTAAGTTCAGCAGATGAAATCTACCGGGAGATAGAAGATGAGACAAAGCCTTAAGATCTCTCTCCAGACATCACATTCGAACTACTTACCTCTCTGGAGAGGAGTCTCCTTGTGAATTTTATTGATTTTATAAAAAAAGAGTCAGTTGTATCTCCAACCTCTGTCATCATAATGTCATCCATTTCCGGTATTGCCAATGCCACTGTTCTTTTCATCATCAATTCAGTGGCATTGGAGGCTTCACATGAAGAACTCAAATTCAAATATATGATGATGTTTATTTCAGCTTTTCTAATTTTTGTAATCTGTAAAAACTACTCTCTGACCCACGCATCAATTGTCATTGAAAAACTGCTTGCAAAAGTGAGATTACGCATTCTTGATAAATCACGCAAAGCAGGTTTCAAACAGATTGAAGATATCGGCATGGCCGAAATTCATACCAAGCTGACCCATGATACATCCACTATCTCAGAAGCAGCTCTCATAGCGGTTGGGGTGTGCCAATATGCGATCATGCTCATTATATGTTCAATCTATATTGCATGGCTCTCCATGGCAGCCTTTCTCGGAGCCACTGCCCTTCTGAGCCTTGCCACTCTCTATTTTAACAGAAAACGCAAAGAAGCTTATGCTCTTCTCTCCCATGCAAGCGCTGTTCAGGCCCAGCTTTTCAATAAAATCAATGGGATATTCCTGGGTTTTAAAGAGCTTAAAATCAACAGAAAAAGAAATGACGCCTATTTTAAGGATGTTGAGAAATCAACTCTGAAAAGCGAAGAGCTGATGATTAATACTCAGCTTAAATTTGTAAGTATCATGCTTCTTTCTGAAATCACTTTTTTTGCGCTTCTGGCTTCAATGGTATTTATAGTTCCAAGACTTGGCCCACAATACTCTGCTCTGGTTCCCCAGCTGGTAACCTCCATGCTGTTCATAATGGGCCCCATTGTGACCATTATTGTGTCGCTACCCATGATAACCCGTGCCAATCTTGCCATTTCAGAAATTTACAGACTTGAAGAGCAACTTGACTCTGCTGGTGAACCGGAAAACAGCAGCACAGGCAGGCAATTTGATTTTCAGGAGATCTCACTTGAGAATATAATGTTCTGTTACAAGGACCAGTACCAGAACCCCATTTTTTCTCTTGAAAATATAAATCTGAATATCAAAAGAGGGGAGCTTCTGTTTGTGGTGGGTGGCAATGGGAGCGGAAAATCCACGGTACTGAAAATTCTTACCGGACTCTATTATCCTGATAAGGGAAATCTGAGATTAAACGGCCAGTTGATCGACCGGTCAAATTATCAGGCATATAGGGAACTCTTTTCAATTATTTTTACCGATTTTCATCTCTTTGAAAAACTGTACGGGCTTGATAAAATAGACCATGGTAAAATTGAGGATTACCTTAAAGAGATGGAGTTGGAAGAGAAAACCGGATTTGAAGATAACGGATTTACCAATATTCAGCTCTCCACAGGGCAGAAAAAACGCTTGGCCATGATTGTTGCCCTTCTTTTTGATTCTCAGATCTATGTGTTTGATGAGCTTGCCGCAGATCAGGATCCTGAATTCAGACACTATTTTTATGAAATTCTTCTGAAAGAGCTTCAGAAAAAAGGGAAGACCATTATAGTGGTCAGCCATGATGACCGTTTTTTCCATGTCGCTGACAGGGTGATTAAAATGGATTACGGCAAATTCAGCAAAGGAGCCCAATAAGCGAGATCATGGATAATACCAGAGACAAAAAAGCCCCTTCCGCAATTGAGAAAAAGCCCATGCTGTTCTTACTTATCTCTCTTGGAATCATCTTTTTTCTGATATATCTGGATCACTACAGCCATGATGATCAGGAGAATTACGATAAGAGAGCCATTGAAAAATCCATTGAACAATATGAACAGAGCAAGTCAACCGTGCTCTCCGAGGAGCTTCACTCTGATCTGATCAGAATCATTGAGGCCAGAAAGGAGTGCTTTTCATCTCAGAAGTCCTATGATGGAAGAAGTGCCACCTGCAAAAGGGCGTATGTAAATGAGATTGTCCGACTGGCACGGGAAAAGATAAAATCTGCTCCCATGCGCGGACTTTTCATACGTGCTATAAGAGAGTGCCCCATTGCAGGAAGTCTGTGCAACGGAGAAGATGGAATGCAGGAGATAGAGTGTATAGAGATGGAAGCCAGATGCATTGAATACTGCCTTGATCAATACTGGCGCGGTGGCTCCTTTCCAGATGCAAATACCTATACCTATAAGAAAAACAGAACAAACTGAAAAGTTTATTTTTATTGGATTGAACATGAAGAAGTTTCTTAAAAAAAATCTGGAATTTTTTATTGTCTTTGGACTGATCTTATCTTTTGCACTATTCTATCTGTGGGACTCCATTGTCATTACAATCTTTTCAGGAGAGACCGGTGTCTATTTCAAACGTTTTTTCAATGACGGAACGGTGATCTCAAAAAATTACGAAGAGGGGGTTCACTTCATCCTGCCATGGAATAAGATGTATATATACGATGTAAGAATCCAGGAACTCAAACAGAACGTGGAGGTCTTAAGTCAGAACGGTCTGACAATAAATGTACGGGTATCTGTAAGGTACTCGCTCTTGAAAGAAGAGGTTCCCATGCTGCATCAGAAAGTGGGGGAACACTACAGGGAGAAGGTGATCATACCCTCAACTATCTCATCAGTTCGTGAAGTCATTGGTAAATATCTGCCTGAGCAGTTATATACAACGTCCCGCCATATCAGCCAGGATGAGATCCTGGTTGGAACCATTGAAGAGACGGGAAGACTTCCCATTATCTACTCAGATATTATCATTGAGGAGATAAGGCTGCCGGATATGATCAACAGGGCTATTGAATCCAAATTGAAGCATCAGCAGGAGTATCTTGAGTATCAATATAAAATCATGAAAGCAGAAGAGGAGAAAAAAAGAAAAATCATTGAAGCTTCTGGAATAAAAATATACCAGCAGATTATATCAGAAAGCCTCTCAGAGAAGTTGTTGAAATGGCAGGGAATTGAAGCAACAAAAGAGATTGCAACATCTCAAAACAGTAAGGTTATTATCATTGGTGGCAAGAATGGCCTGCCTGTAATTCTTAACACTGAAGAGAGCAAACTCCAGGAGCCCGGAGCCACATCAGCACCATCACAGGGGGAAACTCTCCCTGAGCCTGAAAAGAGTCAGGAAGAAAAACCTGCTGAGGAGAACTCAGACATATCTGATCCGGCACAGAAGAGTCTGTCCGGGGAGATCAAGCAGAAGCAAGGCATTGAGGTGACCAATAACATACTTGATGCCATAAAGAGAATTAATGAAAAACTGGGCTGGAATCAAGTTGCCTACAGCAGCAAGCCAGCCACTGACACAAAACCAGCAAAATAAAGGATATCAACCATGCCACCTACCATACCCTATGTTCTATTAAGCCTGGCTGTTGCAATCTTTGGTACCAACAGAAAATTTGGCTTCTGGGGCTATTTTTTCGGATCAATGCTATTAACTCCAGCCATTGGACTCATCCTGGTATTGGCTTCAGACAGGCAAGTTGATTGAAACAGGTTGAGTTCTATTCTCCTTTGCCAGAGCATCTGAATAAAATCCATGAAAAAATTTCCTGACAAAAAAGGGGCATGGCCAGATATCAGACGACTTCTTATCTATTTCATGCTTCTGATCACCATTGCAACTGGATTCAATGCATTTTTAAGCAGCCTTGCGTTTAAAAATATCTATGTCAACTCCACTATTGCCCGATATAATGTGATCGGAGACCTCCTAAAGAAAAAAATTGAGATCTCTCTGAATTTTGGGAAAAAGATAGAGAGTTTCTTTGGTATGCAACTCATTCTGCAGACCAACCAGAGATATCTGACCCTTCTCAATTCAGGCCATCAGACCCAGCCGGATGTGCATATTTTAATCTCAACACACCGAGGAGAGATCTTACACACCACAGAAAAGAATCAGGACAGAGTTCTGCTCTCAAGCAGAGTTACTGAGTCCATTAATGCTCTTCTTGCTGACACGTCTGGTTCAGGGAACTATTTTATAAAGGATGGGCACTATTTCATAATATTCCCCATTAATAACTGGGACAGATCTCTGGCTGCTGTTCAGGTAATTTACTTTTCTGAGAAGATAATTACAGAAGAACTCTCTACCATGTTGAAAAAGAGTCTGATCGCGTGGCTCTGGGTGCTGATACTCTCTTTTGCCATGCTTCTCTTGCTGTTTTATCTCAGATTGCGCAAAACCCTAAATATGGGGGCTTCAGAGTCAACCATATCCATTCTCAGAACAAAAGAGTTCTCATACAGCCTCTTTTTCATTATTGCTTTCTGCCAGATACTCTTCTCTTTTTCTCAACTTCACAAATTCAGCAGCCACTATCTGTCCATAAACCAGGACAAAGCAGAAACCCTGAACCTTTTTATAAAGGATCTGGCAGAGACTCTGCTGAAAAAGGGGATTGATCTGAAGAGTATGAATCAGGCTGAACTGTTTCTCGGCAATATGATATCTGATATTCCAGAGTTCAAAAGTATCATGATAGCAGATGCGAAAGCCGATCTGATATATTACTCAGATCAGGAATTAAGATTAACTTACAGATCTGAAAAGATCAGAGCCATTGATTTGGACAGAAACCAGAAATATTTCAGGAGTATGCCACTAATGAACGGGGATGAGAGGGCTGGTACAATATCCATACTCATCTCTGAAAAAGCTCTGAATAATTTTTTAAAAAAGATATTCATGGATGCAGCCACAACTGTTGTGCTATCCATCTTTTTCTGCATAGAAATAATGATTCTCTTCTTCATAGGGCTCCAGAGAAAAGATCTCAACAGGAGAGTTGAAAGAGACCAGATCTCGACACGGATCATAAGGCCCATTGCCTTTATCTATTTTTTTGCAATTGATATTATTGTCTCCTTCATACCTCTATATATGAGAGAGATCTATTCCCACTGCCCCATATTTTTTATCTCGGAAAAGATCTCCCTTGGTCTGCCAATAACTGTACAGATGATCTTCACAGCTATCTCGATATTGATAGTAGGGGGCTGGTGCGATAAAAAAGGGTGGCAGCAGCCTTTTCTGTTCGGGCTCTTCTGCTCTGCATCGGGTTATATGGCGGCAGCTGTTTTCAAATCATCACTGCTGTTTCTGGCATCCCTTGGCGTGGCAGGATTTGGTTATGGCCTCTCCTATATCGCTGCTCAGAATTTTGTTACCACCAATTCACTGCCTGAAAAAAAAGCGTATGGTTTATCAGAGTATTATGCAGGGTGTATTGCCGGAAGTCTTTGCGGAATCGTTACCGGTGGAATGGTGGCAGAACAGATCGGGTTTGCAAATGTCTTTTTTATCGGGTTTGCTATCCTGACCTCGCTCTTTGTCTGGGTTGCCATCTTCATGAGACCCTATTTCCCTCAATTTGACAATCTTACTATTCCAAAAGGGTCAGACAAGGCTGTTGCACTGTTATCATTTTTTAAAGAGAGGCAGATATCATACCTGATTTTCCTCAATATTATTCCAGCATCCATAATCCTTGTAGGGTTTTTAAACTTTTTCGTACCTCTCTATCTTCAGAAAAATGGCATATCCCAGTCTGATATTGGCAGAGTTTTTCTGATCTACAGCATCTGTCTGATCTATATTGCTCCCTCTATTATAAAGAGAATCAACACAAAAAAGAACAGCATAACCTATATCACTATCGGTAGCATTCTTGTAAGCATGACCCTGCTAACCTTTTCATTCTGTTCCGGCTATACAGCAGTGGTAATCAGCATCATTTTTCTCGGGCTTGGTGCAAGTTTCAACGCATTGAGAAATGCCTATATCCTCAACCTTGATATCAGCAAGAGATTCGGAGAGGGCCGAGCTACAAGCCTGATATTTTTTCTGGCAAGGCTTGGACAGGCAGCTGGCCCCATACTCTTTGCATGGTTTACTGTTGCCGGAAACGCCACTTCTGGAATCATAAGAATCGGCATCTTTTTCCTCTCATTGAGTATTGCCTCTCTTATTTTAAATAATTTCTCCACAGAGGAAACCATCTGAAAATATGCCTCGCCAACCAGAATCATTAAACAGCTTCCATGCTGCTTCTCTGTCAACCCTGGAAGGGGTCGGAACTCTCTTTTTTGAATCTCTGACAACAGAACAGATCAGATCCTATCCAGAAGAGACGCAGGAAAAACTTGGCAAAGAACTCTCTCTCTTTTTCTCTGCCATCTTTACAGATAAAAGAGATTGGGACTATATGGTACGCCACTTCTTTTACCGTCCCAGGGAGAACACCATACGCCAGGTAATATTTGTAAAAGATAGGCAAGGAGCACTCATAGCTCTATGTGCCTTTGATCATGGTGTTTTCATGGTGGATAATAGAGAGTTATCCCTGATCTATATCCATATCAGGGCAATTCTCCCAAAATTTCAGAAACATGGCATAGGCAGACTCTTTTCAGAGTCGATTCTGCACACACTTAAGCCAGATATACTTATGACCACCTGTGTTCAACTTGCCTCTTTGTACTCCTGGATTAAGACAGAGTCATCAGAGATCAAGAGAGAGTATAGCTGTTTTCCCAGAACTGAAATCATCTCAGGCATGGAAAAAACCATTCACATCCCTTATGATGAGATTGCTTTTATTCTCAACTGCTTCAGGCTCATCTATAGAAGCCATGTCAAAGAGGATCAGGATAGGCTTGAGAATGTGGTGAACAATATCACGGTTCACCTTGTCAGAAAGGGAGTTACAGCCTGTTTTGATTATCTTAAATGGAGCGAAAACGGACATAAATCAAAGATAGCCAGAGATCTGGGGATTACGGAAAATGACTCTGTGCTGCTGGTCATCAAAAAGAAGAGTATATGAAGTGATTAAAAATATAACCTGCAAAAAATATCACAGTTTTGGAAACTCTTTCATTGTATTGGATGAGACTCAAAAGATCATTGTGAATGAAGATAACAAACAGAATTATGCTAAACGGATTCTGAACTCAGACACTGGGATCGGGGCAGATGGACTCATAGTTCTGACAACTCCTGGAGTCTGGAAGAGCATGGAAAAGATCCGCCCTCTTACGGCTCTGAAACATCCTGAGAAGGATATTGACTGTATATTCAGACACTTTGAGCCTGATGGCAGTGAATCATTGATGTGCATAAACGGTCTTCTGGTCAGTGGGCTGTTTATATCAGAAATTCTGGATAGACCTCTGTTCACTATTCTGGCAGCCACAAATACCAGCTCTCCCCAGCTTCTTTGCGCAGGTTTTAATGGAGATCAGGATATTTTTGTAGAGGGGCTGCACTCATCCCGGGTGGATCACAGCCTTGCAGAGCCCAGCCTGCTTATGCCTTTTACCCCCGGAATCGACAAGATCACACCCCTTGAACTATTACTTCGTAAAGATGATATCAGCGGTGCTGATCTGAGCAGTTCAAAGATCGTGCTGTCAGGATACCTTATCTTCTCAGGTGAGCCCCATCTGGTCATTTTTACTGATCAGATCAATGTCAGCAGTGGC
>Ga0066603_10002345_pt1 | contig 11345 bp, 15 predicted proteins | sample Higcelweek8metaG_FD_59482 | JGI IMG/M metagenome (GOLD analysis project Ga0066603, IMG submission 59482) | Freshwater pond sediment microbial communities from the University of Edinburgh, under environmental carbon perturbations - High... | ecosystem: Environmental > Aquatic > Freshwater > Pond...
TGAGGTAGAGCCGCTTACGCCCGAAATTGCCGTAAAGGCGCGCGCGGTTGCGGCATGGCTTCGCGGCTACGGCGTAAAGATTGACGGGGAGTTTGCGCAGGTTGGCGAGCTTGTAATTTACGATGTGGGGTTGCGTATGCTGACACCCAGAGAGTGTTATTTGGCACAGGGCTTCCCGCCTGACTACATAATAGACAGGGGCATTACCTGCGACGAACCGCACCAAGTAATCGCGCTGAACCGCGCCGAGCAAATGCGTATGTGCGGGAATTCGGTTTGCCCGCCGCTCTCTCAAGCTCTTGTGGCGGCAAACTTTGCCCAAGAAAAAGAAGAAAGAAAAGCTATATGAAAATTATATCAATCATACAACCATGGGCGAGTTTGATTATGTGCGGACTCAAGGACGCTGAAAACCGTAGTAGGAAAACAAACTTTCTCGGTGTGATTGGAATACACGCCAGCAAAAAAGAATCTTACGCCGAGTGGGAAGCCGCAGTAGGGGTAATGAAGCGCGTGCACAGGTTTGCAACGGACGAGCTCGCCGAAGAAGTGTTATTTGGCGAAATCGGCGGTCTTCATTCGCTGCCGAAGGGCGTGATATTGGGCACGGCAGAATTGACCGATTGCCGCTTGCCAAATGTGGGATACACGTCGCCATGGCACGCTGATGGCAAATACGGCCTATATTTAAAGAATCCCGTTCTTTTTAAGACGCCCATCCCCGCACGCGGGCAACTGGGGTTTTGGAATTTTGATTTAGAAAACCATTTTGGGCGGAAATTTTAACATGAAGCTTAAAACAATTTACATTGCAGGGCCCATGAGCGGATACCCAGGACTAAACTACGAGGCGTTTGACGAGGCCGAGGAAAATCTGCGTTCGCTTGGCTGGAGAGTGATAAACCCCGCAAAGCTTGGCCGCGCGTTTGAAAAGGCTAACCCGCAGCCGTGGAACCGCAACGCGCTTGCGCGTCTGCAGCACATGGAGTTGAAGCGTTTAAAAAAGTGCGGGGCGATATTTATGCTCTATGGGTTTTCAGAATCTTACGGCGCAACTTTGGAATTGTGCGAAGCAACCGAACATAAATTAAAAACCTACTATCAGGACGACGGATACCCGCCGTGCCCAGAAAGGAATATTGCATGAAAAATTTTCTATCAAAATTTGAAGAGTTTGCAGTACTTTTAATAAAGGTATTCACGCTTTTCTTTATGCGTACAATATGGTTTTTGCTATGCTTTCCATTATCGCTGTTATGCATGCTAATTGTAGGGTTTTCAGCTGTGGTTTTAAAAGAAAGGGAAATGAATTCCCTTATAGACGCTATGGAAAAAATCAGACAGATAATCTTTTATTGGGAAGTTGAAACAAAATGAAAAATACAAAAATAGCATATACGCACCACACCGTGAATTTATGGTGGGGTTGCGAAAAAGTTTCGGAAGCCTGCAAAAACTGCTATGCTGAAGCAATCGCAAAGCGCTTTAAAAAAGACTGCTTTGGGCACGGGGCGCAAAGATGGGACAGAACAAGAAAAGTCCTAGACGAACTTTGCGCATTGCAAAAATCCGCGTCTTGCCGCGGCGTAAAAGAAGTTGTTTTCATCAATTCAATGTCCGATTTTTTTGAACCCGATATTTTGTTGCAGCTGCCACGCGAAAGATTTTTGGCAAATGCGGCATGGATGGAGAATCTCGTTTTTCTACTCTTAACCAAACGCCCTGAAGCTATAGAGACTTGCATACAGTTTGCGCGCGCGATACCCGCAAATTGCCATATTGGAATTACCGCAGAAAATCAAAAGCGCCTTGATGAACGCATGTACGCATTAAAGGATTTTAAAGGTAAGGTGTTTTTATCTTGCGAGCCGATGTTGGAGCGCATCAGCATTGAGAAACATAAAGACAAAATTGACTGGGTGATATGCGGCGGGGAAAGCGGCCATGGGGCAAGAAATTTCAAGATTGAAGAAGCGTTTTTATTAAAGAACCAATGTGAGAACGTAGGCATTCCGTTCTTTTTTAAACAATTAGGAGCAAAACCTGTTCTTTGCGCAGCGAATGCGTCTGAGAGGCATGATGTATCCGAGCTTTTAATCAATACTCGCCAATTCCCCGCATGGCACCCGATGCAGAAAGGCGAAAAATGAGCGAAAAAAAATATCTCAATGCGGAAGACCAGAAAATGCTTTTGGCTCTCATAGACGAATTTGGCGCTAGGCTGCAGACATACGGAGCGAGCGCATATCTGCTAATCTTTGAGTTTGAAGAAAAGCCCAACGAAGCTATTACCGCGTTTCAACGCCATGCAAGCATTTCGACCGCTATAGGCATGGCGGAGTTTGCGAAAGCGAGACTATGCAAAGAAGGGAGCACGAAGGCAAATGAACGAAATTTTTAAATGCCAACGCTGCGGACGGTGCTGCGGAGTAGTGCCATTTACAACTGCCGAATATCTCAGGATAAAAGAAGAGGCCGATTTGAGAGGGATTGAATTTGTAAAAATGGGAGATGAAGACGCCTGCCCCAACAACAGAAGGGTACTAGTATGAGTGAAGAAAAATTTTTAGCACCATACAAACCAGAACATCCCGTCTTTGACTTTCCCAAGGGCGCGGATGCCGAAAGATTTTTAGAGCGTTTTGGCGTTGAGGGCTGGAACGCAATGATGAATGCGCGCAACGAGCGCATAGAAGGAGAAGAGAGCGATCCTTTTAATTATCGCGTGGAAATGCCCGTATGGCACTTGGCGGACTTTATATTGGGACTCATAAACTGGAACGACTTTAAGGCCAACCGCAAGCCTAACGGCATGCCGTGGGAATTGCCGATACCCGAAGAATGGCTTTGCGAATCTATCCGCAAAGAATTTGACGGCGCGCCCGCAGACATACTTTATTTATCCGGCGGTAACAGAAGCACAAAAACAACCTATGTGCTGGATCGCGCCTTCAGAGCCATAAAAAAACATCCGCGAAGCCGCATTTGGATGTTTCATGAAACAGCAAAGATGAGCGCGGAGTACCACCAAATACCGCTTTACTACCTGATGCCCAAAAACGACCGCGCAACAGGCAAGGGGCAAGTTGGATATGTGGCATTCAAAGAAGCGACAGGATTCTCAGACGGGAAGTTCAGGCTTAAAAACGGAAGCGCCGCAGAATTCCACTCTTACCAAGAAGATTTGACTTTTGCGGAAGGCGGCGAGCTTGGCGCGGCAAGCCGCGAAAGAAGCATAGGGTATGTTGCGGATGAAAAATGCCCGCTGTTCCTTTTGGAAAAGCTGCGCGCCCGCTGCGCAACCCGCAGCGCAATAGGGCTGCACCCATACACGCCCATTGACGGATATACGGCCATTGTAAAATGGTTTAGGGGCGGCGCAAAGACGGTTTTAAGCGGAACTGCAAAGCACCTTGAAAAACCGCGAGAGCTGCCAATAGTTGAAGTTAAGACTGCGCGCGCCGAAGGACTCAAAGATTTTAAAATCGCAACTATATTTTTTTGGAGCGAATGGAATCCATACGGAAATTTTGAAAACCTATTGCGCTCTCACGCAATGGAGAACGACGAACAAAAGCTCATAAAATTTTACGGCTATACAGAAACGTTGGCAACGGGCATATTCCCGCGATTCAGCCGTTCGGTGCACGTATTTAAACCCTCGGAACTGCCAAAAGACGGCACGCGCTATATGTATATCGACCCGACGGGTGTGGGCAGAAACTGGTTTATGATATGGATTTTGGTAGATATAAATGGGCGCATATGGGTGTATAGAGAGTTTCCAGATACAAACAGCGCCGTAGGGCGATTCGGTTATCCAGGGCCGTGGGCGGTTACGGGAGAAAGTAAGACACATAAATTCGGCGGCTTGCCCGGAGAAGGGCAAAAGGCCTTAGGCCTCTCCATCGAAGACTATAAAGAGTATGTTGCCCGCGTAGAAAACTGGCGCGACGCCGCACGCTCAAGTACACAAATTGAGGAATGGGACGAGGCCAACGGCGCAGATGAAAAAATCTTTAGGCGGCGCATAGACAGCCGTTTTGCAAACAACGCCCAATACCAAAGCCAGGGCAAAAAGATGACGCTGCTTGAAGCCTGCAGGGAAATAAAACTGTATTTTGACCCTGCAAGCGGCGCCAATATAGACGAGGGTGTTTCAATCATAAATTCGCTGCTTGCATATACTGCGCGCACAGACGGCAAACCCGCAGAGCTGCCAAAGCTCATGATATGCGAAAATTGCCATAACATGATTTTTGCGCTTGAAAATTGGACGGGAATGGGCGGACAAAGCGAGGCCACAAAAGACCCAATAGACACATTGCGCTATATGGCAATGGATGCGCCTTCATATATAGACCCTGATTTAAAAAATACAGGCCCATACGGCGGCCGAGGCAGACGCGAAGAATTTAACGGTCTGCCGACAAAGATGACGGATTTTTTTGACTAAAAAGGAGAACGCCATGAGAAAATACCTGAGACTGACACCGCTGAAAATTTGGCTTGCCGAACACGGCATAAGAGGCCACAACGTGAGACGAGCCATTGAAAAGGGCTCTATTAAAAAACATTTTTTTGGGAAAAATACGCGCGCTTATTACGCGCTGGACGAGGCCTGCGCATTCTTTAACATAAAGGATACGCAACGATGAAAAACAACAACGAAGACGCAAACACAAGTTTGCTTAGGAGCAACGAGCAGCCGAAGATACCGGCGCTTTGGGATGAAATAAACAACGCCATCAATAATGCCGAGACATGGTTTGCGCGATTGGAAATTGCGCAGGCCGTGACATGGAATTACTGGAGCGCCCAGACGCCCGACGGCAAGAAGCATGCGCGCACCGGAGACAAGCAAGACCCAATCCCGTGGGAAGGCGCAAGCGATACGCGCAATGCGCTTGTGCTTGAGAAAATCCGCGAGGCCGACGCGCGCCAGACAAACGCCTTCAACAAAGCAAACCTGAAGATAATGGGGCGCGAAGGCTTTGACCATATATCAGCGCAAAAAGCGACAAATCTGCTTAAGTGGATGCTTGACGACCAAATGGGCAGTGATGCACAGAAAGCCTTGTCTATAGGCCGTTTTAACCGCAACGCCTGCGGCGTAAATATCATGGGCATAGAATGGGAGAGGGAAACGCAAAATATTTTAGAATCCGTAAGCTTTGAGGATTTTGCGCGCGCGCTTGGCATAAATTTGCCGCAGGGCGCAACGCTTGAAAAACTTATAGATTTAGGGACGCAACTTGAAAATATTGCCCAAAACCCAATGAGCGTAAGCGCGGCGGACTTTTGGGGCGCAAGTCTTACTATGGAAAAAGTAAGGCCGACTTTGACGCTTTTTACTGCCGAAGAAAAACGTGCTGAATTATTTGAGGCCGCACAAAAGATTTATCCTAAGTTGTCAAAGACGCGCCTTGAAGAAGCCCTTGAAAAATGGAGAGACGGTGCGGCCGCGAAAATCCCGATGGAAAAGGTAGTAAAAGAATGCCCCAAATGGACGCCGCTTATACCCTTTGTGGACGTGTTCTTCCCGACAAATGTTGAAGAGCTGCAGCGCGCGCCGTGGATTGCCGTGCGCGAATGGATGACGGAGCAAGAGCTGCGCGCCAAGGCAAAAAGCGAAGACTGGGATAAGGCTTTTGTTGAAGCCGTTATTGAAACAAAAGGCCAAGACAGCACGCTTACGACAAGAAGAGACCTAGACGTCAATAAATACGACATGCCATGCAACACATCAAGCGGAGAACCCGCCGAAGAGAGAATAGAGATATTTTTCATATATAACAAGGCCGTGGACGAAGACGGAATCGAAACCCTTTACAGGCTGGTTGCTTCGGCAAACTTGAGCGACGATAAAAACGAGAAAAAATATATCTACGGTATAAATGAAATCTATGAAGCGCCCGACGGCAAATATCCGTTTTTTGAACAGTTTTACTGGCGAACGGACAAGCGCATAATCGACAATGTAGGTCTGGGGCATATGCTGCGCTTTTCACAGCAAAACATAAAAAATATGCGCGACAGACGCTTTGACGCGGCGGACATAGCAATCTTGCCGCCCGTAATACGCGACCCGCGAGACTCACGCACGCCGCTTAAACTGGGGCCGGCTTGCACCATTTGGAGCAACGGCTCAAGCGCGCAGTGGATGAATCCGCCAAATGCGAGATACGACCTGGGCATCGAGCTGGAAAATTCGGAACGCAGGGACGCGGCGCGTCTTGTAGGCAGCCACGAAGCGGGCGTAGATACAAACCTTGTGAATGCCATGCAGGAAGCCAGCATAATAAACTATCTTTCGGAAATGCGCGCACTGCTTAAGGGGACATGGAAATTCATTCAGACCTATCTGCCGCCCGTTGTCGTAATGCGAATGACGGGAGGCCTAACAATGCCATACCAAATGAGCGCGGAAGAGATAAGCGGCGCCTTCGATTTGAACGTTGACTTTGACCCGGCCAACGCGGATATGGCGCTGCTTAAGACAAAGCTGGACTTGCTTATGCAGATGAAAAACAGCGACGCAAACGGAATCATCGACACGAATTTCTGGATAAAATACATCATGCAGATGATAAGCCCGACGCTTGCCGAAATGTCCATAATAGACGAACGCCAAGCCCCACAAAAGGCGATACTTGAAGAAAAACAAAACATCGCGCTTATGATGACAGGGCAAAGCGCCGCGCTCAAAAAGCAGGAAAGCGGAGCAAAACTGCGATTGGAAACCATAATGCAGGAGCTGCAAAATAACCCCGCAATCGCCCCGATATATGCGGCGGGCGGACAAGCGGACGCAAACCCCGCCACGCAACGCATACGCGCGGCCTTCGACCAGCGTATTGCAAACTTGAAAATGCAACTCATGCAAGAGCAAAACAAAACCACAGGCGCCCTTGGCGTTAATCCCAACCTAAATAACAATGGAAACTAAGAAAACAGCAAACCCCTCTGAAGGCGTTAAGGCGGACGGCGAATCTGAGATAAGCGCAATAACAATACTCAGGGAAAAACTCGCTCTTGCGGAAGCCGGCATAAGCCCGGAATGGACTGAAGGCAGAATAAAAGAACTGCTTAAAACATTTGCGGTAAAAAAGGAACTCGCTCAAGTGATTTCCGCAATGCTTAAACGGGCGCGCACAGACCTGCAAAGAATCGCGGCTCATCCCAAATGCGAAGCGCAAGAACGCCTGCACACCCTTGGCGGCATATACTGGCTTGAAGACTTTGAATACAAATTCAACGAGGCCGTAATTGCCGCCGCCAAGAGCTTTGACGAATAACAAAGTCGGGTCAACTCGGGTTGACTCGGGCTAACTCGGGTCAAGTCGGGTCATCATTGCATGAATTTAGGGTCAACTCGGGTTGACTCGGGTCAAGTCGGGTTGAGTGCCCGACTTTTTTCTTGCGCGGTTTGCCTATAAAGCTTTTGGATGGCATAATCAAAAAAGGTGAAACCGCGACACCCTAAAATCGCGGGGAATCAAAACAAAAAAATTATGCCAAAAGCAGAAATAAATGGAAACGCGGTCAACCATGACGGAGAAATCGCCGCCGCCAATCCCGCGAAAGCCACACCCGATACGCTTGAAAAACTCATACTTGAGCCTGAAGCGGAGGGCGGGGTAAAGGACGAAGCAGACCAGCAACCCCCAACACACGACCCCGAGGGCGAAGACCAAAATGTTGATCCCGAAGGCGAAGGTGCAAATGAGCAAAACGACGACGAGTCGCAAGAAGAAGCGGCCGAAGACGCCGAGGAAAAAGATCCCGACGGCGAGGACGCAAACGGCGACGACGATAACCCCGAAGACGACGCACCTGCAAATGTAAAATTCACGCCAGAGCAGCAAGAGGTTTTTAACCGCGAGCTTAAAAAAGAGCGCGTTAAAACCAAGGCGGCAAAGGATGAAATTTTAAAAGCCCAAAACGATTTGCAGGAGCTTAAAACCGTAAAAGCGACACTTGAAGCGCAGCTTGCCGATAAAATTGCGGCACCCATAAGCCAGGACATCCCGCTTGCCAATCTTGCCAACATGGCAGATTTAAGCAAACAGGAACAGGTTGCCTGGGACGCCTTTAATTGGGCGAGCCAAAACGAAGGCAAGTCTTTTACGGCCGAAGACGGCACGGAATATGCAGTTGAAGTTGCAGACGGTAAAAACGGAATAATCCGCTATACCAAAGAGCAGCTTACGGCCATTAAAAACGCAGCGCACAGGCAGATACTTAAAGATATCCCCGAGCGTAAAGCGTATTTGACCGCCGCAACTCAGTTTAACAGTCAAATTGTTGCGGAATTTCCGCAACTGGCAGACCCTGCCGATCCGATCAGCGTCGCAATAAACAATCTGATAGTTTCAAACCCCTCAATAAAACGGACGCCGACATACAAGTTGGACGCCCTTAAGTTTTATTTGGGCGACAAACTGTTAAAGGCCGCCAAGGGGAAATCGCTTAAAGTTTTGGAAGAAATAGTAAAGACGGCACAAAAACCTGCCGTAGCAACTATAACCCCCAAAACCCCGCCGTCAACGCGCAAACCCCCGACGGTAAGCGCGCCATCTGCGGCCGCAAAAAAGCCGCAGCAAGCTCAAAAGCACATAGTAGCCACCAAGGAAAACATTGAGGATATTTTCGCAAGAGGGTTGAGCTAAAACAAACTCATAACTCTAAAGAAAGTAGATAACGATGCCAAAAGCAGTATTGCTTGAAGACTTCACAAAGGGTATTAAGCCGGACTTTGCAAATTCAATTTTTGAAGTATACGGCGAAGAAACCCCCATGTACACCCGCATAAACAAGGCGGGCAGACAATCAAACATAGTAACGCAGACGCCCGTGGATATGCCCGGCAGCGCGCCCGTAGGCGGCGTAGCCGACGGCACGGAAGCGCCTGACGCCACCGCCCAGAACGCAAAATACGCTCTCATTGAAAGCCTAACCGAAAAGTGGCAGCTGACAGTAGGCCTGGGCGACCTCGCCGGAGAATTTGCAGACCAGGCCGGCATAACAAAAGACGGCGTCAAGCCTGAAGCCTCACAAATGGCGCGCCAGATCATAAAATCTCTGCGCGCACTCAACACGACGATAGACAGGGAGCTTTGCTCTTCTAGAGACCAGCGCGACTATGTTGCCGAAACGGGCTGCCAATTCCGCGGCATAGGTTCTTGGATATCGTCTGCGGCGCAGGCAGTCAGACCCGTACCCGCAGATTATCGCCCCGGCGCAGACCAAATTTTCAGCGGGCAATTTGCCGACTTTGATTTGGATGCGCTGCAGGATATTCTTTCCGCATGCTTCCTCAAAACGGGATTTAGCGGGCACTATCTGGGCCTTTGCGGCATAGAGTTTAAACGCAAAATTACCAACTGGAGCATAGGCGTAGCCGAAGATCCCACCACAGTGCAGACAGTGCGCAGATTCAACGAGCCCGTAGAATCAAACAAAATCACGGCCAACGTGAAACTGCTTGAACTCGACGCGGGCGATGTTGAATTGCGCCTCTCGCGCAACCTGAACTATGTGGATATCGAGAACGAAAGCGGTACAACCGCATTGTCAAAGCGCACCTGCTACCTCATTCCCGACGGCAAAGTCAGCGATGTGGGCGGTTTTGAAATGACCGTCAACCGCAAGCCTACCGTAAAGGATTTGGCTTACAGGGGCGGATCTATCCAGAAAGAAATCACCGCAATCATGGGCGTAAGGGGCAACCCTACCACCTGCGGCAAGATTGCGCCCGCTGCCGACGTGCCGGAAGGCGGCTAAGAGTAAATTAACCCTGCATACGCAGGCCTTGTATACACCCCAAAAAAAAGCTTGGCGCGTCGATATATGCGGCGCGCCAAGCCCCCGCCCAAAATGATAGAATCCGAACTAGAAAAACTCAATGCGCGCATTGCCAAAGAAGCAATAAAGCTTTTGGACAATATCAAGCGACTTAAGCTTGAGCGGGCGATGAAAAATCAAACCGCCACGGCAAAGATTTTTGCAAAACAGGGCAGCGGCATTTATAATTCAAAAGGGCAGCTTGTGGGTAAAACCAAAGCGTCCATAGACCCGTTTTTAGAACATACCCTGACATTGCGCCGCCAGCAGGAAAACGAATACATGCGCAAGAACGGCTTGGGCATATTCTCAGACCCTGAATACCTGCCGTATCTACAGCGCGAAATGCCCGAGTTGCGCGCAGATTTTAAACCGACCGAAAGCAAGGTAAGCCTTGCGACGCCTTCAATATTAAAAGCAGATGCCACAAATTAGCTTCAGAGATGCCCTTACGCGCTTGGCAATTATCACGGGGGATTATCCGCCGCCGATATCGGCCGAGGATATCGCGGAGATGACAGGCTGGGCCAGCCTATTAAATGTGCGCGTGCGCGAAGTGTGGGAAATGTTCGACTGGAACGAGCTTTGCGACATAACGCCCATAACGGTTATCGCCGAAGGCAATTATAAATACTTTACCATACCGGACGACAAAATATTTTTGGCCGCATATTTTTTAGACCCCAGGCTTTACGACGCAGGCGTTCCTGAAGAAGACGTAGACATATACGCAAATAAATTCCGCGTGAGTACCCGTGCGCCGGCAGAAATTTATGTGAACCTTCAAAAAGCCGCGCCAGATTTCTTAGGTGCCAACGGCTATGATAAAACAATGTGGGACTATATTTCGCAGGCCGCGTGTGAGTTGGCATATGCAGATATTCTCACCCAAGACGGTCAATTAAGCAAAGCGGCAGTCCGCCAACAAAACGGTTATAGGTTTGCGAACGCAGAAATCTATAAACAAACAAGACGCAGGCGCGGAAGAATAAGGATGGAAAATGCAAATTAGAGACCTAGAACCCGTAGAAATCGCCAAGCTGCCAGAAGTGGTTATAGCCGGAGAAATTGCGGAACCAGCCTCAGACGGGGATAAGGAAACCGTCAAAATAAGTCTGCAAAATTTAGTGCTGAAAAATGCGAGCTCTATTTTTTTAACAGCCGACAACGGCGACAAGGTGCGCGTGTTTGTTAAATACATGGGCACGCCCGACGGAAACAAGACTTACCAAGTACAAGCGGAGTTTGTTGAATGAGAAAACGTTTTTTAACCTTCATTGCGGCGCTTATGTCTTTTACGGCCATGGCGCAGAACTACGTGCAGATGAAAAACAGCACTGGCGAATTTTGGTTTATGCCGAGCGGTTGGCGCACGGCAAACGACCTTGCCGCCAAAAGCTACCTAGACGCGACCTTTTACACGCAGGCGGCCTCAGACGCGAGATACTATACCAAGGCATACCTCGACACGAATTTCGCGCTTAAAAGCGATTTACCAA
>Ga0066603_10002353_pt1 | contig 11322 bp, 4 predicted proteins | sample Higcelweek8metaG_FD_59482 | JGI IMG/M metagenome (GOLD analysis project Ga0066603, IMG submission 59482) | Freshwater pond sediment microbial communities from the University of Edinburgh, under environmental carbon perturbations - High... | ecosystem: Environmental > Aquatic > Freshwater > Pond...
CCATCACCCTGACCGGCGCGACCACGACGGGCGTCGCCCGTGAAGTGACGCTGGCCGCCACCACGACCAACGCGCTGACCAAGCACATTTCGGAAAGCTTCGCGTCGGGCACCGTGGTCTCCTTCACCGTGGACCGCCAGCTGTTGGAAGCCGCCAACAATTCGGGCAACGGCGTGTCCACCATCGAGAAGAAGGTGGATCTCCAGGTTTCCGTCACCAACCTGAACGGCGCTCAGGTCACGCGCGACGGCTTGAACAACCGTGGTGAAGGCAAGCTGGCTGATGGCGAACAGTCCTTCGCCTTTGACAGCGGCACCGTTCGCGTCAAGCTGGATCAAAACACCATCCAGCAGGCGGCGACCGCCAACTGCGCGGCGAACATCATCACCAAGCAGGTGACGGACGCCAACACGTCGAACGATCTGTCGGTGCAGTTGAACGAAAACAACACCAACTCGATCAGCGTGTCGGCGGTGAACCTGTCCAGCAGCGGTCAGGGTCTGAAGCTGGACGAAGCCCAGAATGACTGGACCGACCGTGCGGACATCGACAAGGCGGTTGCCGGCATCGACAACGCGAAGGCAACCATTCGGTCGGCGTCGCAGAACCTGTCCACCAACCTGAACATCATCACGACCCGCGAGAACTTCACCAAGGAGTTCAGCAACGTGTTGACCGAAGGCGCCAGCAAGCTGACGCTGGCCGACCAGAATGAGGAAGGCGCTAACCTGCTGATGCTGCAAACCCGGCAACAGCTTGGCACCATTGCCCTCTCGCTGGCCAACCAGTCGCAGCAGTCGATCCTGCGTCTGTTCTAAGGCATAGAGTTCGGGTAGGATCACACCCGGCGGGCGGCGGCATCAAAGCCGCCGCCCGTTTCTTTTCGGTCACGCATGACAGGCGCCCGCCTGTCGCGCCGGACCAAAACGCACCGGGTTCGCTCTCATGCCGCTTAAGTTTGTTCTTCGTCCGAATGAAAAAGTCATCATCAACGGCGCCGTGATTGGGGCCGGTGATCGTCCTGGCTCTTTCTTTCTTTACAACACCGCAAACTTCTTGCGTGGCCGCGAGGTTTTAAAAGAAGAGCAAATCGATTGCATCGAGAAAAAGTTGTATTTTGTTATTCAACTTATTTACATCTTTCCTGAAGATGCGCTTCTCAATGTTCAGCGCTTTAATTCAATTATGGAAGAAACACGGGCTGCGCGGCCTGACAGCAAAAAGACGTTGGATGACATCGAATCCCTTGTCGAGGCTCGCAATTATTACCGTGCTCTGAAATTGTGCCGAAAGATGTTCAAGGGCAGTGGTGAACTCTTGGATGACCCGGCGTCTGATGGTGCGTCATCCAGTGACTCGGAACCGTGATTTGGGGCGGGGAAAAAGCAAACCTGTTGCGATTTCTCCCACGGCTTTGCTGAACGTTGCGTTGGGCCATCATCGCGCCGGTCGTTTGGCCGACGCGATGGCGGGCTATGATCGATTGTTGGCTTTATCGCCCAATCATTCCGACGCTCTTCATCTGTCCGGTTTTCTTGCTCATCAAATGGGGGATTCGTCTGAGGGATTGCGCCGGATCCACCGCGCCATCCACGTTCACCCGGTTTTCCCCGAGGCCTTCAACAGTCTTGGCAGCGCGATGGCTGATCTTGGCCGGAACGCGGAGGCGGAGGCGGCGTTCGTCCAGGCGATCAAACAACGGGGTGACTACGCCGAAGCTCACAGCAATCTCGGCACCGTCTTTCAGTCCATTGGTCGGATGACGGAGGCCGAGGATTCCTATGGGCGCGCGCTGGCTTTTGCTCCCCATCACGCCAACACTCTGTTCAATCTGGGGATTTTGTATCGGCAAACGGGACGGATTGCGCAGGCGGCGCATCGATTTTACGAGCTTGTGACGGCCAATCCGCAGCACGCTGGGGGCTGGCGCAATTTGGCGCTGTGTCTGCGTGGTCTGGAACATCCCGATGCGGAAGCCTGCCTGGTTCGCGCGTTGCAAGACTTCCCCAAGGACGCCGAACTGTCCGCTGAACTGGGGCATGTGCTGCTCGGGCAGGGGCGTTTTGCGGAAGCGGTTGCGATTTTGGAGCCGACGGCGGTCGCTGCCGCTGGTTCGGCGCTTTTGCATTTTTCTCTGGCCGCCGCTTTTCAGGGACAAAATCGCCTCTCCGATGCGGTGGCGCATTACCGTGAAGCCCTGGCGTGCGATCCGACGCTGACGGGAGCGTGGAACAATCTGGGGGTCGCGCTGCTGGATCTGGGGCAGCGCGCGGAAGCTTTGCCTATTCTTCGGCTTGCGGTAGCGTGGCAACCCGATGACGCGATGGTTTTGAACAACGCAGGCACGCTTTTGGACGGCTTGCAGCGCTTGGATGAAGCCGCCGCCCTCTATTCCCGCGCCTTGCGGCTGCGCCCGGATTATGGGAAGGCCCTGAACAATCTGGGCGGGGTGTTCAAGGCGTGGAAATGGCTGGATCGCGCGGAATCCTTGCGGCGTGTGGCGATTGCCGCACAACCGGATCACGCGGAGGCTTACGCCAACCTCGCAGCGGTTCTTCAAGAACGCGACGATATGAGGGAAGCGGAGCGGCTGTGTCGTCGTGGGTTGCGGCTGGACCGGATCAATCCGAGCGCCTTGACCAGCTATGGCTTGGTTCTTCAAGTACAGGGAAAAATGGTGGATGCCGAGGCGGCGCATCGCAAGGCTTTGTCCATCGATGGCCAGCATGCGGAGGCGCAGGCCAACCTTGGAATGCTGCTTTGGCAGCAATTCGCCGACGCGGACGACGCTGAAGCCCACCTGTCGAGCGCCCTTGATCGTGATCCAGCTCTTGGCCCGGCGCATTTGAATCGGGGAATCATCCGCTTGACGCTGGGCCGGTTGGCCGAAGGTTGGGACGATTACCAATGGCGGTTCAAGGCCAAGGGGTATGAGGATCGTCAAATTTCGGCCCCGCGTTGGCAGGGGGAAACGCTGGCTGGTCGGCGCCTTCTGGTCTGGCCCGAGCAGGGGGTGGGGGATGAAATCCTTTTTTCCTCCTGTTGGCCGGACCTGATCGAGCGGGTTGGCCATCTGGTGATCGAATGCGACCGCCGGTTGGTTCCGTTGTTCGCGCGTTCCTTTCCGCAGGCGACGGTTCGGGCGTCGTCGGTTGGGCCGGATGGACAGGAGCGGATCGATCCGTCTGGGGTCGATGCTCAGATTCCAGCCGGTGACGTGCCGCGTTTGCTGCGTGGAGCGCTGAGGTCCTTTGCATCGGAGCGCCCTTGGCTGATTCCGGATCCACAACTGGTTGGGCTGTGGCGTGATCGTGTGGCGGCGTTGGGGAGCGGGGTAAAAATCGGCATCGGTTGGCGCAGCCAAAAGATGACCACGGATCGGCGCGCCGCCTACACCAGCTTGGACCAATGGGGAGCAATCTTCGCGATCCCCGGTCTGATTTTCGTCAATGTCCAGTATGGCGACTGCGCCGAAGAGTTGAATGCGGCTGAGCGGCGGTTTGGCGTGCGCATCCATCGTTGGGATGATCTGAATCTGAAGGATGATTTTGACGGCGCCGCCGCGTTGACCGTCAATCTTGATCTGGTCATCTCTCCGGCCATGTCCGCCGGGGAATTGGCGGGCGCGCTGGGAACGCCGGTTTGGCGCTTTGGCGGACGGGATTGGACCCAACTGGGGACGGGCGCGCGCCCCTGGTTCCCAACGATGCGGCTGTTTCAGCCGGGGTCGGGGGAGGGGTTGGATGCGACGCTCGCGCGCATGGCCTCTGCCTTGCGGCAGCTTCGGGCTGAAGCCGCCCAGCCAAGCGTGGTGAACGCCCAGGCCATTGATGAGGCGGTGGCCGACGCTGTGGCAGCGTATCGCGTGGGGGATGTGACCGGGGCCGAATCCCGGGTTTCAGCGACTTTGACCAAGGCCCCCGATCACGGGGTGGCGCTGCATCTGGCGGGTGTGCTCGCGGCCCGTCGTGGTGACAACGCCGCTGCGGAAAAGCGCTTCGCTCTTGCGGTCCGGGCCAATCCACTTAACGCGGCGGCCCATGCCGGGCGGGCCGAAGCCTTGCAGCGGCTTGGAAGGGATGAGGAGGCCCTCGCCGCTTTGCGGGCGGCGGTAATGGCGCAACCGGACGCCGGGGAGAATCTGGTCAATTTAACGGCTCTGCTCCGTCGGTTGGGGCAGAGTGACGCGGCGCAAAGCGTTGTTCGTCGCGCCATCCGATTGCGTCCGGACTTGATGCTGGCCCACACGCATCTGGGGTCTTTGACCGATGATCCGCGTCAGGCTCTGCTGTGTCATCGGCGGGCCGTGGCGTTGGCCCCCGGACATGGCGACGCGTTGAACAATCTGGGCGGGGCGCTGTATGGGATTGACCGCTTCGGTGAGGCCGCGCGGGTGTTGGGTTGGGCGGTTCGGTTCCTTCCGACGATGGCCGTCGCCTGGACTGGACGGGGCAACGCGCTTGACGCGCTGGGTCGTGTTCATGAGGCGGCGCGCTGTCATCGGATCGCTCTGGCCAATCAACCGGATTTGGCTGAGGCGCACGCCAATTTGGCCTTTCATTGTCAGCGCTTGAGCCAACGGGACTCGGCGTTGGCGGCCTATCGCCGAGCCTTGCTGTCGGATCCCCGGCATGGGCAGGCTCACTACAATCGGGGTTTGCTGCTTCTGGAGAAGGGAGACCTGCGGCAGGGTTGGGCGGAGCATGAATGGCGCTTTGCCACGCCGCAACAGCGTCACCAACGCCGTCGCATGACGGCGCGTGTCTGGCGGGGAGAGAACATCGCGCAGGCCCGGCTGTTGGTCTGGCGGGAGCAGGGGGTTGGCGACGAAATCCTGTTTTCCTCGTGTTACGGCGAGCTTGCCAAGCGCGCCGGGCGTCTGGTGATCGAATGCGACCGCCGTCTGGCGCCTTTGTTCGCCCGCTCGTTCCCGACGGCCACGGTGCGCCCGGAAACCAGCGAACCGCGTGATGTCGATGTGCAGATTGCGGCGGGCAGCGTGCCCCGTTTGCTGCGCTCAGATCTAAAACGCTTTCCCCTCGCCTCCTCTTGGTTGACGCCGGACCCGGATCGGGTGGCGGTGTGGCGGGATCGCCTGGACGCTCTGGGGCCGGGTCTGAAGATCGGCATCGGTTGGCGCAGTCAGGTCATCACCGCCCAGCGGCAAGGGGCCTACACCGCGTTGGATCAATGGGAAGCGATCTTCGCCATACCCGGGATCACAGTCGTCAATCTGCAATATGGCGAGTGCGCCGATGAAATTCAGGCCGCCGAACGCCGTTTCGGCGTGACGATCCATCGCTGGCCCGATTTGAATTTGAAGGATGATTTTGACGGCGTCGCCGCCTTGATGGTCAATCTTGATCTGGTTCTGTCGCCGGCCATGTCGGCGGGGGAGTTGGCCGGGGCGCTGGGCGTGCCGGTCTGGCGTTTCTGTGGTCCGGATTGGACGGAACTGGGCAGCGCGGCGCGTCCATGGTTTCCCACCATGCGGGTCTTCCATCCCAGACCTGGCACGGATTTGACCGACGCGCTCAACCAGATTGCCGGAACGTTGCGGGGGCTGCTCCAGCCCATTGGAAAGCCCCCATCGGGCGATGACCTGGACAATCTGCTGCAACAGGCGGTGGACGCCCACCAGACCGGCGCCTCCGACGAGGCCGCCAGCCTTTATGAGCGCGTGCTTGGCCGTGATCCGGCAAACGTCGTCGCGTTGCACCTGTCCGGCCTGCTGGCCCATCAGACCGGCGAATCGGAGCGAGGGGAGGCTCGGATCGCCGCCGCTGTGGCGGCGATGCCTGAATACGCGGCGGCGCAGGTCAGCTTGGGCATGGTGCGCTTGGCGCTGGGAGATGCGGGCGCCGCCGTGTCCTGCTTCCGCAAGGCGCTCGCCTTGCAGCCGGACGATGCGGCGGCCTTGAGCAACCTTGGCAACGCGCTGGCGGCGGTGAACGCCCTGATTTTGTCGGAAAAGGCGCACCGCCGCGCTGTGCTCACCAACCCCTCGATGCCGGAGGCGCACGACAATCACGGCGTTGCGCTGGCCCGGCTTGGTCGTCTGGCCGACGCGTGGCAAGCCCATGGGCAGGCGCTGCGGCTTGCCCCCGCTCTGGTGTCCGGCTGGGTCAATCGATCAATTGTGGCCCGACGGCTGGCGCGGCATGACGTGGCGGATCGGTCCGGGCAAACGGCGCTGACGTTGGACCCTGCCTTGGCCGACGCCATGGCCAACCGGGGGCGGCTGTTGCGGGAGCAAGGGCAGGTTGGCGCCGCCTTGCGCTGGTGCGACCGCGCCCTGGCTGTCCAGCCGGGATTGCCCGCCGCAGCCTTCAACGGCGGGGTTCTGCGTCTGGCGGCGGGAGCCTTGGACGCTGGATGGCAAGGCTATGACCAGCGTTTCGAGGCTGACGCGCTCAGCGGCGCCGCTCGCCGTCCCGGCCTGCCGGTCTGGCGGGGCGAGGCTTTGGCCGAACGGCGAATTTTGGTGTGGCGGGAGCAGGGGATTGGCGACGAGGTGATGTTCGCCAATTGTCTGCCGTCCTTGATCGCCCAGGCCAAGCATGTGACGCTGGAGTGTGATCGCCGTTTTCAGACGCTGTTTGCCCGCTCCTTCCCAAACGCCACGGTGATTCCGGCGGCGGAGACCATCGACCAAAGGGTGGATGGCGTTGATTGCCATGCCGCTGTCGGCTCGCTGCCTCGGCATCTGCGGCGAAATCTGAGCGATTTCCCCGCGTCCCCCGCCTTTTTGCAGGCGGACGAATCGGCGGTCGCCCGGTGGCGTCAACGTTTGGCGGCGTTGGGGAGCGGGCTTATGGTTGGCGTGGCCTGGCGCAGCGGCCAGTTGGACGCCGAGCGTATGCCGGATTACACGCGGCTGGAGGATTGGGCGGCGGTGTTCGCCGTACCCGGCGTCACCTTCGTCAATCTTCAATACGGCGATTGCGCCGCAGAGCTGGAATCGGCGCGGCGGAATCTTCCCGGCGTTCCCCATGTCTTTGCCGATTTGAATCTGAAAGATGATCTTGATGAAACGGCGGCGTTGATGACGGCCTTGGATTTGGTGATCGCTCCGGCGATCTCAACCGGGGAGTTGGCCGGGGCGTTGGGAACGCCGCTTTGGCGGATTGGCCGTGACGGGGATTGGACCGCGCTTGGCGCCGCTGTGCGTCCATGGTTCCCGGCCATGCGCGTTTTTCGTTGCGCGCCGGGGCAAACGGTGGCGGATCAGTTGCCAGTGGTTGCCGCTGAATTGCAGCGGTTGGCGATGATGGCGTAAAAAAGCCGGGGGGAACGACTGTTCCACCCGGCTTTTTACGCGCGTTGTTGGTTTGGTTGGGGGAAATCAGTTCAAGCTGCTGGTTTTCGTCAGGCGATCCATCTCTTCCTTGACGTGCAACTTTTCAAGTTTAAGGCGCTTCACCGCGCTCTCGTCCGGCCAGGATCGCTTTTCCTCGTCGAGGATCGCACGATCAAGGCGCAGGTGCTTCTCTTGCAGGGAATGAACACGAGCATCGGTGTGCATGAGTCTGCTCTCCGTCTGGTCGAATCGGCTCTTACTGGAATATGGCAGGCCGATGACGCCAGTGTTGACCGTTCCCCCGCCTCAGACAACCCCAATCTTTCAATGGATGGCGTCAATCCATGCGAAAAACCTCTTCAATCGCACGGGCGTATGATGCTGCGTCGCACAAAGGTGAGGTGGCTATCTGTTCGGCCAAGCCCATCCGAATGTTGGAGAGAGTCTTGTGATCTTCGGCCAGAGTCTTCGCCAGAAGGACATACTCCTCTTCATTGGACGCCACCCATTCGGGGCGTCCCAGGCTGTGCAGCAGCGACGCGGTCATGCGTCCGATGAAGCGCTCTCCCGCCAACGTCACCACGGGCACTCCCATGCTGAGCGCGTCAAAGCTGGTCAGACAGCCGCCGTAGGGGAAGGGGTCGAGGGCGATGTCCACACCCTCATGGTAGCGCAGATGCTCTTCATGGCTGGCGGCGGGGGGCAGCAGGATCAGTTGATCGCCGCCGACTCCATTCTGGGCGAAGGCTTTGGCCATGCGCGTGCGGCCCTGCGGATCCGCCAATCCAGCGCCGCGTGATTTCAGCATCAGCCGGGATCCCGGCACGGCGTGCAGGATTTGGGACCACAGCGCCACGACGCGATGATTGATTTTGGCGTCGAGGTTGAACGATCCAAAGGTGATGACGCCGTTCCAGCCGCAAGGCGGCGGCATCAAGGGGAACTTGCGCCCCGGCGGTTTGAACAGGAAGAAATGAGGCAGGCGAATCAAGCGTTCCTTGAAGGTTTCCGTGCTGTCCGCCGGGTGCAGAACCGGATCGGTCAACCACAGATCCATCGCGTCGACCCCGCTGGAGGTCATGCCGTGGAAGCTGACCTGACGCGGCGCCGGGCGCCGGGTGAACAGGCCCATGCGCTGCCCACTGGTGTGGCCAATCAGGCAGACCAAAACATCAATGCCGTCGGCGCGGATCTGATCGGCCAGCGCGTCGTCGTCCATTCCCCGCGTGTCGCGCCACCCGTCGGCCATGCTCCGCATCTCGGCCAGGGCCGGGGCGTCAAACGGCACGTCGCCATAGATCACCGGAACCACCGCCGAACGATCATGCGCGTGCAACAGCGGGGCAATCTGGTCCAGCAGCCGGTTGCCGGGGTGCAGATAGTTCGACACATAGCCGACCAGCAGCGGGCGGCCATGGATGGCGGGGCAGGCTAAGGCGGGTGAGGACTCGATGGTCCGGCCAAAACGATCCCCCCAGGCCGTCACCTCGTCCGCCAGCATTGGGTTGGTCAGGTCGGGCAACAGCAGGGCTGTGACCAGACGGGCGCTGTGAATCCATGGGGCGTCGCTGATGCGGCTGGCGATGCGCAAACCGACCATGGCCTCAACGATCTGGCCCAGATTCTTTGCGGCAAGCGCGCCGTTGTAATGCCCGCCCAGCGCCGCTGGATCCAGCGCGACCACCCGCCGATAGGCGCCGTGCGCCTCGTCAAACCGGCCAAGCTCAAACAGGGTGAGCGCCAGCGCGTCTTGCGCGTCGAAATCAAGCGGGGCGAGGGCGACGGCGCGGGTCAGAACGTCCGCCGCGTCATTCAGACGCTGGCCAGATCGGTGGGAAAGGCCCAACTCCAACAGAGTCGCCGCCAGATCACGCTGGGCTTCGGGCTGGTCGGGGTGCAGCGCGGCGACCCAGCCAAACCGACGGATCGCCTGGACCTGTTCCCCCCGGCTGCGGGCGATGACGGCAAGGTTGTGCAGGGCGTCGCCATGGTCGGGGCGCAGGGCCAGCGCCCGCTGATACCAGTTCGCCGCGCCGTCGGCGTCGTTCAGCCGGTGGAGCAGAGAGGCCAACCGCGCCGCCGTCGCGCCGGACAGAGGATCGCGCCGCGCCGCCTCCTGGAGCGGTTCCACGGCGCGCTCAAGCCGCCCGGCGCTGTCCAGCGCCACGCCCCAATGATAGAACAAGACGGCGGTGTCGCCGCTGCGCGCCGCACGTCCGAAGCCACGCGCAGCGCCGCTGTTGTCGCCTCGCTCCCGTTCCGCGTGGGCCAACCCTTCCAAAGCCTCCACCAGGGCCGGGGACAGGGCGATGGCCCGGCGGAAGCGTGGCAGGGCGTCGGCGGGGCGGCCAAGCGCCCGCAGCACTTTGCCATGATTGACCTGCTGGTCCGCCGCCAGCGGGTTGGCGAGGACGGCGCGCGCCAGCAGCCCGGCGGCTTCCTCCAACCGGCCCAATTGGGCGATCAGCAGGCCGCACAAATGCAAAGCCTGAGCATTGTCGGCGTCAGCGTCGAGAATGCGCCGGTAGAGTTCCTCGGCCTCGGCGAAGCGCCCCGTCTGGTGCAGATCAAGGGCGATGGTGAGAGCCTCGGCAATGGTCGCCATCAGTGAGTGCCTTGTGAAACGCCAAGAGCGGCGATGCTGCGGATCGTGTTGCTTGCGGTGTCGGCCATGCTTTCACCGGGGTGAGGCTGAACGAGGCTCATCGACGGGAACCATGGGCGAATTGCCGCCCCCAACCACGTCCAATCCCTTCCCCCCAGTCGCCAAACCGGAACGCCCAGCGCGCCCGCCAGTTCGCCAACCGCCATGGCCGGAGAAATGACCAGATCCAGGTTGCTCATCAGGGCCGCCACCCCTTCAAAATCATCCTTCAGATTCAGGTCTTCCCATTGGCGCATGCGGCGCCCGCCGCGCTCCAGAGCCGCCAGTTCCGCCGCGCAATCGCCATATTGCAGATTGACGACGATGACGCCCGGCAGATCGAACAGGGGCAACCAATCGTGAAGCCCGGTGTAGGCGCCCTGCCGTTGCGCGGTGATGACCTGACTGCGCCAACCAAGGCCAATCTTCAGGCCATCCCCCAACGCCGCCACCCGTTCGCGCCACAGCGCCACGCGCGCCGGGTCGGGAACCAGATAGGCCGGACGCGGGGGAAAGGCGGCGACGTTGGCGCGGCACAGGGCGGGCAATCCGCCAGCGGGGGCTTGCAGATCGCAATCGGGTGGATCCACCATTTCTTTGCCAAAGCGATCAACGGTTTCCGCTCGAACGGCCACCCAGGGAAAAGACCGCGTGAACAGGCTGGTCAAGCGCGGGTCGCATTCGATGGTGACGGGACCATCAAGGCCTTTCAACGCATCGAAGCAGGAAGCGAAGAGAATCTCATCGCCGACCCCTTGTTCGCTCCAGACGAGAAGATGGCGCCCGTCAAGCGGCTCCCCGCGCCATTCCGGGCGGGGAATGCGGCGGGCGCGTTGCAACTGGCGCGCGGAAAAACGCCGTCCGTAACCGGCCCAGCCGGTGGACAGATCGCCGTCCGCCAAAGCCAGCAATCCACGATTCCAGGCGGCCAGGGCAAAATTCGGATCCAGCCGCAAGGCGCGTTCCAGATGAGGGCGTGTTTGCGCCAGATCCCCGGTCAACGTCGCCATGGTGGCAAGGTTGTTGTGGGCGTCCGGGGCGTCGGGCCGCAAGGCCGCCGCCCGGCGATAGTGACCAATGGCTTCGACAAACCGCCCGTCCACCTCGCAGGCATGGCCAAGATTGGTGTGGGCGGCGGGGTTGTCCATCACCAGCCGGATGGAGCGTTGATGAAGGGTTTGCGCCTCCGCCAATTTTTTGGTGTTCTGCCGGTGCAGTCCCAAATGAGTCAGCGCCTCGGGAAAATCCGGGCGCAGGGCCAGGGCGCGGGTGAAGGCCTGTTCGGCGGCGTGGCGCGCGCCCTCGGTCTCATACACCAACCCCAGATGGTTCCAGGCGGTTGGAAACTCCGCGACCACCCGCAAAGCCGCCCGCATCA
>Ga0066603_10002374_pt1 | contig 11273 bp, 12 predicted proteins | sample Higcelweek8metaG_FD_59482 | JGI IMG/M metagenome (GOLD analysis project Ga0066603, IMG submission 59482) | Freshwater pond sediment microbial communities from the University of Edinburgh, under environmental carbon perturbations - High... | ecosystem: Environmental > Aquatic > Freshwater > Pond...
ATTATTGATCGTGCTTGTTGAAAAGGTACAAGTTTCTAAATATGGTGCCCCATTGATCGTGCTACTTGTTACTATACCTCTTAATTTTATCATCAATAAAAGATGGTCTTTTAAAGTGAATGACTAAGTAACTTAAGATGATTTATGCTTAGAACCCTAAAATTCTATGAGATAATTGTTTCGTAGGGTTATACCATAACACTATAAGATAAGGGAGTAATAAAATGAAAGTTGTCATTTTAGCAGGTGGGTTTGGAACTAGAATAAGTGAAGAAAGTCATCTTATACCTAAACCTATGATCGAAATAGGAGATAGACCTATTATTTGGCATATCATGAAGTATTTCTCCTCTTATGGGATCAATGAATTCATCATCTGTGCTGGATATAAACAATATGTCATCAAGGAATATTTTTCAGATTATTTCCTACATATGAGTGATGTTACTTTTGACTTTACTCAAGGTAACAATGAAATGATCGTTCATAATAATTCCTCTGAACCTTGGAAAGTAACCATCGTAGATACAGGTCTAAATACAATGACAGGAGGTCGAATAAAGCGTATCTCTAAGTATCTTCAAGATGAGCCCTTTATCATGACCTATGGAGACGGTGTCTCAGACGTCGATATCAATGCCTTGATCACTCATCATCAAACTTCTGGTAAACTCGCTACCTTGACTGCCATTCAGCCTGGTGGTCGATTTGGGATGCTAGAGTTATCAAATGATAATCTTGTTGAACAATTCAAAGAAAAATCTGTAGAAGATGGAGGCTGGATCAATGGAGGTTTCATGGTCCTTCAACCAGAAGTGTTAAACTACATCAAAGATGATAGTACGATCTTCGAAAGAGATCCTTTAGAGACCTTAGCTTCACAAGGTCAGCTCTCAGCTTATAAACACTATGGTTTCTGGCAATGTATGGATACCTTAAGAGATAAAGAACTCTTAGATAAACTATGGAAATCCAATGATACCCCTTGGAGAAAGTGGTAGACATGAAAGATTTCTATAAAGGAAAGAAAGTCTTTATTACAGGACATACTGGCTTTAAAGGATCTTGGCTTACAAAGATCCTTACTGGTTTTAAAGCTGAAGTCACTGGCTACTCATTAGAAGCTCCAACTCAACCAAATTGTTTTGGATTGTTAAATTATGGATCTAAGCTTCATCATACGATTGGGGATATTAGAGATTATAAATCACTCTTTAAAGCTTTCGAAGAAGCTCAACCAGAGATCGTATTTCATTTAGCGGCTCAACCCATCGTAAGAGAGTCTTATAAAGATCCTCAATATACCTATGAGGTCAATGTCATGGGTACAGTCAATATTCTAGAATGTATTAGAAATACATCTTGTGTAAAATCAGTAGTGATTATAACGACTGATAAGGTCTATAAAAACAATGAATGGATCTATGGATATCGTGAAACAGATATCCTAGATGGTTTTGATCCTTATTCAAACAGTAAGTCTTGTGCAGAACTTGTAACTGCATCTTATACTCGTTCATTTCTAAAAGAACAAGGCATTTCTGTCTCTACTGTAAGGGCAGGCAATGTCATAGGCGGAGGAGATTTTGCCTTTGATCGTATCATTCCAGATTGCTATCGTGCGATTGAAAATAAGACCACGCTTAAAATTAGAAATCCATATTCTACGAGACCTTATCAGCATGTCTTAGAACCTCTTTTCGTTTACTTAATGATCGCTCAAGTACAAAGTAAAGATCCTTCTAAAGCTGGACAGTATAATGTTGGTCCTAATGATGAAGATTGTGTCTCTACAGGTCAATTGGTGAAGATCTTCTCAGAGACATGGATGAAACATTCTAAACAAAACTTCAATTATGAGATCTTAAGTAATAATGGTCCTCATGAAGCAGGATTCTTAAAACTAGATTCATCACTTCTAAAAAGTACTTTTGGGTGGCATCCTAAATGGAATGTGACTATGTCTATTAATAAGACCATAGAATGGATGATGGCTTATCTTAAAAAAGAAAACATCGATGAAGTCATGACTAAACAGATCGATGAGTATTTAAACCAGTGAGGAACCCATGGGAAAAGATCTAAGAAACGAAATACTTGAAAAAGTAAAAGAATATTATAAACAAGAGCTTCATGATAAGCAGTTTCAGTTTGAAGAAGGCAAAAATGTCGTACCTTTCGCAGGACGTGTTTATGATGAAGATGAGCTGGTTAATTTAGTAGATGCCTCGTTAGATTTCTGGTTGACTTCAGGTAGATACGCTGAAGAATTCGAAAGAGATTTCGCTGAATATATGAACGTAAAATACTGTCTATTGGTCAATTCTGGCTCTTCTGCCAATCTTTTAGCACTGACCGCATTTACATCCCCTAAGTTAGGTGATAAGCGTTTAAAACCAGGCGATGAGGTCATAACAGTGGCTGCAGGTTTTCCTACGACCATTAATCCTATCGTTCAAAACGGTTTGATCCCTGTCTTCGTTGACGTTGAAATAGGAACCTATAATATCAAAGTCGATGAACTAGAAAAAGCTTACTCTGAAAAAACAAAAGCCGTTATGATCGCCCATACTTTAGGTAATCCTTTTGACCTAGATGCGGTATTAGCCTTTACAAAGAAACATGATCTCTATTTGATTGAAGATTGTTGCGACGCAGTAGGTTCTACCTATAATGGGAAAATGGTCGGTACCTTTGGCCACGCCTCAACGGTAAGCTTCTATCCTGCTCATCATATGACCATGGGCGAAGGTGGAGCTGTTTTAGTCAACACTAGTTTATATAAGGTCTTGGTCCAATCCTTTAGAGATTGGGGAAGAGATTGTTTCTGTGAACCTGGTTCAAATGATACTTGTGGTAGAAGATTCTCTATGCAATTTGGTCAATTGCCTAAAGGCTATGACCATAAATATGTCTATTCCCATATTGGCTATAATCTAAAAATCACGGATATGCAAGCTGCTGTAGGTGTAGCCCAACTTAAGAAACTACCTGGTTTTGTAGAAAGCAGAAAGAAAAACTTCGTTGTGTTAAGCGAGGGTCTAAAACAATTCGAAAAGTTCCTTGTCTTACCTTACGCTACAGAAAAATCAGATCCTTCTTGGTTTGGTTTTCCTATCACTGTTAAACAAAATGATAAGTTCACTAAAAATCAGATCGTGGATTATCTAGAGAAACATAAGATCATGACCAGACAACTTTTCGCAGGAAACATTACCAAACAACCTGCCTATGAACATGTCGAATATAGAGTGGTCGGAAGCTTAGAAAACACAGACTATATTATGAATAATACTTTCTTTATAGGGGTATATCCAGGACTATCTCCTAGGAAATTATCCTACATCCTAAAAACATTCAATGCTTTCTTTGAGGGGATCTAATGCCTATCGTTAGTCAGTGTACAGTGATCCATATTCAAGATCTTAAAGAAGGCTTAAAGAAATATACTTTAAGACCTGAAAGACCTACTTTATATGAAGCTGGACAATATCTACAATTGACCCTTGAGAAAGTATCTGCTTCTGATTATTGGCCCATCTCAAGACCTTTTAGTATTGCTTCATACTCTAAGGATAAAAAGAGTGATCTTGAGATCATCGTTAAAAGTAAAGGTGGATATTCTAGTTTAATCAATACAGAGTTAAGAGTAGGATCTGAGCTAACGATAAAGTATCCTTATGGAGATTTTATATTACCTGAGCTTGATGAACACACTAAGATCGTAGCGTTGTGTAGTGGAGTAGGGATAACCCCGCTTTTAGCGATCATAGATTATTTAGCTTCTATAGATGCCTTATCATATCTGCATCTTCATTATTCAGTGAAAACCATGAGTGATCTACTCGAAGCTAAAAGAATCAATTTCATCGATAAGGATCATTTACACCTATATGTCACCAGAGAAGTAAGTGAAGGTTCCATAAACAGAAGAATACAAAGCGTTGATTTAGAAGAGCGCTATGATAATAAAGAATCTTATTTCTATATCTCTGGATCAAACGAATTTATTGCGGATATGAAGACAATGGTTGAAAGCTTAGGGTATGATAAGATCATCGTTGATTCATGGAGTTAATGGTAAGGAGCGTCAAATGAAAGTTTCAGACTATGTGGTAGACTTCTTAGTCTCAAAAGGCATTACTGATGTCTTTGGTTATCCTGGAGGTATGCTTACTCATTTTATGGATTCTCTCTATAAAAACAAGGTACTCATAAGATCCCATACGAATTATCATGAGCAAGCCAGCTCATTTTCAGCTTGTGCCTATGCCCAAGTCACTGGTAAACCAGGCGTTGCCTTTGCGACAAGTGGACCAGGGGCTACTAACCTTGTCACTGGTATTTGTAATGCCTATTTTGATACGATCCCTACGATCTTTATCACGGGCCAAGTCAATACCAATGAATCTAAGAGTGGCCTAGCTGTTAGACAAAAAGGTTTCCAAGAAACAGATATCGTGTCTATGGTCAAGGAATGCACGAAATATGCCGTTTATGTCAAATCCGCAGATGATATTCGATATGAACTTGAGAAAGCCTATAGTCTATGTATGTCAGGTAGAAAGGGTCCTGTCTTGCTTGATATCCCAATGAATGTATTTAGACAAGACATCGATCCTACAACACTTAAAGGATATCTTAATGAAACAGATCTCGAATTAAGATCTGTTGAACTCGAAAAAATGATGAGCTTGATTTCTTCTTCAAAAAGACCTTGTATCATCGCAGGATCTGGTCTTAAGATAAGTAACCAAGTCGAAGCTTTTAGAACCTTGGTTGAAAAACTACAGATACCAGTGGTCACCAGTATGTTGGCTTTTGATTGTATGAGATCTGATTCTAACTTCAACTATGGTTTTATAGGTGCTTATGGTCATCGCTACGCTAACTTTATCGTAGAGAAAAGCGATCTGATCATTTCTTTAGGAAGTAGATTGGATGTAAGACAAGTAGGCGGTAAAGTAGAAAACTTTGCCCATCAAGCGAAATTGATCAGAGTAGATCTCGATCAAGATGAGTTCTCAAATAAAATCAAAAATGATGAGCTTCAAATCAAAGCTGATCTTAAAGACTTGATTCCTCTACTTAATGAATTTAAGTCTTTTCCTTCTAAGAAAATCCAGTGGCTTAAAGTATGCGATGAAATCATGGCTAAGCTTAAAGACAAAGATCTACAAAAAGCCAATATCATCATCAAAGAAATAAGTAAATCTATCCCTGATAAGGTCATGATCACCACTGATGTAGGCCAAAATCAAGTTTGGGTCGCTCAATCCTTTATCACAAAACCAAATCAAAAAGTTTTATTCAGTGGTGGTCACGCCGCTATGGGCTATTCATTACCTGCAGCCATTGGTGCCTATTATGCCTCACAAGGTCCTGTGTTCTCATTCAATGGGGATGGTGGGATCCAAATGAATATCCAAGAACTACAATTTGTATCTAGAGAGAAATTACCGATTAAGATCTTCATCTTAAATAATAGATCTCTAGGGATGATCACTCATTTCCAAGAAATGTATTTTGATTCAAAATACGCCATGACCACAGAAAATGAAGGGTATTCAACCCCTGACTTTGAGAAGATCGCTTATGCGTATGATCTAAAATATACTAAGATCGCTTCGTTGAGTGATGTAGGGTCGCTTCATTTATCTGATGGATTACCTGAAATCATAGAAATCAAATTAGATAATCTTACCTATGTCTATCCAAAACTAGAGTTTGGAAAACCTAATCAAGACCAAGAACCACGCATAGATCGTGACCTTTATAATTACCTCATGAGTCTATAAATGGGAAAGCTTATGGCTAAAAAAAACATCCTTATCACTGGATCAACTGGCTTTATTGGTTTAAAACTCGTAAACAGACTTTTAAACGAAGGAAACCAAGTCTATTGTATCGTTCGTCCTGATTCAAAAAACAGTGATAAGCTACCTCATCATCCTCACTGTATCGTCATAAGAGCTAAGCTCAATGAGATAGAAACGATCACCCAATCCATCGATCAACAGATCGATATGATCTATCATCTTGCGTGGGATGGGATAAGATCTTTTGATCGTGAAAATGAATCTCTACAGAATCAAAACTATAAAAACGCTTTGGCTATAATGGATCTAGCGATAGTGCTCAAAGTCAAAAAGTTTATCGGGATAGGATCTCAAGCAGAATACGGAATAAAAGAAAACATCGATGAGACGACCCATGAGGATCCACTAAGTGCTTATGGGATCACTAAACAAAGAACTCATCATGAACTAGAAGAAATAGCCTCTAAGAATAATATTCTTTTCTATTGGGCTAGAATATTCAGCGTTTATGGGCCAGGTGATGATGAGCATAGTTTGATCAACCAATGTATCAAACTGATGCTTAAAAATGAAGATGTACCTTTAACACAAGCTATTCAATCCTGGGATTATCTACATATCGATGATTGTGTTGAAAGCTTGATGAGTTTTGCGTATTATGAATGTGGAAGTGGTGTCTATAACATCGCTTACGGAGAATCAAGACCTTTATCAGAGTATATTGAACTCATTAAGGATTTGACACATTCTACAAGTCCATTACTTTATGGAATTATCCCTTACTCAAGTCATGGACCTGTCAACTTGAAGGTAGATACTAGTAAGACAAGAGAATTATTACAGTGGAACCCTAAAATTAGCTTTGAACAAGGTATAAAAGATCTCATCATAGACATCAAAAAGGGGAAGATATGAAAAAAATAAGTATCGTCATTCCAACATACAATGAAGAAAAAAATGTTCGATTGATCAGTGAAGAAATAAAGAAAGTACTCCAAGAATCCTGTGGATCTTATGATTATGAGATCATATTCATCGATAATTTTTCCAATGACAAAACGAGAGATGAATTGGTCTTGTTGTGTCACTCAGACAAACATATCAAAGCGATCTTTAATGCGCGTAATTTCGGTCAATTTAATTCACCATATTATGGTTTGACCCAAAGTACAGGAGACTGCACCATATTGATCGTCGCTGATTTTCAAGATCCTGTTGAGATGATCAAGGACTTTGTAAGAGAATGGGAGAATGGCTATAAGATCGTCATTGGGATAAAAGTAAAAAGCAAAGAAAACGGGATCATTTATTTCTTTAGATCCGTGTATTATGCCTTGATCAAGAAAATGTCTCAAGTTGAACAAATCCAACACTTTACAGGGTTTGGCTTATACGATAAAGAATTCATCAAAGTACTTCAAGGTCTAGAAGATCCAACTCCTTACCTAAGAGGCATCGTCGCTGAATTAGGTTTTGCGAGAAAAGAACTTAAGTATACTCAACAGAAAAGAAGACATGGGAAATCCAGTAATAACTTCTTTAAATTGTATGATGCGGCTATGGTTGGTTTTACATCCTATACTAAGGTTGGTCTTAGAATGGCCACCTTTATTGGATTCTTCTTTTCAATCGTTAGTATGTTGATCACCTTAGTTTATATCGGTTTGAAACTGATGTATTGGAATGAATTCAATGCAGGTATAACCCCAATCATCGTAGGTATTTTCTTCTTTAGTTCTCTTCAATTGATCTTTCTAGGTGTATTAGGTGAATATGTCTTGAGTATCAACCAAAGAGTTATGAAAAGACCTTTGGTTATAGAAGAGAAACGTATCAACTTTTAAAATAACTTTCATGAATTATCTATATATTAGACTTGAATAAGTATTATTCATAAGGATTATCAATCCAATGAAAGAGGGGGAATATGAGTAATCAGGTGGGTGAAGAATTCATTATCGAAGAGTTTGTAGAAGTTGAGCCTGTCTTTGGGAATGGTCGTAGTTTAAAATTCTTTAAAGTCTTATTTAAAGTGTTGATCTACCTTGATCTTATTTCCTTGCTTAAGAATCTTAATGACCTTTATGCGTTATATTATTCACTCTATGGAATGGATATTGTTGTGTTTTTCTCCGTGTATGGACATCTTAGTACCTTTATCTTTCAAATGATCGGTTTTGTGCTCATCATTCGTCTGATCATGTATTCCATTCAGAATAAAGCCCAAGAGTTTGCAATCTTGTATCTATGGTCATTGCCCATCAGTATCGTTGGAATGATCCTTTCTTCGATCTTGTATTTAATTCAATTTCCGACGGACAGTTTGTTTATCGTCAATCAAGCTGTGCTAAGCTTTGTCTTGATGATCCTCTTCTATATCCCCTTGTTTATTTATCTTAATAAACGTCTCATCAAGAAACCAAAGAATTATTAATCTAATCAAAAGAGGACACTTAATGAAGTGTCCTCTTTTTCTTTATTCATTCATAAGGTATACTATATCCAATCAAACAAAGGGAACTGTATGAAAAAAACACTGTTGAGTCTACTTATGGTATTGCTGTTTATTGGAGGTTTAAGTGGGTGTGGCGCTAAAGAGAAACCTGAAGAAACGATCGCTACTTTCTTAGATGCCTTTAAGGAGAAAAAAGTCATAGATTATGCCAGTCTATTCGATGGGGATGTCTCTGATATGACCGGTGATCCATTTGAGAGCCCAGAAACACCTAATGAAGTCTCTACTAAGATGATGGAATTGATCTTATCCTATGATTATGAAATCAAAGAAACAGTGATCGCTGAAGATGGTCTAAGTGCCACAGTAAGCGTTGAATTTACGACCGTTAACCTCGGTTTAGTCATTACTACCTATATGACCACATACATCGCTGAAGCCTTTAAATTGGCTTTCGCAGGGGGTACTGAAGAACAGTTCACTCAGCTCAGTATCGATCTTTTCTTAGACGCTTCTGAAGGTGTAGTTAAAGACAAAGTAACCACAGTCGAAGTCAAAATGGTCAAAGTCGATAAGAAGTGGCTCATCCAAGGTGGAGAAACCAACCTTGCCTTATTTGATGGGTTAATGGGTGGTTTGATCTCCACCATAGAAGAATTAAGACCAGCTGGAGAATAATCTAAAACTAAATGAATGATTAAAAAAGATGTTGAAAAACATCTTTTTATCTAAAAAAACTTAAACGAAGATATAATAAAGCGTTCTAAAGGAAAAAAACACCTAAACATAGCCTCATTTTTCTCAATGTTTAATTCTTTCATATTTTCCCTCCCCCCATAAAAAAGCATTTATCACACCTAAGCTTTACTTCTATGGTTATTTATCTCCCTTTGTCGTCTTAGGAAATCTATCTACTTTCACCTTATTTATAAAACTGAAAAAGTTGAAGCTTGAATTCAACTTTTTAGCAGTTCATAGTGGAAGTATCTACTTCATTCACGCAGGGGTCCTCACTGTAGTGGCTTTCCTAAAAGATTACCTCTTAAAGATGGACTTTGATCCATTGTGGTATATCCTAGTGGTATCGATCTTTGTTTGTGTTAGTTCTCTATTATTTTCTATCTTACTCTCAAATACATTCAAAAAAATCAGAAAAAAAACGCTGATTTTTTATATATCGCTCAAAAACACATAAATCACACTCATCGTGTGTAGCATTTGAATTCGTTAAGGCTTATCCTTAAATTAACAGGGGACCAACTAAAATGATAATTAAAGAAAAAGAAGTTCAAAATATTTTGTTTTTTACTACAATCGTAGGGTTATTCATCATAAGCACTATAATCATTCAAACTCAACAAAAGAAGAAAGATCTTTTAGAGAATAAACCATGACGGATCGATATTTCTACATCGTCGATTTAAAACTCGTCGGTAAGATCATTGAAGAAACATCTTACTTATATAAAAACAAGGTGTGGATCAAAGATAAAGAATCAGTCTTAAAGGATCGACTAAGTGGTTATTGTTTCATAACCAAGACCTATCATAATAAATATATGACCAATAAGATCGATGAATTAACATTCGATCAAGCTCAACATCTGATGAATTTAGTTTGATTAAAAAGTGATTCTTTTGAGATACCGTATTTTAGATATTGGATATTTTAGTCATTGAATTGTATGATGAGACTAACAAATGATTCACAGTTAAGGGAATAGGTACACACATTGAGTAAGTTTAGACAAGATTTTTTAGCCATTTATTTTTAAATGCTGTTTTTGATCCTATCTTCAGTTACTTTACCTTTCAGTACTAGTGTTTCATTGCCTACCATTGTAACTGTAGTTTCAACCTTAATATCTCACTTACTGTCACATGGACAACAAGTGATCTAGTGGTAGGCTACCTTTTCTATAGAGCGAGTAGTGCTACAGGAACTTATGTTTAGTTAAAGATACCACAGACTTTCTTTCGATATTACACATATTGCCTGATGCAACTAAAAGTTAGAGCGCATAAGCTTTATGGGACCACTAGGATCTATGAGGTTTACTAAAGTGTCCAAAGCATCACAACCCATTATTCAACCAACGAACTATTTACTTTGGTGAGTGTTCAACTTACTATGGACATCTCTAAGATCTCCAACATTAAAGAAATAGACATCTTGATCATGATCAACACCCTATGGATGAGCGTAAAGCTGGTCCTAATTATGATTACATCGGAAGTCTTATGAAGCCTGAGTCCTGTTTAGTCAACTGAGTGTCAATGAGAAGACCCACTTGATGCTGACAATCATCGTTTATGTCAACACAGAAAACCTCTTAAGACTCAACAAACTCTTAGCTATCGATTAAATAAAAAGGATGAACACATCGTTCATCCTTTTTTATGATCAATCCAGTAATATGGCCCACCATCCTACCAATGGTAAGAAGGCAAATTTCCATCCAACAGAGTGTTCTTTCGCAATCAAGACACTTAAGATGGTCATCGTAATGAAATCTAATGTCATGATGAAGACCAAGGGATCACTCATAAACTGAGAACTATAAGCAACAGAGTCTCCAACCATTATCCCATAGACTAGAAACATTAAGGTTGATCCCAATCCTAACCAAGCCATAAAAGTAGGCTTGATACTATGAGGTCTATCTTTTCTTACGTAAGGTTTAAAGTAAGAAGGCACCAAAGCGAAAGCACCTATCATAAAACTCAAGACCGTTAAGACCCAATCTGATTTTGTCATTTCTCTTTCTAAAATAAAGTTAGATACAAGAAAAGATAAGGGGTAAAGCCCCATCAAGAAGAACACCATCAATCCAAAAGGATCCGCTGTTCCTTTTCTGATCTCATTAAAAAGGACACTATTGATCCCGTGGCTTAAGACAAAAAATAAGGAGAGTCCTACTAAAATGAGATATACAAATACTAAGATATTACGGTTTTTTCTTTTTTTCATCTAGGATAACCTTCAGTACTTCTATTTTA
>Ga0066603_10002388_pt1 | contig 11236 bp, 9 predicted proteins | sample Higcelweek8metaG_FD_59482 | JGI IMG/M metagenome (GOLD analysis project Ga0066603, IMG submission 59482) | Freshwater pond sediment microbial communities from the University of Edinburgh, under environmental carbon perturbations - High... | ecosystem: Environmental > Aquatic > Freshwater > Pond...
TTTCTTTTTTACTTTTTTTTCCAGTATAAACGATTAGACAGACCACCAATATTAACCATAGAGTCACCGCTAAATGAAAGCATTGCACCGGAGAAAAAAATTGATGTCATTGGTTTTACCGATCAAGACGCAACAGTGGCCATTAATGGTATATCTGTATTGGTGCGTACAGATGGAAAATTTTTTGATCAGGTATCCCTTGATCCCGGAGTAAATACGATTACCGTTGTAGCAACAAGCCGTTTTGGTAAGTCTACAACTGTAGTAAGAAAAATCGGTTTTATGCAATAAAACATCCAATTGACATAAAGCCAAACAGACAGTACTCTTAGCTTGAAAGAACCTGCCTATGGATCCAATACCTATTACTATTGTTGTTGTACTTCTGACTCTTACTCTTGTTATTGTAATTTTATCTATTCAAGTGTGGAATATTCTTAAAGAGTTTAATGGAACCGTTTCGCGGATGAATAAAATTCTTGATGATGCAGGTCGGGTTTCCGAGACGGTAGGTGACGGAGCAGAGCAATTATCAGGAGTTGTTTCAAGTATTCGGTCAGTGTCTAATATTATTTCGACATTTCGTCGGAAAGGAGATTCCCATGTGCAATGAATGTAATCATGGAAAAGTAAAATTTGCAGCTGGTGCAATTCTTGGAGGGCTTATAGGTGCTGGAGTTGTGTATTTATTTGGGACAGAAGGCGGGAAGAGGGTCCAAAAAGATATTGCCAAGCGCGGGAAAAAAGTAATAGATGAAGTTGAGGAAAAAATTGAAGAACTTGAGGAAAAGGGTAGGGACCTTCTCGATCATGGAGAAAAGTTGAAAGAGAAGATCGTTGACGAGCTTGAAGATAAGAAAGAAGACTTATCGCACGAAGCAACAAAACGCTTAGAAACTGCTCTTGAAAGTGTTGAAAAAGTACAGGAAAAAGGACTTTCTACAACACAACAACTTCGGAAGCGATTTTTCCGGAATACACCAAAAAGGTAAGATTTCTTAATCTGGCAGTCTAAAAACAAAACTCTTATAATTGCCTTATATGGCAAACAGAGTTGGTCTTGGAACGTTTCCTTTGCTTGGCATTTTCAATGCAATCTCCAAAAGTGATGCATGTAAAATTGTTCAAGAATTTCTTGGAAACGGGGGAAAGTATATTGATACAGCACCTACGTATGGATTCGGGGATATTGAAAATTTATTAGGAAATTGTCTTCGCAACAAACCACGCGATTCTTTTTATCTTATTACAAAAGGCGGAAAAGTTTTAACTGATGATAATAGAATATTTGTAAGCAGCAAATATGAAGATATCATTCAGGAATGTGAACATTCTCTTGGTCGATTACATCTTGACTACGTTGACCAATACATGATCCATAGACCTGATCCAAATACTCCATTTGAAGAAACTATGCGTGCTTTAGTTAAACTTCAGAGTGATGGAAAAATCCGTGATATTGCAGTTTCAAATGTAAATCTATTGGAGTTAAAAGAATACAGGAAATATGCAGACGTAAAATATGTTCAGAATCGTTTTAGTTTGATTAATAGAAGTTTAAATCAGGAGTTTAAGGATTATTTATTACAAAATAATGTGAAGCTTCTTCCATATCATCTGTTAGAAATAGGATTATTAACGGGATCTGCGTTGGATGGATATGTACTCCGAAAAGGCGATTTGCGGGATCAACTTCCATATTGGGATGTGAAAAACCAACAGGTAATCGCCGAGTGGATTCGTGAATACGTAGCACCAATAGCAAAAGGGTTAGAAATTACCATCGGACAATTGAATATGGCATGGGCGTTGCATCAGAACTATATTGATTTTATTGTCGTTGGGACAACAAAACAGAAGTATATTCCAATAAATCTGAAAGCGGATTCTATTCAATTGCCCCAAAAAATTCTTCAGGATTTGGACGATGCATATGTAACATTTGAAGGCATGATAACAAAAAAATACAAAAAATCAGTCAGGGAATTCCGTGGGTTAAATGAAAAATTTTATTAACTATTAAAAAAGTATACTATTGACTGTATATAAGGAGATTTCTTATGAATATTGCTGTTGTTACCCCAAAACATTCTTTTACTGATTCACAGGTTAAGGATTTGGAATCCCTTGGAACTGTCACGTTTACTTCTGATGGAAAAGAAATGACGGATCAAGCATTAAAGTTATTCGTATCCGAAGCAGATATTCTTGTTTTGGATCCTGATAATTTTGGTGGATTTGAAAAAGCACGAGGAAGAATGAATTCCATTTTGGATTGTGCCAAAAATGTTAAAGGAATAACACTCACAACAACATCATTCGGATGGGTTGATTTAGATTATTGTAAAAAACGAAAAATAACGGTTTCAAATATCCCAGGTTATTCCCAGGAGGCTGTCGCAGAGCAAACACTTGCATATTTACTAGGGGCAGCAAAACGTATTTTTATTACAGACAGAAAAACGCAGTTAAATTCATACCATATGGAAATGGGAATGGAACTAAAGGAAAAAACTCTTGGAATTATCGGTATAGGAAATATCGGATCACGCGTTGCAGAACTTGCACTGGGAATCGGGATGAATGTTATCGCATCAAACAGAACGGTTACCGATGTACCAAAAAGTGTAACACTTGTTTCTATTGATGAAGTTTTCAAGAAATCAGATGCAATAACATTGCATGTTACTCATGAAGATTCCAATCAGAATATGATCAGTACGTTAGAATTATCAAAAATGAAACAAGGGGTAATCATTGTTAATACTGTTGATAGAACATGTATTGATGAACTGGCAATGGCAAATGCTTTATCAAGTGGACAAGTAGGCACATACGTATACGAGGGAGAAGATATAAGCCAGTCGCCGCTTAAATCAATAGAACATGCTGTAGTGTTTAAAGGATTCGGTTGGTTTACAAAAGAATCAATTGAAAATCTATACAAAATTGTAGTTGAGAATGTCCGGGCTATTGTAAAACAAAACCCTATTCATCTTGTAAACTAATATTTTTCTTGGTGATTTTTTAGAAGTGCCAACGCTGCGGGAACTGTTGTAATAAGAGTAAATATTCCTAATGTAAACATAACTCCTGAACCGCCGAATGTTGATAATATCGGACCTACAATAATTGAAATCAATGTATACATAATACTGACAGCCATAGAAAGCGTTGATATGGCTGTTGCACGATGTTTAGAATCAAATTCCGCATTTACATATTGATCTAAGATTGGCCACCTGGAAACACCGGTCAAGTATCCAAGAAAGACTAGAATTATAAGCATATATTTTGTAACAAATGGAGCAAATAGAAAACTGACAAGCATAACAATTGGAAAAAATAGCAAAGCAGTATTCTTAGGAAATTTAAATTTCCAGACAAGAAAGTAGAGTCCAATTCCGATGCAAACATGAATTGCAGATGTGATCCATCCGAGCTGGATTGTAGAAAAACCTTTTTCTTGTAATACAACAAGGTATAGAAAATAGATGAAATACCACGTAAGGCCTCCGACTGAAATATAGTAAAGCGAAAGCGTACGTATGTAGGAATTTTTTAACAGTTCACGCAATCCCTGTTTTGTTTGGAATACATAATTTTTAAGAGTAAATTTTTCTGAATCAATATGGGGTTCAACGGTAAAGAGTGTTACAAGGGCAGCAATAAATAATGATATCCCAACCCCGATGTATGGAAGATTTTTCGAAAATACAAAAAGATATCCCCCAAGAAATGTTGCTAATGTAATACCGATCCTAAAAATAATGCTGTTGGCCGCAGAGAAGCGGGTATATTGTTTTTCCTCCCCAAGTTCTTTTAAAGAATCATAGTAGAGTGCAGTTTCGGCTCCTGATACTAGTGTGGCTCCAATTTCTGCAATAGCATACCCGATCCAAATATAGGAAACATTTACGGCTTGAGAGACAATAACCCAACCAAAACCCTGGAAGAGTAGTCCCAAAAAAACTGTCCGTTTTCTACCGAGTAAATCCGCAAGCGCACCGGTGGGAATTTCCAAAAAGACAGAAACCATATGTGTAACGGCGTATACGATAGCAAGAACTTCTGCGGGTGCAAATTGGGTTTCAAACGTATACCAAATCGGCATGTAAAAAAGAAGAGATGTTAAGAAAGAGACTACTTTTGCTATGTGAAGATTTCGTCTTAGCCTTTTGAAGTATGTCATAAATTTATAGAATATTAAATTTTAGTTTTATCAAGATGTGCCGAAGTGGTCAGGAAAAAGTATATTGGCGAAATGGATTATTAAGAGGATTTCCCTGACAATAGTAGACGATTTTTTTCATCGTATCGAAAATAAATGCAGAGGAAGTCGGTGGGTTTTCTCTGGAATCACTCTCGAGCATACAAATTGACGTGGCAGTATCAGAGTTTTTCCTGTCTTGAAGTAATGTGAATAAATCATCAACTGTTTTAGCTTTCTCTATGAGAAATTGAGCCCTTTCTAGCCGATTTTTTGTCCAGTTAGCAAACCATGGATTTGTCATTTGCAGATTTATATAAGGTAAATGCAAAAAGTGATTTGTTTTTGCAATAGGTTTTTGAATCGTCTGTACAAAAATTTTTTCTGGAGCTGATTCTATTTCATAACATTCATCTGGATCTGCGACAAAAAAATTTCCTCCAATTTTTGGATTAAATGAGGAAATTATATTCACTGCTTCTTTTGCAGTTGTGGCGTCAAGAATAATTCTGACATACGGGCGGCGAATATAAGATATTTGATTTTCTGCAACAGGAAGGAATGTTGCAACAAATGCAACGCCACGCTCATTCATTCCACCATAATATCCGTCTTCTTTTGGATTTGGATTTTGAATAAGAAGTTTTTTATATGTATCTGCGGATGAATGAAATAATTGTATTTCATCATCAAGTCGCATCCAAGGAACAGGATCCCTGGTTTTTAAAAGATGCCATGATGCATTAAGTTGTTTTGCGGCAATAGTACACATAAGAACTTTCTTTAGGTCAATTATAACAAAAACATATATATTATTATTTACAAATGTAACTTTTTTGTCGGACTGTACGTCATATCAATGATATAATCTGAATATGACTGCAAATCAGATCAGAAGTGCATATATTTCATTTTTCCAAAAACATAAGCATGCAGTAATTCCATCGGCTCCGCTTGTGCCGGAGAATGATCCAACGACGCTTTTTAATAGCGCAGGGATGCAGCCGCTTATTCCGTATTTATTAGGCCAACAGCATCCTTTAGGGAAACGCTTGGTAAATAGCCAAAAATCATTCAGAAGTCAGGATATCGATGAAGTTGGGGATAATCGACATACAACATTTTTTGAAATGCTAGGGAATTGGTCGCTCGGAGATTATTTTAAAAAAGAACAGCTTTCTTGGGTTTTTGAATTTTTTACGAAAGAACTGCATCTTGATCCCAAACGATTATATGTGACAGTTTTTGAAGGAAATGATTTTGTGCTTAAAGATGAAGAGTCAGTTGGCATTTGGAAAGAAATTTTTTCACAAACAGGAATTGATGCAAAAATAGGAGAGAGAATTTTTACTTACCCAGCAAATAAAAATTGGTGGAGTAGGTCTGGAATTCCTGAAAAAATGGCTTCGGGAGAACCTGGCGGACCGGATAGTGAAGTATTTTATGATTTCGGTCAAGAACTTCATTTACATGAACAGTCTGAATGGAAAAATCAGCCATGTCACCCAAATTGTGATTGTGGAAGGTTTATGGAAATCGGAAATTCAGTATTTATGCAATATCAGAAAATGCCAGACGGATCATTAAAAGAATTACCACAGAAAAATGTTGATTTTGGTGGTGGACTTGAACGATTAAATGCTGCCGTTAACGGAATAAACGATGTTTTTTTAACTGACTCATTTTTTTCATTGATAAGCGATCTTTCTGATAGATCGAAGACAAAGTATGGAACGGACCAGAAAAAAACAAGAGCGATGCGGATTATTGCCGATCATATGCGTGGTGCGGTGATGATGGCAGCTGACGGTGTAGTGCCTTCAAATAAGGCTCAAGGGTATGTATTAAGAAGGCTTATCCGACGGGCATTATTGTATGGTAGGGAATTAAATCTTTGGGGAAATTGGGATTATTTAGGCGATATCGTTACTCCTGTTGCATCGATGTTTGCTGATAGCTACCCTGAAGTACAAAAAATATCAGTCATGATTAAGGGGATTATAACGGATGAGGCAAAACGGTTTGGTAAAAGCGTTGAAAAGGGACTTAAAGAGATTGAAAAAATTTCTACTGTTGATGGCAAACAAGCATTTATTTTGTATGAAACATATGGATTTCCATGGGAATTAACAGAAGAAATTGTTCGGGGCCGTGGTCAAAAGGTAGATAGAAATCAATTTGAAGCGGAATTTACCAAACATAGAGATTTGTCCAGAACAGCAGCTGCAGGGATGTTTAAAGGCGGACTTGCTGATCATACTGTTGAAACCACAAGACTTCACACAGCAACACATTTGTTGCATCAAGCACTTCGTTTGGTATTAGGGAATCATGTTTCTCAAAAAGGGAGCAATATAACAGAAGAACGTCTTCGATTTGATTTTTCTCATCCAGAAAAAATATCTGATGCTCAATTGGGTGAAATTGAGTTAAAAGTAAATTCAGCAATTGAACAAAATCTTCCCGTAACAATGGAAATTATGGGTAAAGATCAGGCATTAGGAAGCGGGGCACTTGGATTTTTTATTGATAAATATGGTGATCAGGTAAAAGTATATTCGGTCGGGAATTCAAAATCAGGGTGGTTTTCAAAGGAAATTTGTGGAGGGCCACACGTTTCCTTTACAGGTGAACTGGGGCACTTTACAATAATAAAAGAAGAAGCAGTCAGTGCAGGGATTCGGCGTATTTACGCAAAAGTAACACATGATACATCTGCCACACATATTTAATTTTTTTAAACAGAAAAAACCTGAAAAGAAAACGGTGTATCTTTCCCTTGCTCTTACTCCATCAACAGTTCTTGCTGCAGTTTGGCATATGGATAAGGAAGGCCGAGTGGAGATTGTTGGAACAGCATCAGATACTGTTTTAACTGATTCGTGGGATGAGCGTCTGATTAGTTGTGATCATGTAATTAGTACATGTGAGGCAAAAGTTGGTCCATCAGAAATTAAAAATGTCATACTTGGTCTTTCTGAAGAATATTTATCTCCGGAAGGTGAAATATCTCAAGCTGTACGGGCTCCAATTAAAAAAATACTTACTTCCTTAGGGTTAACTGCACTTGGGTTTGTGGGGCTAGATAGTGCTTTGGCATTTTATTTTAAAAAAATTGAAGGTATTCCTCCTAGCTGCATTTTTATACACTGCGGTACTGGAGCACTTGATGTAACACTGTATAGTGTAGGTCAAAAACTTGGTCGTGAACAAATCATCATCAGCGGTCAAACGATTTTGGATATCGAAAAAGCATTAAAAACAATCGCTCATTCGGAAATACTTCCTCCCCGCATTATGTTATATGGGATGAACGAGCAGGATTTGGAAGAATTCAGGCGACAACTTATAAAACATCCATGGACTGCGAAGTTACAATTTTTACATTTTCCAAAAATTGAAAGTGTTTCAGGCAAAATTATTGCAAAGTCAGTTGTAATGGCTGGAGCCAGCGAACTTGTTCAAACAGTATCTGAAAAAGGTGACATCGGTGAAGATGTTAACAAAAAGGTTGATCAGGATGATGATGCATTCTCATCTGAAGAGGAAACAGAAAAAAATCTGCAAGCATCAAATATTGCAGCAAACATAAATGAGAACGTCACAATGGATGTCGTTGAAGATGACTCTGATACTCAGGAGAATGGTGCATTATCTGATGAAAAAACAGAATCTCAAAAATCCGATTTTCAGGAAATAGAAAATGAAACAAGTGGTCACGATGTAACTACTGAGGATGAAAATAATATTGATACAGAAGAAATTTCTTCAGAACATGCAAATGTAGAGATAGTTGATCCCGAAGAGTTGGGATTTCACACGGAATCAGTAGGAAAAGATGATGATGATCAAGAACTTGAAGAGGAAAATACACAACCCAAAAAAGCATTATTTGTAAAACCGAATATACATATTGGGAAATTTTTTTCCGGAAATAACTTATCTTCTAAGAAACGATTAATTATAATAGGTGGAGTAGTATTATTGCTTGTGTGTGCAGGTTTTGGAGCGTATCAAGCGTGGGCATGGTTTATTCCCAAAGCTATTGTAACCATTGCTGTAATTCCCAAAACAATTGAAAAATCAGGAACAGTAATTGTTTCTTCAAGTGTAACTGCTATAGATCCTGAAAAAAAGATTATACCCGGGAAAAAAATTGATCGTACGGTTTCGGGAGAAAAAACAGCGACTGTATCAGGAAAGAAAAAGGTTGGTGATCCTGCTCGGGGCACAGTGACAATTTATAATAAATCATTATCAGAAAAAGTATTAAAAAAAGGATCTGTTTTTACGTTTGGCTCTTTGTCTTTTACCCTTGATTCTGAAGCATTAGTAGCATCAGCATCAGAGTCTATAGGATCAATTACGTTTGGTAAAGCAACAGCATTAATTACAGCATCTTCAATAGGTGCAGAATCTAATTTATCTCCAAATTCAGAGTTGGTATCTAAAGAATTTGGTGGAAATATTTGTATAGCACGTAATGAACAAGCATTAACAGGAGGAACAAGCAAAGATATCACTGTCGTAACTAGTGCTGATTATGCAGGCATAATTTCTTCATTAACAGCGGAGCTTTCAGAACAGGCAAAATCTGAATTAACCCAGGAGTCAACAGAGGGTTTATCGTTGATTGACGGAACAATTTCCGTTTCGAAGGATATTTCGAAGACTTTTGATAAAGAACTTGATCAAGAAGCAAAAAGTTTGACAGGTAAAGTAACGATAACAATTTCGGGAATTGGGTATGATCCAAATGATATGAAAAGTTTATTTCGGTCTTTGGTAAAAGCGGATGTTCCAAGTGGATACGTATTAAATGAACAACGTGAATCACTTTCAACAGAAAAGCCAAAAATTGCAAAAGATGGGTCGATTACACTTATTGCTAAAATTCAAAGTGCAGCATTACCGGTGATTGATGAAAAAGGTACGGCAGTAAAAATTGCAGGAAAAACGGAAAGTGAATTTGCATCTATTCTTAAAAATATTCCTGGAATTTCTGATGTATCTGTTGATGGTGATACATCCTTGCCACAAGGTAAACTTCCGAAAAACCCATCTAATATTAAAATAAAAATTTCTGTATCTGAATAATTGAGGTAAATTTATTTATGCCACTTTATAGGTATGTTCATGCATCTACTGTGACAAAGAAAAAGATACCGAAAATCTTTTCATACGGATTTATGTTGGCGGGATTAGGAGTTTTACTTTGGACAATGTGGCCGATTGCATCATTTTTATTTATACATAACGATGCGATGTCATTTGGAATTACTAATAGTAATTCAGGTAGCATCGTATCTCCTGTTGTTTTTGCTGCTGAAGATCAGCAGAATCTTTCGGATGTTAACAGATGGTATCCGACAAAACCACAGAAAAAAGGATCGAATATAATTTCGGATTATGTTTTAACTATTCCTGTTTTGGGAATAGAAAATGCTCTTGTAAAAGTTGCAGGTGATGATTTGATGCAAAGTCTTATACATTACGGAGGAACAGCATTACCAGGACAACTTGGAACATCGGTAATTTTTGGTCATTCGACATTGCCTCAATTTTTCAGTCAAACTAACTATAAAACCATTTTTTCAACACTTCCAACAATAAAAATAGGTGATGAAATTATAGTTCAATCTGACTCTGTGCAATATTCATATGAAGTATTTGATATGAAAATTGTATCCCCAAAAGATTTAACGGCTTTGGAACAGCAGAAAGATGATTCGTATATTACACTTGTTACGTGTGTTCCACCTGGAACATATTGGAAACGTCTTAATGTTCATGCGAGGATAAAAAAAATATGAAACATATATCAACTGTTGATACACGTGATGCAGTAGAAGCTATTAAAAAAAAGTTATTAGGAAAAAAGTTAAAATATAGCGAAATTTTTTCAATTATGGATGATATTTCTCATCAACGGTTGAGTCCTATATTAACTACATATTTCGCAGCTGCAGGATTTACAGAAGGATTTTCTACAGAGGAATTATATTTTATGACCAAGGCGATGGTAGAAACAGGACAACGGTTATATTTTCCTGGAATTGTTGCTGATAAACATTCTACTGGGGGCGTAGCAGGAACACGAACGACGATGATTTTAGTACCTATTGTCGCCGCTGCAGGTTTTACAATTCCTAAAAATTCATCGCGTGCCATTACTGCTCCTGCGGGAACAGCGGATACAATGGAGGTTCTTGCCCCAGTTACGTTTACAATTAAGCAAATTCAACGTATTGTAAAAAAAATCGGTGGGTGCATTGTGTGGGGTGGATCAATCGGTCTTGCTCCTGCTGATGATATTCTTATTCAGGTTGAGCAACCGTTGGCTTTTGAATCATATGATAAATTTATTGTTTCAATTATGGCAAAAAAAATTGCATCAGGAGCAACACATTTAGTTTTGGATATTCCTGTCGGACCAACAATGAAAATTCAGCATTTTGAGGATGCAGAGATTATTGCAAAAAAATTCAGGTATTTAGGGGAAAAATTTAATGTGAAGGTTGTAACTGATGTTAATGAAACTCGGGAAAACGCAGGACATGGAGTCGGTCCTGTGCTTGAAGCCCGCGATGTGCTTCAGGTATTAGAGCAACATCCTGATAGGCCTTTAGCTTTAGAAGCAAAAGCACTTCGTCTTGCAGGAAAATTATTATCAATTTGTTTGGCAGATAGTAAAAAAATACACTCGTCACTTCGCGGAGAAGAATTAGCAAAAGAAATGCTATTATCCGGCAAAGCTCGACAGAAGATGATTGAAATAATTAAGGAACAGGGTGGAAAGGCTGATATTGAAAGTAAAAAACTTAAACCTGGAAAGTATGTTTATGAATGGAAAGCGTCAAAAAAAGGTAGAGTTACAAAAATCGACAATAAACAAGTAACGATAATCAGTAAAATCCTAGGGTGTCCGATGGATCAGCGATCAGGAATGTATCTAAATAGAAAACTTGAGGAACGTGTCGATACACATGATATACTATGTACATTATATAGTTCGGATTCATGGCG
>Ga0066603_10002396_pt1 | contig 11223 bp, 12 predicted proteins | sample Higcelweek8metaG_FD_59482 | JGI IMG/M metagenome (GOLD analysis project Ga0066603, IMG submission 59482) | Freshwater pond sediment microbial communities from the University of Edinburgh, under environmental carbon perturbations - High... | ecosystem: Environmental > Aquatic > Freshwater > Pond...
GGCCTAGGACACCGGCCTCTCACGCCGGGAACACCGGTTCAAACCCGGTTGGGGACGCCAAGAAAATCAAGGGCTTCGGGGAAATCCGAAGCCCTTTTTTCGTTCTGGACACATCATGGACACATTTTTCAATATCACGCCGGTGTCCTAGGAATCGAATCTCACTCGCTCCATCATTTCGGGCGCATGTCCGGCTTGGCTCAGGACTTCCCTTTTCGACCCAGCTCATTTAATCCAAACCCATGAGAGACAAATTCGCTACCGTCATCGCATGGCTCGTTGGAGCGGCGGTGCTGAGCTATCTATCCCTGTTCGGGGCCGGAGCAACCAGCTGTCCCCCGTGACTGCTTGTGGGCGCTTCAGGAGTCGCGGGATACGGCTCCTTCATCCTGGCGAAGTGGTTTGGAAATGGGAAGAGCAAGGATCAAGCCCAGGACAACGATAAGCCGTGAGTTTCCAGGGACCAGGCATGAATATGTCACTTCGCAAGGTCACCAAGAATCGTGGGCACTTCCCCTGTGATGAACCCATGTTCAAGTTGCTCTATCCGGCCTTGAAAAACATTGCGAAGAAATGGACAATGCCCATTAGAGACTGGAAGTCAGCATTGAACCAGTTTAGCATTATGTTTCACGGCAGGTTGCCGATATTATAAGTCGCTTAAAACCAAATAAATAAGATACTTTTATTTGTCGGCAAGATCAATGAACTATTTGCATAATAATGAACTAGCAAAATATGAGGTTTGAAAGTGGACCGTATTTTGACAAATATTTCCTTTTGGTCTTTTCAGGTAATCAACACATTAACCGCATGTTTAATGACATTTGTACCAAAACAATTTCATGAAAGTTTATTCAAGAACCCAGTTCAAGTGTATGAAAAACTCGGCATTTCAAGTGTTGCAGTTGAAATGTTTCATAATGTTATAAGGGGACATGGCGCTGTACTTCTTGCAGTTTCAATATTTGTCTTTCTCCAGGGAAGCAAGTCACGTTCAGTTTATTTGTTGATTTTTTTAGTATGTGTCTTTTCTGGTTATGCTCAAATCATGACTTTAATCCAGCATTTGAACAGTGAGGATATCTCGAAAGTAATCGGCAATTTCGGCAGCTTGTATTTTACGATATTTATCACTGCTACTGTTGGCGCTATCAATTTCATTGTTTACCTTAGGGGGAGCAATAGTCAACATATTAGGCAAGGTAGCTAACAATAAACTCCATCAGATTCTTGTCCCTCGAGTCGTTAACTTTTACCTTACAACACAAAACTCACAAAACCGAAAAGTCATTTGCTCAATCCAGTTGACAAGCCTGAATAAAATGTCAGGGGGATTCTTTCGAATCCCCCTATGCACATTCAGCCAGGTTGACCTAAACAGCCAATCCGACTTGCCCGCCGTCCCGTCCCTAGACCGACATGGACGCTTCCCTTCTCCTCCTCCCGTGAAGGACAGAATTCAAAGCTTCGCGGGCTTGTGGTAGACTCAACCCGTGAAGGTATCTCGAAGTTGTCGTCGGGGACTTGTGGCGCAAGATTGCTTGCAGGACACTCACAGGCTGCCCCTCCCGGTAGAGAATCGATGCGGAAAGATGTCGGATCGCGTGATAGCTGAAAGGCCTGACCCCTGCTTTCTCACAGAGCTTTCCGAGGAAGTGTTGCCGGTTCACAAACGGCTGGCCGTAGAATTCACGGCAGAACTTCTCCTCGCCCAAGTTGATGAACACGAATTCGGATTGCACCGGACGCAGTTCAATCCACGCTTTCAGGGCCGCAGCGAGAGTATCCGTCAGCGGCACCCTGTCGAACTCGGTATTTCCACCTTCTCGCTTTCTCGTTGAAATAAGGGCGGTTTGGTTGTCAAAGTCTAGGTCATCAACCCGGAGCCGGAAGACTTCGCCTTTGCGTGCAGCCAAGTGCAGGAAGGTGAGGAGCAACACCCGGTCTTGTCCGGATGCCTCGTCGAACACGCGCCAGAAATCACTCTCCGGTGGGACATACCGCGGCTGCCGTACTTCAGGAAATCGATCGACCTCCGTGAAGGGATTCGGAGTCTTTCTTGGGAATCCCGCAAGGAACTTGCTCGCCCATTTCCACCCCGCCGCTAGGTTTTTTCGTACCCGGTTCGCCGAGTATCCTGAACGCTTTTTGTGCTCGGTTCTTAAAAACCCCATGACCATAGGAGCATCAAGGTTTTCGACTAGGGTGTTTTTTCCTACGTCCTGGAGGAAGCGCTTGGCGGTGAGTAGCTTTTCCTCGAAGGTCTTCGGCGACTTGGTGTCCTTGCAGAAATCCAGGTAAGCATTCAACCAATCAAGGCAGGTCGGCGAGTCCGTAACGGTTCTCGTCACTGGATTCTTGAGTTCCTGCCTGGTCGCGTCTTCCCATTGGACGGCGGCCCGGTAGCTTTTTTGTGTGTTGTCGGGGAACCTTTTTTCGAATCTTGTCCCATTGACAGTCGCCACCCCCTTCCAGCGGGGCTTCTGAGCGCGTTTGTCGAGTGTTGGCATTCAAGACCTCCTTAACGATGTTCTCAAAAAATCGATATGTGCCGGGTGCGACCTCTACTCCGCCCCACCGGTGGAAGTTCTTCCTCACTGTATTAGGACAAACCCTAAGGATTTCAGCTAACTCCGCAGGTGTGAGTGTTTTTCCTAGGTCGAGTTCCAAGGGCATGTGAGGTGCCTCCGTGATTTTGCCCAAGGAGAATACGCGCCGAGAATGATTATGGGAAGAGAAAAATCAAATAATCCTATATACTTATCGCTCAATCATCCATTCAAACATCTTCTCGTACTTTGCCAGTCTATCGGGTAAAGTTTCTCCATCATGGTCATGCAAGGGGGGGGATGAGGTGGGGATTTTTTTTGAGGGGGGGAACCCCCCCCCTGAATCTAGATGTTATGCAGTAGAACCTTTTCGACCTCCTCCTCTTTTATACCTAAATACCTGCGTGTTATAGATGGCGATGAATGATTTAAATGCTTTGAAAGCAATTCCCATGTAACTCCGAATTGAGTTCTTTGGATATAGCACCAAGTTTTTCTTAAACTATGCGCACCATAGTTAGAAGTTAAATTGATTTGTGAAGTCCATTCTTTAACAAGCCTAGTAACTCGAAATGTAGTCAATGGGCTGTTGTATCCTTTGCGACTCTTGACAAGGTAATCATTAGGTTTAGGCTCTACAGAATTAAGGTAATTATTTACAGCATTAAATATTTCAGAGTTGACTATTATGACATTTAATTTTCCTGTTTTCTTTTCTTTTATTGTTATCCTTTCTCCAATTTTAACTTTGTCAAAATCTTTCACTTTGAAAGCAAGTATATCTTGAACCCTCAATCCAGTATTAATACCTAAAATGAACAGCATAAGATCACGTAAATTCCCAGATAGTAGTTTTTTTATAGCTCTAATATCTTTTAATTCTGTGACAGGATCAACACGCATGCTTACCTCCTTTGATGCAAGTTATTGTGTTTATATGGATGAAAATGGACTTTCATTTTAAACTTTATTATTGATGAATTCTTGATACAACAGTAACGATTTAAAATTAATGTAATTTTTGCTAAATTATTATCAAAGCACTATTTTAATACAAAACGTACTTTCATTTATGATTGAATATCTATAGTAAAAACAAGCATAAAGTCATGATAAAAACAAAATAGTCAAGTAAACAGAAAGAAGCCGTTAAGACTTCTTTCTGTCAGAAAACATCTTACAGCTTGCGCTTAATGATAATCGCAATAATTGTAAGAATAATTTCTTTCGCCAACGGTGAAGATATAACAACTTTAACCAGCTTAATGGATGAAAAAGTTAGCAAAGTCATTGAACCTCACAATTGTTGAATATTGTTCATATCCTTGAGTATAATATATCTCTATTATAATTCAGAATAATTGACATTTGCAAAATACATTTTGAATATAGATATGATAACAGCATAGAAGAAACAAAATGATAGACAACGACCCACTCAAACCAGAAAATTTCAAAGAATATAATAATTATATTAACCAAAATATTTTTCATAATCTATCATTTGATACGACTCTATCTATCGACTACATAGCTATTCACTACAATTCAACTTCATTAGACTTAAACCATGCTAAAAATCTTTCATCAAATTTCATTATTACTTATTATTCTAAAAATAAAACAACATGCTCCGTTCCTTTGTCTTCTAATGTATATATGATTGACATAAAATTGATATTTGAAGGGAACTTATACACAGGAACTAGCATTATCCTAAGACATCCGAGCTTTGAATTAATAAAAACCATTGAACACTTTTGTGGAAGAAGCTACTCCATCAACAGAGTTGAATACTCCATTGATATATACAGTAATCTTACAGCAGAATTGTATAGATTGATATAACTAACTAGCAATCTTTCATGGGCGGGAAAGGCATTTGATAGCAGTTACAGGACTACGGCATACTTAAATGACAACAGAAAAAGCTCATCAAAAGCTGGAAAGATTTACTTGAAAAAAATTGATGATAAAATTTCGATAAGACTAGAGATGATTTGGAAAAGCAGGATATTCAAAAAAAGCAACATACAGACAATGGAAAGTGCATGTGGTATTGAAGCAGAGAAGGTGTTTAAATATTGGAAGTTTGAAGTGTTCGATTATCGTGCATTCTTAAATGACTTGTATAAAAATTCCGCCGTTAAAAACAACGAAACAGAATTAAAACAAGAAATTATTGCTTTTGAAAAAATATTGTTCGAAAGATTTACATCTTCAGAAGACAGTGGAGGTGTAAGAGTTATGAAAAAAATAGTAAAAGAAGCAAAGTTAAAACCTGAAAAATACTTTTATAAGCACCAGTTTCATGACAACTTTTTTAAATCAATAACAGGTAAAAAATTTATTACGTCTTAATCTTGTATCCATGAATCAATTGATTCCCCATTATCTTGTCCTTCAAATAACTTTGAAAGCATAGAATTTTTTCTGTCATAATTTTGATCATCGAATATAATCTTATATGGAATGTCCATGTTTTTAAGTGTTATGTATTGTTCAAGCCACCAGTAATAAATGCTATTAGAAAGTGTTCTGTAGTTACTATCTTTAACAAGTGCCTCAAGTTCAACGCCAACAAACTCTTCTAAAAACCAAATAAAATCAGACAGCAAAGGATGACGTTGAAAATAATCTTCACTTATGTCACCAGCTTTATCAAATGGTCTAAAAGATATTCCAACATCTTTAGAATTCAATTTGTCAAATATAACGGCACGTCCACTTGATGTCCATTGAGCATGTGAAGAACAATCAACAGACCATGCAGCTAATCCCGTAAGTTTTATAGTACTTCCCAACCTGAAACCATGAACTCTGATCCCGTTATCCTTTAAACTATTGACAACGGTCTTGAATTTAGTATCTCCTACTTTATTTGATCCTATTGCAAGTAAAGGATACTTATCCTTCTGTTCAATGTGATACTGAACCAAGTCATCATCTAGTAAGTGTAAAACAGGAACAGGGGTAAGTCCCATTGACTCAAGTATTTTTAAATTATCACCATTTTTACTTGAGAATTCATCACGGTATATTTCTTGAAAATCTTCGTCATAGTTAAAGTAAAAGTCAAATTTCTCTCCATGTTCTTGGACAAACTCGCCATAAAGTCGAACATTATGGACAGCATCTCTATATTTATTTGGATCTTTATGCTTGAACCAAACACCCGAGTCTAAAATTATAGAGTTAATATTGTCACTATAATTATTAACAATTGACAACGTTTGCTCGTTCTCAAGATCAAAAGATCTTAATACGTTCACTTTTATGAACGGCACATATTCGCTTATAAGCTCAAGAGTCTTGTAGTTCAATGACGACTGGTATATACGCATAGTATTTTTGCACTATTTAGAGTGTTTGCCTTCTTGCTTCCAAAAAGCATCACGAAAATTAGACCAATTAGCTGACCAATGACTTAGCAACTCGTCGTTCATTTGCAATAGAACCATCAACCACCGCGCCGTTAATTCAGGATCATACCCAGGAACATATTTATCATTAAGTATATCTTCGATCATCTCTGATAATTGAAGGACAGTCTCATCAAACTTGTTGTAAGACGGGTCCATAAATGAAAGCATTTTACTCTTAACATTATATATATTTTTCTTATTCTCAATATCTATAATTGAAGAACCTGCATTAGATGCAACTTTCAACTTTCTAGCAAATTTATCAGTTACAATCCCATAGTTTTTAGTAATTGTTTCAACCTCATTAATTACATATGGAACATTAGCATTGTCTAGTTTTTGACAGTTAGCTGCAACTTTAATCTTTTGAATGAAATCTTCTATATTTAATTCTTCTGACAAAGAAAATGTATAGTTTGATTTAGAAAGTAACTCACCAATAGGATCATCAGATTTAGATTCACTAACAAGTGGGACAATTTCTTTTAATCTAGATATGCCTAGAAAGAAATACGCTTCCACTTTTGGTATTTTAGCAATATTCATTAACTTAAAACGTTCAGACTTAGATGCAATACTCCCAAACAATTTCTCTGATACTTCTTCCCACTTCTTCTTTTTTTCTGTTTCTGTTGAATGAGCTTTGTTATGTTTTATAAGTAATTTACGTGCCGCTAAGATTAATTTTCCTTGACGTATCCTGATAATTGCTCTAGCTGACTCATCTAACGACGCAGAAGTGATGTCGAAGTTTTGTATTTTTTGAAGCACATTGACGACAGAATTATAATCGACTTCATCATAAAATTTTTCATCATTAAACAACGTCGTTAAATAATTCATTTCCGCAATACAGTCTTTACCAAATGGATATATCTCTAGCTTTCTTCTTGCATATTCATTGATTTTCGAAAGTACTTCAGTTGAAATAATTGATGTTTTGTTCATATTCAAAATTCGCTGTTAAACCAACAGTTTAGAAAAAAATGTCTCCACCCGGAGACTTTTGGGTGGGGGAAGCACCGATGTCCGAGAAACAAGAAGAGTATACAAACTCGGACCGATGCAGGAGATTTGCTTTAATTTGAGGGGCGGTGTCCCTGAAGCAAATTGAGTTCATACGCTGGAGGAATCCTGATAAGCAAAAGCCGCGTTTTACCGCGACTTTTATTAATGTTATTGTAGAGGAATACGTTTCAAAATAATGGTATCACCGTCTACTGTGAGATCAAACTGATCTCCATGCATAAAAGTTGTGTAGGGGTTGTCAAGCATTTTCTTTGAAAGCTTGATTTCACCTTTGAAATTAATTGTTGGACGACTAAGATTCCGCACATTTAAGCCGACTATATCATACAACTTTCGGTCATAACTAATTAACCGTAAAAGATACTGCTTCAAAGTTTGCTTGTGCTTGATGTTCAAGGTTTGCATAATTTCAGTTGCATCTTTTGCTTCGTCGATGAGGGACCTCAGCTTTGATGCATCAAACTTTGATTCAATCTTGACCTTTTTCTTTGTCGATGTGTCTTCATTTGGAATTTCTTTCTTAGACATTTTGACTCTCCTTTTCATATCATATATCTATATGATTTAAAATGAAGAGTCTTTTATAGTTAATTAGATTTATTTAATAGGCTTTACTTTGTCATCATCTTTTTGTTTTGCACTTTTTGCAGTCTTGTCTTTTTTTGCATCTGCTGTTTCTGACTTTTTTGCAGATTGTTCTTTACTTTTTTTAGTCTTTTCCCATGGTTTACTTTTATTGATTTGCTCTCTTCTCTTTTCTATCATCGACGTACAAACTAATTTTTGACTTGGCTGGAAACCGCAAAGTTCTAAATACCCTTCTTTAGTCAAATTATTGTGTCTAGCAATATGCTTAATTGTCAATGACTTATGTTTTGCACCACAAATGCAACAATAAACGAAATCATTTTGAATAGAATTTTCTGGTTTAACTTTTAAATCTTCTTTTTTGTATCCGCACAAAAAGTCAGCAACAAGTGGTTTGACATCAAAAACATTATCCTGCGGCAAAAACTGACTAGATGTTGCAAATGAATATTTCACTTCATTTGTAACTTGATAGAACTTTTCGAGCATACTTTTGTACATTTCCAATGCAGAATTAATAGAAATCCCTGGATTTGAGTGAAGAATTGTATTGAAAAGCTCCATCTCTTGCATTGTGTCCTCCCAGGTTATGAAGATGTGAGTGGAAAATTCCTAACTGTTACGTTCTAGTTCCTCTAAAAATGCCGAGGTCCCATATGTTGTTTATTTTGAATAAGAAGTTCACCTCAAGAAATCAAGCAAAAACAGTCTTTGGACCGGAGCGGGGTTCTCCGGGGTTTTTGGGCAAGGGGGAACCCTTACCTCCCCCCAAGGGGAAAAACCCAGGAGACGGGCTGTCCGTGCGTTTCCCAGGGGGAAGGGGGGTTGTGTGGGTTGGGCGGGTTGGGTGGGACGGGACAAAACCTAGCGTTGCCTGATTTCATGTCCTGGGTTAAAAACCTTGCAGACAGCCCCCAAGGGTCCTTTTCTTTCTGATAAACATAACCAGCTGGCGTTAACTATGGACATCTTCACTAAAGAGAAACGCAGCGAAATAATGCTGAAAGTTAAAAGTAAGGATATAGGACCCGAAAAGAAAGTCCACTCCTTGCTTCACTTACCTGGTTATCGGTTTAGACTTCATCGAAAAAATTTGACTGGAAAACCGGATATTACCCTTCCCAAGTACAAAACAGTGATCTTTGTTCATAGTTGTTTTTTTGCATGGACATGATGATTGCAAGAAAAGCAAACTTCCTTCAACAAGAAGAGACCAATGGGCAAGAAAGATTGCAGATAATTTTCATAGGGATGCTCAAAATTTCTCAAAGCTAACTTGTCTTGGCTGGAATATTATTGTTGTTTGGTCTTGTGAACTAAGCAACGAAGCTGATGTTGTTAAAAAATTAGCCTAAGGCGCTGAAATGAAGTATAATTTAATTGAAACATTTTGTGGCCCAGGAGGATTGAGCCTTGGACTGCAATGGAGTGGATTTGAGCTTCTAAAAGCATTTGACAATAATCCTAAGTCAGTTGAAACTCATAATTTCAATCTCGAAAACAAATGCTTTATTCTAGATGCATCAAAAGTCTCTGGATATGACTTGATGTCTGAATTTAATATTCATCAAGGTGAGCTGGCACTACTGTCAGGAGGTCCACCTTGTCAGGGTTTTTCGAAGCAAAAAAGAGGAGCCCATCTTGGTGATCCAAGAAACAATTTGGTTCATGAGTACATACGATTAGTCAGTGAAATACAACCAAGATTCTTTTTGTTTGAAAACGTTGCTATATTTGGACAAAAACGTGGCAAAGAAGCCTATGCAAAAATGAAGAGTGTATTTTCTAACTATACTCTTTACCCCAATTTTTTCAACTGTGCAGACTATGGTCTAGCTCAAACAAGAGAGCGTTTTATTGTCATCGGGAAGAGGAAGGATCAAAAAGCACCTTTCAGTATACCTAAGAGAACAGTAATAAAATGGAGAACTGTTGGTGAAATACTAGACGGATTACCAGAACCTCCAGATGATTACAGTGATCATCCTGAATACCCTAATCATCAACGCGCAAGAGTTACACCTATAAACATTGAAAGATTTTCATATGTACCTCAAGGAGGAGGCTGGCAAGACATACCCCATCATCTTCGACTTCCATGCCACCAGTCAGTTGATGTCACGAGGGGCGGTTGGCCAGATGTATATGGAAGACTTGAATGGAATAGTCAGTGTCCAACAATTACAGGAGGATTCGACAGCTTTACCAGAGGACGATATGGACATCCTTTGCACGATCGACCATTAACTCCACGCGAAGCTGCGCGGCTTCAAGGATTTCCAGACAACTTTGAATTTAAAGGAACGAGAGGAGACATTCGCTCTCAAATAGGAAATGCGGTGCCACCACCCCTAGCTAAAGCAGTTGGAGATGAAATCATGAGGAGTTTAAAGTGTGCAGATGGGTTGATTAGCTGTGAGACTATTCAGACAGTCGCCAATGAGCAGCTAAGCTTTCTTTCAGCTATATAAAGTTTACAACATCCCGAGACAAAAAGCTAGCAACAGAACCAACAGTTATTATACTTGTAATATCATCTTGAAGATATCTGTTTGGTGGGTCAAGATAATAGATGCCATACATCCTTGCAAGATGAGTTTGAAATAAGCGGATTGTCCCTGGAACACAGATGTCATTCACGCCAGTATCTTCATCTCTTTGAGTTTCACTGACGCACATCAGTATCGACTTATACTGTCCTACTCCAAAAACTGAATCAAGTATTCTTTGGTGAGCAAATGGCTGGACGATTCTTTCGCGTGTTGTTATTTTTGCCGGAATGACAAGCGAAGGTCCTTCGCCATTTGGCTGAAAGACGATATCTGTAGATACATTCTCAGCTTGACCAGGTAGTATTATATGCTTGAGTCTAGTGTGCAGAGGCAACATCCTTGACATTATACTGCCAAGAACAACTTCAAAATAAGTGCCAGGTGTTTTTCTACTTTTTGGTTTCCATAAGTCATAAGTAAGCGCGAACGACATCACCGAAGTATAAATAACATTGTTTATTGTATCTTCATCGAGTTCTATGACGTGAGTGCTAGGATTTATTGACCTAACAACAACTCCCCAAAGTCTTTCAAATTCATCTGACGACTCTATCAACAAGGTCGGCAAGTATGGCCTTGTTATATTCTGGTCATTCTGAAGAACCCAGTATTCTTTTCCATTGGCGATACTTTGAACACGCTTTAATGATCTAGATATTTTTTCAATACACAACTTGGCGACATGACAAACGCCATCAAATGGGGATTGATTTTGATCGTAAATGATCTTAACTTGTTTAAATAGCCTTTCAATGTGTTGCACATGAGCTCCTAACTTAGTCATTAATGCTACCAAGTTATAAGCCGCATGTCTAGTTGTTAATTGTTCTGCAAGTTAGCGGTTTTAGCTGTTTATACTGTTAGTTCTGCTCGCTGAGAAAATTTGTCAACCAAGATCTGGCGGACACACCGCCGGACACATCCCCAGGTGATCCTGGTGAGCGAGGTGAACGTGGTGAACGGGAAAAATCAAAGTATTTGAAGGTGTTTGATAAAGTGTTAAAGACAGACCACCCTCTCTCACGCCGGGAACACCGGTTCAAACCCGGTTGGGGACGCCACAGAAATTCAAGGGCT
>Ga0066603_10002404_pt1 | contig 11199 bp, 10 predicted proteins | sample Higcelweek8metaG_FD_59482 | JGI IMG/M metagenome (GOLD analysis project Ga0066603, IMG submission 59482) | Freshwater pond sediment microbial communities from the University of Edinburgh, under environmental carbon perturbations - High... | ecosystem: Environmental > Aquatic > Freshwater > Pond...
ACAGAGCCAACCTCGACGGAGCCAACCTCGACGGAGCCAACCTCCGAAATACAACGGGAAACGGCAGGCATATCAAGAGCTTGCAGACAAACCTTTGGTCAGTGGTCTACACGGCCACTGACATGCAAATAGGGTGCCAGCAGCACAAGATAGACGAGTGGTGGATGTTTGACGATGCGCAGATTGCCAGTATGGACCGTCGTGCTCCCGATTGGTGGCGTGTGTGGAAACCTATACTGCAGCAGATAATTGCTGTCAGCCCGGCGGAACCGACAAGGAAAGAGGCGACCGAGGAAAAATAGACAGAACAATCGAAACCCGAATTTTTGGAGGACAGAACATGGGAGAATATGCAGTAGCGTTTGGGCAGGTGCTGAACAGCCTTGTTCCGTGGATGGTTTTTGCTTTTGGTGCGGCGGTAACGATAATGGGAACCGTCTCATGCCAACGAGCCCGGTACAACAGCAGGAAAAACAGATGGAAAGTAGAGCCTTGAAGGCTGGCACCAACAAGGCTCTGAATCAACATATCAACAACTCAAGATAGCAAAAAAAATGAACATCAAACTGCAGAGACTCGCCCTCAAGAACTTCAAGGGTATCCGCGAGTTCACCTTTGAACCGCACGGCCAAGGATCTCTCATCCATGGCCCGAACGGCACGGGAAAGAGCACCATCGCCGACGGGCTCATGTGGCTGCTCTTCGGAAAAAACCAGGCAGGCGACTCGTCATTCTCGATCAAGACCCTCGACGGTGACGGGCAGGAGATCCACAACCTCGAACATTCCGTTGAGGCGGTGCTTGGTATCGAGCAGCTCCTTGACAGGACGAGCGGTCCTGAGCGGAACCGCAGGGTCTTGCTCCGCAAGGTCATGACCGAGAGGTACGCGCAGAAGCGAGGGAGCAAGAGCGCTCCGGCAGAGTTTACCGGTCATGAGACGGTCTATTTCATCGACGAGGTACCGAAGAAAGAAAGCGAGTTCAAGGCATACGTCTCGGGGCTGGTTCGCGAGGATCTGTTCAGGATGCTCACATCCATCACCCACTTCAATGCGATGAAATGGCAGGACTGCCGCCGGATTCTGCTTGAGGTGGCCGGCGACATCATCGACGCTGACGTGATCGATATGAATGGCGACAAGTTCGCTTCGCTCCCGAGCATCATGGAAGGACGCTCCTTCGACGACACGTTGAAGATGCTGAAGGCGCAGCGGACGAAGATCAACGACGAGCTGGACAAGCTGCCGGTGCGAATCGACGAGGCCAAGAGATCGAAGCCGAGTGATGCCGACTGCGTTCCGCCGGAGGGCCTGAGCTACGCCGATCTGACCGCAAGACTTTCCTTCCTGCAGAACGTCCGGGCTTCCTTGTTGGCCGGAGACACATCCGACATCCAGGCGAAGATCAACGAGAAGCGCGAGGAGATCGATCGCGTCGCGACGGAGCACCGCGGCAATGTCATGGATGCCGAAGGCGAGCGGATCAAGGTCGAGAACCGTGCGTCTGAGAAAAAGATTCGCATGGCGCAGATCAATGCAGAATTAGGGCTCATCACCAAAGAGCGCGGCAGGCTTATGGCTGAGAATGATAAGCTCCGCCCTGAGTATGCGGAGCTTATCTCGCATAAAAAGGCTGGGCGCACCTGCTGCCCGACCTGTGCCCAGGATCTCCCGAGCGACAACAGCGCCGCCGCCGACCTGCGCAAGAAGATCGAGTCGAACCTCGACGCGAAGATCGAGAGCAACAAGGCAGCAGGGACAGCAAACAAGGCGCGCATCGACGAGATCGGCGCGAAGATCGATGAACTGGACAAAGAGCGAAGTGCTATCAACACCGAGCTTGAAAGTCTGCGGGTCGAGTGGGAGGCCGTCCAGTTGCCGGAGAAGCCGGACATGACCAAGCTCAACGCCGAGATCGAAGGCCTTCAGGGCGAGCTTTCGGAACCGAAGGGAGCAGATACCTCCGCCATTGACGCCGAGATTGAGCAGGTAAAAGCCACAATAAGGCGGCACGACGAGGCCGCGGCAAGCAACCGGTCTGCCGCGCAGGCCGAGACGCGAGTATCCGAGCTGAAGGCCGACCAGAAGCGCCTCGGGCAGGAGATCGACGAGATCGACCGGAAGATCATTCTTTGTGAAGGCTTCATCCGTGCGAAGGTGGGGATGCTTGAGGAGCGTGTCGCCGAGAAGTTCTCGCCGCTGAGCTTCAAGCTTTTCACCGGTCAGATCAACGGCGGGCTTTCGGAGACGTGCGAGACACTTGTCCCCAGCCCCGAGGGCGCGATGGTGCCGTGGAGCGACGCCAACACCGGCGCGAAGATCATCGCCGGGCTGAAGATCATCGAGGTGCTGGGCGGCCATTACGGAATCCATTGCCCGGTATTCGTCGATAACGCCGAGAGCCTGACCATCCTGATGCCGGAAATGGAGAGCCAGATCATCCGGCTTGTAGCGGTTGACGACGGCAAGATCAAAGGTCTTCGGGTCGTCGTGCAGGAAGAATCAGCAACAGCATAACCACCACAACAAGGAGCTACACCATGGAACAGCCAAAGATCGAAATAACGAAAGACGCTCTTGTCGGCATGCTGATTGACGGAGTTGTCGAAGTGGAGTTTATAAAAGCCGACGGTAGCCAGCGGGTGATGAAGTGCACCCTGAGCCCTGATTACCTGCCAGAGGCTACGGAAGAAGAGGTTCAGGCGTACGATGCGAAGCCAAAGAGACAGGTAACCTTGAAGCCTGACCAGGTGAGAGTCTATGACATTGAAGCGCAGGGTTACCGCACGGTCACGCTGTCGAAGCTTATCCGAGAACCGATTCCGGTTCAGTCTTCTGAGCTTCCCGGATGCGGCGGAGAATGCCCCGGATGTCAAGGACAATGCCAAGGCGATATCTACTGATCATAATCAACAACGGAGAACACAATCATGTCACAGAACGGAAATTCACAGGCGCTCACGCCATCCGGCCGGATGAAAAACATACTTGGGTCTGCCGCCGTGACGGACCTCATAAAGGGAACGCTGAAGGACAAGGCCGAGCTGTTCACTGCCTCGATCCTTGAGGTGTTCAGCGCCGACGGATACCTGCAGAAGTGCGACCCGGCCGCCGTGATCAAGGAGTGTATGAAGGCCGCAACGCTGAACCTCCCGCTGAGCAAGGCATTGGGCTTTGCCTGGGTGGTGCCTTTCAGCGACCACGGCACGCCGAAGCCTCAGTTTCAGATCGGATGGAAAGGCTACGTGCAGCTTGCGCAGCGCACCGGGCAGTACCGGTTTATCAATGCCGGACCGGTGTTCGAAGGAGAGCTAAGGAAGGTGTCAAAGCTTACCGGAGAGGTCGATATCGATGGCGAGCCCGTGAGCGATACGGTCATCGGGTTCTTTGCCCACATCGAGCTGACCAACGGATACAGCAAGTCGCTGTACTGGAAGGTCGAGAAGATGCAGGCCCACGCCATCAAGTACAACCAGCAGTGCAAGAAGGCGCAGAAGCTGGCCGGAGTGTGGGCATCGGACTTCGAAGCTATGGGCACGAAGACCGTGCTTGCGACCCTGATCCGCAGGTATGGCATCATGTCCACGGAGATGCTTGGGGCGGTACGCGAGGACGAGGACGCCGAGGAGAGGGCAAGACGTGAGATCGGAGAGCATGCCAACGGCGAGGTGATCGGATTCACCGCCGAGGTTGTTCCCGACGCCGAAACGGGCGACAAGTTTGACAATGCGACCGGAGAGGTATTCGAGGATGATCAGACCGCACCGGCAGCGCCCGACGACGACGGCCCAGGGTATTGACGAGGCGCCCTGCGGTGGTTCCAGCCTGGCAGCCGCAGGAGTGCTGGCGTTTGGAGTGCGCCGGGCCGGAGTTCGACGCCCCGCTGCGGCCAAAGCAGTAAACCGCACCGGCCGGATGCCGGGAAAACAACCGAAGAAGCACCATGATCGACCTGAAAAAAATCCAGTTCAACACCGACAAGGGGACCGCCGTAAAGTTCAAATTCGTTGCCCCGCCGCCACTTGACCTTTCGGCAGAAATGCAGCTTTCAACCTTCGACATGAATCCGGGCGACCGCTATCATTTCGCACTTGGCAAGGTGCGAGAGGGTATCGAAAAGATCGTTTTCGGACCAGCCCACGCCGCCCGCCGCGCCATGACACTCCGCCAGGATGGGGCCGAGCTATCCGACGCCATCGTAATTGGACTTGACGCCATCACCTTCGGCAGCGACGACGAAGGATATTTCGCCACATTCTCCATGGCAACCGGCCTGAAGAACTTTGACGAAGCCGGGACGATGAAGCTCCCGAAAGCCTACTATGACCGGGACGAGCGCAACTTCAACCTTTTCCCCGCCGAAGATCACGAGGACCTTGCCGTGCTCAAAGCCGAGTCCGAAGCCATGATCGGAAACTATCTCCGCAAGATCGGCAGCGTATACTCGAGAATGATAATTGAAGCCATGGGGAAGGACGCCGCCGACGCACTCGACCGACTGCGCGACGCCGCCCCGGCAGCACCTTCGAAATCATCCTCCGGCGTCGTCATCCTCAACATGGAGGGGACCGAAGCATGAAGTTCAAGCCCTACGCCAGCGGATCGTCCGGCAACCTCTACACTCTGGACGACGGGCACACCTCCATCATCATCGAGTGCGGATTGCCGTACCGAGAGATTGCCAGGCTTCTGCCGAAGGCACCGACGAGCTACGACGCATGCCTGATTTCGCATGAGCATGGTGATCACTGTAACGCCAAAACGGCCGAGACGCTGTTTAATCGCGGGATGTCGGTAATGCTTGGTGGATCACTGCAGAATAGTCTCAACATCGGAACGATCCGCGCCCAGAGCTTTGAGGTCAAACACGACGTCCCGAACTGGGGGTACATGTCCCGAGGATGTACCGGAGAGACCTGTGTGTTCCTGATTGACACTTTCTACTGCCCGGTTGTTCCGGACTTCAGCCCGACGATCGTAGCGATTGAGTGCAACTACGCCCGCGACTTGATGACGCCCGGTGACAGCATCAACGACCGCCTGTTTGCGTCGCACATGTCGCTTGAGCAGTGCATCAGCACGCTGAAGGCATGGGATCTGAGCAAGACGCGGGAAATATGGCTCTTGCACCTGAGCGACGACCGCAGTGATGAGGCGCGGTTTATCGCCGAGGTGCAAGCTGCGACAGGTGTGCCGACATGGGCGGCGCAGGCTTACGGGAGGGGAAGATGAACTACACCGATTTTCTCAAAGCTAAAATTCCGCTCGCAACATTCGACGGGTATGAATGCCAAGCCGAGGATGTGAACCCGCTGCTTCGTCCGCATCAGATCGCCATTGTTCAGTGGGCGGTCAAGGGTGGCAACCGGGCGCTATTCGAGGCGTTTGGCCTTGGAAAGACGCCGCAGCAGATTGAAATCGTCCGCCTGACGCAGCGATATGCCGGCGGCAAGGCGTTGATTGTGTGTCCGCTTGGCGTCCGTCAGGAGTTTCGTCGTGATGGTATGTTGATCGGTGAGCAGTGGGAGACTCGAGCGCAGAACATTGGCCTTGATATTGAGGATATTCGGCGCGAGTTTGGTGTTGAGTTTCGGTTTATCCGGCGCAGTGATGAGGTTGTCGATGGGCATGACTATTATCTGACCAACTATGAGAGCATTAGGGACGGGAAGCTGGATCCTGCGTTGTTCACGGTCGTGAGCCTCGATGAAGCGAGCGTTCTTCGCTCTTACGGCAGCAAAACGTTTCAGGAGTTTTTGCCGCTTTTCAGGTCGGTAAAACATAAGTTCGTTGCCACGGCAACACCGAGCCCGAACCGGTTCAAGGAGCTGATACATTACGCAGGATTCCTGGGAATCATGGATACCGGGCAGGCTCTGACCCGCTTCTTCCAGCGTGACAGCACGCAGGCCAACAACCTGACGCTGTACCCGCACAAGGAGCGCGAGTTCTGGTTTTGGCTGAACAGCTGGTCCATCTTCCTGCAGTCCCCGGCTGACCTTGGCTTTGACGCTACCGGATACGACCTTCCGGATATGGAGGTGATCTATCACGAGGTACCGACGGATCATGCTATGGCCGGAACGGAGAAGAATGGACAGGGCTTGCTGTTCAAGAATTCAGCAGCAGGCCTGCAGGCGGCCAGCCGGGAAAAGCGCGACAGCCTTTGCCGGCGCATCGACCAGATGCAGACGATTCTTCAGGAGGATCCGGACAGCCACTACATCATCTGGCACGACCTCGAAGATGAACGCCATGCGATCACTGCCGCGGTCCCGTCATCGGTGGCCGTCTACGGCAGCAAAGACCTCGAAAAGAGAGAACAGGACATCATCGACTTTTCTGACGGCCAGTTCCAATATCTGGCGGCAAAGCCGGTCATCGCCGGTAGTGGGTGCAACTTTCAGCGCCATTGCCACAAGGCGATTTTCTTGGGTGTCGGCTACAAGTTCAACGACTTCATTCAGGCCGTGCACCGGATTCACCGGTTCCTGCAAAAGGAGCAAGTCGAGATTCACATCATTCACAGTGAGGCCGAACGCGAAATCCTGCGAGCACTGCAGGAGAAGTGGGCCCAGCACGAAAAACTTGTTGCCAACATGACTGAAATCATCAAATCGCACGGATTGAATCACCTGAGCATCGGAGACGTGCTCAGCAGAACCATCGGATGTGAGAGGATTCAGATAGATGGAGAGCGTTTCTCTGTCGCAAATAACGATTGCGTTCTCGAAGCTGAGCGCCAGCCTATGAACCATGTCGATCTGATTGTCACATCGATTCCCTTCTCGAACCATTATGAGTACACCCCGAGCTACAACGACTTCGGCCACACGGACGGAAATGATCACTTCTGGGATCAGATGGATTACCTGACCCCGGAGTTATGGCGGATTCTGAAGCCGGGCAGAATCTACGCTTGCCACGTCAAAGACCGGATCCTGTTTGGAAATGTCACTGGTGCGGGAATTCCGACCGTGTCTCCGTTCCACTGCGAGGCAATCATGCATGGATTAAAGCACGGATTTGACTACATGGGCATGATTACCGTTGTAACCGATGTCGTCCGTGAGAACAACCAAACCTACCGCCTTGGCTGGTCTGAGCAGTGCAAAGACGGCACAAAGATGGGGGTAGGTTCTCCGGAGTACGTGCTGTTGTTCCATAAGCCTCAGACGGATAGGAATCGTGGTTATGCAGATATCCCGGTTCGCAAGGAGAAATCTGAATACACCAGGGCTCGGTGGCAGGTCGATGCACATGCGTTTTGGAAAAGCAGTGGTAACCGGTTATTGACACCCGAAGACCTTGAAGGTGTTGGGCCCGGAGACATGGCGACACTTTTCACCGAGTACACCCAAAGCCATGTTTATGATTACGATTATCACATAAAAATAGGTGAGGCTCTTGAAGTGAAAGGAAAACTCCCGGCAAGTTTTATGTCTATTGCTCCAGGTAGTTGGTCGCCTGAAGTGTGGACTGACGTAAACCGGATGATCACTTTGAACTCTGCACAGAGCCAGAAGCGCGCTATGCTCCATGTGTGTCCATTGCAGTTTGATATCGTTGACCGGCTGATCACCAGATACAGCAACGAGGGAGATCTGGTCTATGATCCATTCTGCGGACTTGGCACTGTTCCATATCGGGCGATCAAGCTTGGGAGGCGCGGCCAGGGAAGCGAGCTGAACACACAGTATTTCCTCGACAGTGTCCAGTACCTGCAGGCCATGGAACGGGAAATCACTATGCCGAGCCTGTTCGATATGATGGGGGCATTATAAACACAGTATCAATGGGACGGAAAACAAAAATGAGATCACACAGAAAACCGATACTCGCTATCGATCCGGGGAATATTCACTCTGCGTACATCGCGTACCTCAACGGGGAAATTGTTGCGATGGGAAAGATCGCAAACGACGAGATGCTGCAGCTGCTCATGAATGAGCTTTCCCCTTCGGATTACGACGTTTTGGTGATAGAGATGATCGCGAGCTACGGGATGCCTGTTGGAAAAGAGGTCTTCGAAACATGCGTCTGGATAGGACGATTTTTACAGGCATGGAATGGACGATGCGAGTTCATCTACCGCAAGGACATCAAGTTGCATCTCTGCGGGACGTCCAGAGCAAAAGACCCAAATGTGCGACAGGCGCTTTTAGATCGATTTCCTGCAACAGGCGGGGGTAAACTGCCGCAGGTAGGCACGAAGTCGTCACCAGGGCCCCTCTATGGTATTCATAATGATATCTGGTCAGCGCTTGCGGTCGCGGTTTACGCTTACGATAACGAAGTCTCAAAAGCGGTGTAACAATGGCAGTAAACGACAACGGTTTTGTGACCATTCACCGGAAGATCATGCAGTGGGAATGGTACACCGACGGCAACACCATGAGGCTATTTGTGCACCTCCTGTTGCTTGCCAATCACCGTGACACCAAGTGGCGCGGAGAGGTCATTCGTAGGGGACAAGTACTTACCGGGCTTGACAAGTTGTCGAAGGAACTCGGGCTTTCGGTGAAGAAAATACGCGTCGCTCTTGAACACCTAATTTCGACAAGCGAAGTGGCAAACAGATCGACAAACAAATATCGTGTTATAACGATAAATAATTACGCCTCTTATCAGGATAAGAAAGAGTGTAAAGGGCAAGCTGAAGGGCAAGCTAAAGGGCAATCAAAGGGCAATCAAAGGGCAGCATCCAACAATGATAACAATGATAACAAGAATACTCTCTCTTACGAGAGAGAGGCGCGCCAGCTGAAAAAGGCATCATTTTCCCCGCCTTCACTTGAAGAGTCGGTCGATCACTTTGCCTCGAAGGGCTGGCCGGTGACCGAGGCTGAGAAGTTCTGGCATCACTTCAATTCGAACGGGTGGAAGGTCGGAGGGAAGGCTCCGATGAGGTCATGGGAGTCTGCAGCACATAACTGGATGAAAAACGCGAAAACTTACGGAGGACACAATGGCGCAGGTATCAACGGCTATCGAAACGGAACTCTCGCGCATCAGCAGCCACTCACACCTGAGTGTTTGCCTGGAATCATGCAGCGCATCGCAGACGATCCTCGATACACCTGACGGATCATGCGTTTCGGTTTCAGTCTACTCGGGAGAACGGACGAAGCGGGGTGTGGCGACCGCAATAGCGATGATTGGTAAAGCTTTTCCCGGATGGAGCGAGGAGCAGGGTGATGTGCTTCGTGATCGGTTCGCTGAAAACGGATTCTCAGACAATCGGATGATTGATTCGGTAAAGCATGTCATCGACACCTATGAAGGATACGGACGCATACCGAACATCGCCAACTTTATCAGTTTTGACCGGAAAGTGAAGCTCTACACCTATCGGCAGATGGATGATTGTGTTCGATCAGGGGAGGCGTCTGAGAACGATTTCTCCATTGCCATCATCGACCGGGTCAGTGGGTGCCGTTCAGCAGAGCAGGAAAAGAGCGGCCCTTTCTGGATCATGAAGGTCGAGGCCCGGAGAATGAAAATCAGGACGATTGAGTGCAAGCCATCAACAGGGTGGCCGGACTGAAACCATGAGTACCACAATGAAAAACGACAAACAGAAGCTGACCATAAAACAGGAGGCATTCGCTCAGGAAGTTTTCCGCATTGGTAACCAGGCGGAGGCGTACCGGGTCGTTTACCATCATTCGATGAAGTGGAAAGACGAAACAGTATGGCAAAAGGCGTCTCGGCTCATGGGCAAGGTTGGGGCAAGGGTTGCTGAACTTCAGGGTGCCGCCGCAGAAAAGGCGGTGATCACGAGGACGCAGTGGCTCGATGAGTGGAAGGCCTTGGCGTTCACCAACCTTCCGGGAATCGTCAACTTTGAGAAAGGCAAGATGACGATCACAGAGTTCGCTGAGCTGACCGAGGATCAACGGAAGTGCATCCAGAGCTTCAAGGTGAAGACTGAGAGCGAAATGCAGTGGGATGAGACGGAAGGGAAGATGATACCGGTACCAGTGCAGTACGTCGAGGTCAAGCTGTACAGTAAGATTGAGGCGCTGGTCAACATCGGAAAGGCCTTGGGCTTTGACAAGCCTCAAACCCCGGGGGATGATGAGGATGGCGCGCCGGTGTACATCGGGTTCCAACAGAACGTTCAAATCAACAATTATGGAGATCAGCGGTGAAGCAGTTGCAGTTGGATGTATTTCCTGAGATCATCGTGGACCTGTTTGCCGGCGGCGGAGGAGCGTCGGTGGGCATTGAAGCCGCTCTCGGTCGAAGGGTTACGGTAGCAATAAACCACGATCCGGAAGCTGTAGCTATGCATTCCGCCAATCACCCGGAAACAGAGCATTACTGCCAGAGTGTCTGGGAGGTAGATCCGCGCACCGTGAAGCCTGGTCGCCCGATTGGCCTTCTATGGTTGTCGCCTGACTGTAAGCATTTTTCAAAAGCGAAGGGAGGAAAGCCGGTTGAGAAGAAGATTCGCTCTTTGGCATGGGTCGCCTTGAGATGGGCAGCTATTCGGCAGCCGCGGGTAATAATGCTGGAGAATGTCGAAGAGTTTATCACATGGGGGCCCCTGCATGACGGCAAGCCATGTAAAAAGCGTAAAGGCCAAGAGTTTAAATCTTTCATAAATGCCTTAAAGGCGCATGGATACTGCATTGAGTGGCGAGAATTAAGGGCTTGCGATTACGGAGCCCCTACTATTCGAAAGCGTCTGTTCCTGATCGCCCGGCGCGATGGACAGCCGATTGTCTGGCCTGAACCGACTCACGGCCATGGATTGAAGCCGTATCGCACGGCAGCGGAGTGCATAGACTGGTCATTACCTTGTCCGTCCATTTTCGAGCGGCAGAGGCCTCTTGCTGAAGCTACTTGCCGCAGGATAGCAAAGGGCATCATGCGGTACGTGGTCAATGCTGCAGAGCCTTTTATCATCAATACCCGCAACGGGGAGAAGAGCGGGCAAAAGCCAAGAGTCCGAAGCATTCATGATCCGGCATGGACAATAACTGCTCAAGGGTCTCAAGGCGCGCTTGTAGCTCCCGTTTTTACGGAGTGCGCGAATGCCAGCAGTCCGAGGTGTATGACAGCCGGTGAGCCGCTGCGGACTATTTGCGCTCAAACGAAAGGAGGGCATCATGCTCTTGTCACGGCGTTTCTTGCAAAGCACTATTCCGGAGTGGTTGGTTCCGAACTGGAACAGCCAATCGGGACTGTGACC
>Ga0066603_10002408_pt1 | contig 11183 bp, 9 predicted proteins | sample Higcelweek8metaG_FD_59482 | JGI IMG/M metagenome (GOLD analysis project Ga0066603, IMG submission 59482) | Freshwater pond sediment microbial communities from the University of Edinburgh, under environmental carbon perturbations - High... | ecosystem: Environmental > Aquatic > Freshwater > Pond...
TGATGGCGAATATGGCCAGAGAGGGTTGAGCATGTCGGTTCCGGCCATCATTGGAAGAGATGGTGTCATGGAAATATTGGAATGGGATCTGGCACCAGATGAACTTGATGGGCTTAAGATAACAACAGAGAAACTGAAAGCTGGGGTTGAAATTGTTAGAAACAGCTTGAAACAGTAGGGAGATACCATATGTCATCAAGATTTTCAAAACTTCTTGAACCTGGAATGATTGGCCCGGTTCAGGTAAAAAATCGTATTATCAAAACTGCCAACGGCACCTCTTTTATGGAGGAGGATCAGACATGCGGCCCCCGAATGGTTGCCTACTATGAACGTCTTGCCAGAGGAGGGGTGGGGTTTCTTGTGGTAGAGTCCTGCGGGACAGAGTATCCTCTGGGTATCCAGCATATTCACTACCATGACGACGGCACATACGATGGTGTACAGCTCCATTTTGACGATGATCGTCTCATTCCTGGATTTAAAAAACTGACTGACGCAGTACACAAGCATGGGTGCAAGGTCTCCATCCAGTTTCAGCATGCAGGGCCATGGAACCCCACAGGCCTTTTGCCCAGGAACCCCAGAATTCGTGATGTCAAGTGCGCCTCTGCAATGGGTGAAGAGGAGCTGCCAGGACCAGATTTTCTACCCTGTAGGGCAATGACCAGAGATGAGATAGAAGAGCAGATTGACTTATGGGCAAGTGCAGCTGAACGGGCGTACAGGGCAGGTTTTGATGGCTGTGAAATCAACCACGGGACATGTCACCAGGGCAACACCTTCTTATCACGTGTATGGAATAAAAGAGATGACGAGTATGGGGCTCAGAGCTATGAAAACCGGACCCGTTTCCTGCGTCGCTGCATTGAAGAGGCAAAAAAAAGGACCGGCCCAAACTTTGCCGTCCACACTCTGTTCAACATTGTAGAGTATAACCACCCCTTGGCCACCACCATTGAGGAGGGGGCCAAGATGGCTAAACTGGTGGCAGAAGTTGCAGATGGAATTAACTGCCGCGCAGAGCGATACGGACATCGTGGAGGCCTGCTTCAGCCTGATCGTATTCTCTTTCCTGAACCTCCTGACGATCTGCCTGCAGGGTTGGACTGGAGCCGTGGAGGCAAAGGGGCCACAGTTCCGCTTGTTGAGGCGGTTAAAAGAGAAGGGGTAAAGATACCTATCTGGACAGCATGTCGTTTTGATCCTGTACTTGGAGAGGAGTATCTTCAAAAAGGAAGCATTGATTTTGTGGGGATGACCCGCCGCCTTCTGGCAGATCCGGATCTTCCCAAAAAGGTTATGGAAGATCGCCTTGAAGATATCCGCTGGTGTAACGGCTGTCTTCACTGTTTTGATATGAGAAACCGGAACAAAAAACTTGAGTGCAGGACAAACGCTACACTTGGACGGGAGATCATTCCAGAATTTACCTTTACTCCGGTAAAAAAGAGAAAAAAGGTGATGGTGATCGGCGGAGGCCCATCAGGGATGGAGGCTGCACGTGTAGCTGCCAGACGTGGTCATGAGGTGGTACTCTACGAAAGAGAGGCATATCTTGGAGGTCTTATCCGTCTGGCTGCCATTGTCAAAGATCTGGAGACAGAAGATCTAATCCTGTTTGTCAACTACCTTGAAACACAGCTGAAAAAAGAGGGGGTTACCGTCCATCTGAAAAAAGAGGTCAACGCCCAGCTGGTCAGAGAAGTGAAGCCTGATGCTGTTATTGTTGCAGCCGGTCCCGCCCACGGCACCTTTAATATACCTGGAGGAGAGAGTTCAAAAGTTCTCAAGGCAGGTGACATGCATAAACAGCTCAAATTCTTTCTCAATTTTCTGAGTTCCGCCCAGATAGAGAAGCTATCAAAACTCTATATGCCTGTAGGGAAAAAGGTGGTGATCGTGGGTGGAACCCTCCATGGTTGCGAACTGGCAGAATTTCTTACCAAAAGAGGCAGGGAGGTGGTAATTGTCCACAACGGCCCAGAAGAGGAGCTTGGCGATAAGATCACTGTTGACGATCTTCAGAATCTCTGGCCCTGGCTCAAGCAGAAACGGGTTCCAATATGGTCTGATGTTGTCTATGAAAAGGTAACTGACGAGGGGCTCCAGATAAGGATGAAGGATAAAAGATCCTATATTATCAAAGGCAGACATATCATAACAACTCAGGATCTTATCCCAAACACTCAGCTTGCAGAGGCGTTGAACGCTCTTGTTCCCGAGGTATATAATATCGGCAGCTCCAATACTCCAGGGCTTATTGTTGATGCCATGCGGGAGGGGGCCAAAACAGGATATGCCATCTGATCCTTAGTTATGAAAAAGCATCCTCCTATTCACTGAAGCGCAACAGCTCAAATAAAAACAGTTTACGTAAGAAAACGGTTGATTCTGTTAATATTATGCTTGACATCGCAATGATAAATAAATTAGAAGTCATAACAACATTGGGGTACCGCATACATTTCTTATAATAAAAGACAAGAGAGGTGAAAATGTCAGGAAAAGAGATCCGATTTCACGGAAGAGGAGGCCAGGGGGCAGTGATGGCTGCCAAAATGCTGGCATCTGTCATGGCCAGAGAAGGCAAACATGTGGCAAGTTTTCCAATGTACGGTTTTGAACGAAGAGGAATGCCAGTGATAGCCTTTACACGCTTCAATGATGAGATCATCAGGGAAAAAACCCAGATATATGCCCCTGACTGCCTCATGGTTATTGATCCAACACTTCTGAGCCTAGAGACCCTGTTCACCGGTTTGAAACCAGGTGGAATTTTAATATTAAACAGCCCGAGGCAACTTGAAACGCAACCTTCTCAAAATCTTGAAAAGGCTGGCATTATTAACGCCACCCATGTGGCCTTGTGCGAAATCGGACGGGATATTCCCAACACCTGTCTTATTGGTGCCATGGCAAAGACCACAGGATGGTTCTCTCTTGATTCTGTAATCAAAGGGATGGAGGATTATCTAACAGGGTCAATGCTTAAAAAAAATATTCGCAACGCCGAACGTGGTTATGACGAAGTGGAGGTGCAAAGATGGCAGTAACAGAGAAAAAAGAGTGCTGCATATTTGAAACAGAGGCGAGCTGGTCATATGCCAACAGCCATCTATTATGTCTGAAAACAGGAGAGTGGAGAACTGAGCGACCGGTTGTAAATAGAGAAATCTGCAACAGCTGCGGGATCTGCTTCACCTACTGCCCTCCACAATGTATGGTTGATGATGGAGATTATTACAAAGCAAACCTTGAGTTTTGTAAGGGGTGCGGTATTTGTGCAAAAGAGTGCCCCAAGGGTGCAATAACCATGAGATCGGAAGGAGACTATGCCAATGAGTGCCCAAAATAGAGTAAGTAATCAAACCAAAGTGATAACTGGTAATGCTGCGGCTGCCTACGGTGCCATGCTCTGTCGTCCCGATGTTGTGGCCGCCTACCCCATCACACCACAGAGTGAACTGATTGAACAGCTTGCCCAGTTCCATGCTGACGGGATTCTTGACTGCGAATATGTAACTGTTGAGGGGGAAAATTCAGCCCAGAATGTGGTGTGCGGTGCATCCATGGCAGGTGGAAGAACTTTTACAGCCACATCATCCTATGGTCTTGTCTACATGTACGATGCCATGTTCAACACCGCAGGATACAGGGCTCCTGTGGTTATGATTAACGTAAACAGGGAACCTCCTGGCATCCATGCGGTCTGTTCAGGACAGCAGGATATGATCTCTGTTCGCGATACCGGATGGGTGCAGCTGATTGCTGAAACGTGCCAGGAGATCCTTGATCTTACAATACAGGCATTTCGTCTTGCAGAAGATTACAGCATCCAGCTTCCGGTCATTATCAACTATGACGGCTATTACCTCTCTTTTCTGGCAGAATCTGTAAATATTCCGGCGATAGAGGATGTTGACAAATATCTCTCTGTTCTAAAATCCCAGCCCAAGCGTCCAACATTGATTCCCGGAGAGGCTATTGGGTGTGGCAGCCATGGAATCGGTATGGGATACGTGGAGCTTCGTAGAAAGCATATGGCAGCCATGGATCGCGTCATGCCCATAGTCGATGTCATTGACGAGGAGTTTGGCCAGGCATTTGGTCGCCGTTATGGCGGTCAGATTGAGACCTACCGCACTGAAGATGCTGACATTGTTCTTGTCACATCAGGCAGTGCGGTAGGTACTGCCAGAACAGTGATAGATGCAAAAAGAGAAGAGGGTATGAAGGTGGGTCTGGTCAAACTGAGACTCTATAGACCATTTCCCGTTCTTCGCCTCAGTGACGCCTTGAAAGGCAAAAAAGCCATTGGTGTACTGGACCGCAGCATCTGTTTTGGTTGGGGATGTGGCCCGCTTTATATGGAGACCAAGGCAATTTCATCCAATATTGGACATGTACCGATGTTAAGCTTTATTGATGGGCTTGCCAACATGGATATCACCAAAGAGCATATCGGTCAGATGATAGATACGATCTTTAAAGCATCCCAAGGAGATTCTTACCAGGAAGTCACTTGGTTACCATAGGAAAAGTGAGGATATGAAATGTCAACGATAGAGAAAAAAAGACCAAAAGTGTTTGAATACTTTCAGAGTGAGGATCAATTTGCAGGCGGAGTGGCATTCTGTGCAGGATGTGCTCTGGAACTCAATGTCAGGTTTATATCAAAGGTGATGGGGAAAAATACTGTGCTTGTGGGAACCCCCTCCTGCTCTGCTCCAGTTCTGAACGGACAGAATGTTGCAGCCTGGCATAAACTGGGACACTATGCCTGCACCATGACAGGCGTTGCATCCAGCGCCACAGGACTTGCCAGATATTATCAGAGAGCGGGCATTGATGCCAATGTAGTCTGCTTCACAGGAGATGGATGTGCCCAGGATATAGGATTTCAGACCCTGAGTGGTGCTGCTGAACGCAATGAGAAGATGATCTACATCTGCTATGATAATGAGGGGTACATGAATACAGGTATTCAAAGAAGCAGTGCAACCCCATTTGGAGCATCAACCAGCACCACCCCTGTCGGGAGCCAGAGCCAGGGCAAAACTACTGGTTCCAAAAACATGCCTCTTATCATGTCCATGCACGATATCCCCTATGTTGCCACTGCAACCTTGAGCCACCTTGAGGATTATGCACAAAAGCTTGTAAAAGCAAAAGAGAAGGCCAAAGAGGGTTTTGCTTATATACATGTCTTCTGCCCCTGCCTTGTTGGGTGGAAAATTCCAATGGATGACTCCATTCAGGTGTGTCGTGCCGCTGTCAGAACCAACTATTTTCCTCTCTGGGAGGCTGTTGACGGTAAGTTTCAGATGACCCATAAGGTGAACAAACCAAAACCTGTTCAGGAGCTTACCAGTAGGCTCGGTAAGTTTAAACATCTGAACGATGAAAACCTGGCCATCCTGCAGAGCAAGGTTAACAAACGGTATAAACTCCTCCAGGCGCTCTGTGAGGCTCCAGAGTAGCGGATAGTAACTTTAAACATAGTCTGGGCACCTTTTTTCTAACTTTTAATTACTTTTTTATAAACCCTAGCCCACGGTTTATCCTGTACGGGAAAAGTAGTATCTGGTTAATAGAAGGTGCCCTTTATGTGAAAGTCTTTTCAAATAGCTGTAATCATGGGGTTTATACCAAATTTTACGAGGATTTCATGAATAAAGAAATTATTACTGATTCTCTTGAACCTGAAGATCTATGGCAGGATCTGAGAAATAATATTAATACATTACAGGATCTGGGGATATCCCATGTATCTGTACTATATGGTTTCTCATGGGGCTCACATTTTTATGATAACAGTAGATGGGAAGAACTTCTTATCTCTATTAAAGAGATTGAGGCTCCGCTTCACCTGGCAATGGAGGGGGGGTATGGTGCTCTTGGACATGATAACCTCTACATCTCTGTTCCCCAGTTTGATCTAAAGCTGCAATACTCCCACGAAACTGATATCCATATATCATATGGGGATGAAAATGAGCTTGTGCAGAGAATTTTAAAACGTTGGAAAGAGAGCGGATGGCTCCAATATGGAAAATATTCCAGGAAATAGGCGGCATCCTTCATACTTTCTCAACAGTATTTAGAAAAGTAAATAAAAGATGCCAGATGATCTATTTAAAATCTTCAACTTCCTGCAATCAATCTGCCCTTATAAGACCATAACCATGTTCGCCATGAAGTGATCTGTCAAGGCCCTCTACCTCTCTCTCCTCATCAATTCTGAATCCCAGACTCTTTTCTACCACAATGCAGATGATCAGGGTTCCAACAGCAGCAAGAAGAATGGTTGCCCCCATTCCAATAAGCTGGACCGTGAACTGATTCCAGGCTGTCCAGATGCCTGTTGATGAGGTGGCAGCAGCATCTTGCATCCAGCTCTCACGGATGAAAAAAGAGAGCAGAAGGACGCCAAGGCCACTTCCCACTCCATGAATACCAAAACAGTCCAGGCTGTCATCATATTTTAATTTAAGTTTTACCTGAAGAGCAAAATAGCAGACCATGGATGAGAGTGAACCAAGGATCATAGCGCCAGCAGGCTGTACAACCCCTGCTGCCGGGGTGATAACAACCAGCCCTGCAAGGATACCTGATACAAAGCCAAGAGAAGTCGCCTTACGGAACATAAAGGCTTCAATAGCAAGCCAGGTCAAAGCACCAGTTGCAGCTGAAACCTGAGTCATTGTGAGTGCTCGCGCTGTTTCAAGTCCGCTCTGAAGGGTAGAACCAGCATTGAATCCAAACCATCCGACCCAGAGAAGCCCTGCACCCATTATGGTCATAACAAGGTTGTTAGGGTTGATCACCGTGTTGGGATACCCTTTACGAGGTCCCAGATAGAGGGCTGCAACAAGAGCGCTGGTGCCTGCCGAGACGTGGATCACCATACCACCTGCAAGATCTATTGCACCAGCTGCACCGATAGTATGAAGCCATCCATCTGCTGCCCAGACCCAGTGGCATAAGGGGCAGTAGATAAAGAGAAACCAGAGTGCAATGAATAGAGTATATCCTTTAAAATAGACCCTCTCAGCAAGGGCTCCGCTGATCAGCGCAGGGGTTATAATGGCAAACTTTCCCTGGAACATGGCGATCACATATTCTGGTATTCCATCAGTAACCATATCGTCAATCCCATTGAGAAAGAAATAGTCGCTGTTCCAGCCTACAATCCCACCCATGATATTTTTACCAAAAGTCAATGAATATCCGCATATAACCCATAGTACACCTATGATTGCCAGAGCGACATAGGTGTGCATCATTGTCCCGATAACATTCTTGGTTCTTACAAGGCCACCATAAAACATTGCAAGGCCCGGTACCATCAACAGGACAAGAGCCGTTGAAACCAACATCCAGGAGGTACTTCCTGTATCTATCTGGTGAATCTCTCCTGCAGACAGATATTGTGGTACAGCCAGTAGTAAAACAGATGCCAGACACCCTGCTCTTTTCATCACTTTGCGCATTAAATTCTCCTATCAGTTCTGTAATTTTAAAATGGTCAATACAATTTATGAAGAGGTACAGATATCCAACCTGCCCATCCCCATCTATGCAGGTGGCATGTGGGGTGGCTAATACCTGTTAGCCCCTCTTAAGGTGAATAAAAACAGTTGAAAGATAGTAATGCTCTGCATGATTCATACTTGAGAGGTAATAAAAAATTGAACAGAGTGCAATTAAGTGATTTTTCTAAAATATGGGGGGATATCATAGGCTTGATAAACTACACTATTGCAATAAAAGGAGCTTACCAGCCTCTACAGATTTAGAACAGCCACACTATCTGTTTAGTACAAATTACAATATTGCAATCAGATAGGCTTGGTTCATTCTATAAAATTGAAACAAATACCCCCTTAATCTGCTCAAAGCAGCTACTTTCCATTTACAATAAGAGCGTATTGCTTTGATTTTACACAGGAATGGAGATTCAGTACAAATTTGTAATCAATATATGCATGGAACTTCAACTTTGTGAGATTTAAGGTACCATGCAATATATTTAAGATAGTGGATTTTTTTTCAGATAGCTTTGAGAAGTGCCACAGATTCGATGTGAAATGTGTGTGGAAACATGTCAACAGGTTGAACTTCAACTGCTTTGTATCTGCCCTGAAGCATGGCAAGATCTCTTGCAAGGGTGGCAGGATTGCATGAGACATAAACGATCTTTTGAGGGGCAATGGCAATCACCTGATCAACCACATCCTTATGCATCCCGGCTCTGGGAGGGTCAATGATCATAACATCACACCGTCTGTCAGAGTCCAGAAGAAGAGATGGAAGAACTTGACGTATATCTCCAACATGAAACTGACAGTTTTCAATATTGTTAATTGAACTGTTTCTTCTGGCATCTTCAACAGCACTCTCAACAATCTCAATGCCGGTAATCTGCCTGGCATCCTTTGAGAGCCATATCGGGATGGTGCCAGTACCTGAATAGAGATCTACAACATGCTCTGTGCCGGAAAGCTCTGCATAGGCAGAGACTAACGAGTAGAGACTCTCAGCACCCTTTGTATTGGTCTGGAAAAAGGAGTTGGCTGAAATTTCAAAGGTGAAATCTCCAAGCTTTTCTCTGATGCACCGTTCACCACCAAGCACCTTTTCATATTCACCTGTGGCAATAGATGCCTTTCTTGATGTAATATTGTTCACCACTGATGCAATTTCAGGATATCTCTCCATCAACTGGCGGGCAAGAGGGACAAGAATATGGTCATTCTCCTCCTTGGTAACAATATTGACCATCCAAGTACCAAAAGCAAAAGAGCTTCTAAGCATGACAAAACGCCAGAACCCTTCGTGACTTTTCAATCCATAGGCAGGCAGGCCAGAACTCTTGATATAGTGCCGGATGTCACTGAGAATCTGATTTCCTGTATCTGGCTGAATCAGACATCTCTCTATATCAATAATTCTGTCAAATGTACCAGGAACATGGAGACCTAAGCCAAAGTCCTTTATCATATCAGGGTTCTGAAGATCCTCCGGGGCAAGCCATCTGCTCTCACTGCATGAAAATTCCATCTTGTTTCTGAATCCGAAAAGATTTTCAGACGGCAACACATCCTTTACCTCAACTCCCTTGATAAGAGCGATATGCTCAAGAGAATCAACTACATGGCGCTTCTTGTATTTTAGCTGCTCTTCATATGGCAATGTCTGCCATCTGCACCCGCCACAGTGCTCTGCATAACTGCATGGAGCCTTCTGACGGAGAGGTGAAGGTTCAAGCAGTTCAATAAGTCTGCCTTCAGCATATTTTTTCTTCTTTCTGGTGATTCTAACCGCCACTCTGTCTCCTGGAAGCGTTCTGTCAACAAACACAGGAAAGCCGTCAGGTTTTGCAATTCCCATCCCCCCGAAAGCAAGGTCAAGTATCTCAAGTTCTATATTTTTTCTCTTCTGCAAACTCATATATTTATCCTGTAATCAATGGAGCTTTCAAATCGTTAAATGTCAAAACAAAAACCTTGAAATTCTATCTTATGTGTGCCATAAAAACAAGCATGAAGAGACAAATCATAGAAATAGAATTTACATGTGACAATAAAATATTGCATGGCATGCTCCATCTCCCAGCAGATAAGAGAGCGCCGCTTGTGGTTGGATCACACGGGCTTGAGGGGTCAATGGAATCTGCTAAACAGCATCTGCTATCTGAAATTCTGCCGGAAAACGGCTTTGCATTTCTAAGATTTGACCACAGAGGATGTGGCAGGAGTGAAGGAGATTTTGTAACAGACACATCCCTTTCAAAACGGGTGCAGGATATGCTCCAGGCAATTGATTATACCGTTAACCTCAACTTTACAGCGCTTCAGATTTTTCTCTTTGGAAGCAGCCTTGGAGGCTCAACATGCATCTCTGCATGGTCAAGACTCGCGAATAAGGGGCTTACACCATGGGGAGCCATTCTGTGTGCAGCTCCTGTAAACAGCCTCACCATTGGACAGATCCCATTGAATGGAAATGAGAGGCGCCCTGCCCTGCCCTTGAGTTTTTTTGAGGATAACCTGCTCTTTGACCTGACCGATAAGCTACCTGACCTTCACAACACCCTTATATTTCATGGAGATCAGGATAGAACCGTACCAGTAGAAAACGCCTATAATCTCTACAGCAATGTATCAGATCCCAAAAAACTGGTTATTTTAAAAGATGGCGATCATCAGATGTCAAATAGAGATGACCAGAAAACTTTTGAGACAGAGGTAGTTGCATGGCTGAACAAGACCTTCGCCTGATAGATCTATTCTTATAAACGGCCATGCTATGCAGTCACAACGAAGCATGAAAGTTGTAGAGACGCAAGATCTTGCGTCTCTACGAGGTATCAACCAGTTTGTATCCCTAGGTTTTCATATAAAATACGGCAAGAGATAGTTGAGCGCAAGGTCAGTCAAGAGGAACAGGATCATCTAAGCTACCCATTCAACAGTTCTCTCCGCAACATATCCATTGCTTTAACTGCAAAGATCTTTTTATTCATGGTTCTGTCATCAAAAGAGAAGCAATAGCGATATCCTCTTGCAAAGCCATCACCTGCAATGCCAATACAGATGGTTCCGACCGGTTTATCATCACTTCCCCCACCAGGACCTGCAATGCCTGATGTTGCAACACCATAATCTGCTCCAGCTACTCTTCTTACACCTTCTGCCATCTGTCGTGCTGTCTCCTCATGAACAGCTCCATGCACCTTTATGGTATCTGGATTAACCCCAAGGATATTGATCTTTGCCTCATTGGAGTAGGTGACAGCTGATAGGAGAAAATAGTCTGAACTTCCTGCAACATCCGTGAGCATGCTGCCAATAAGCCCCCCTGTACAGCTCTCTGCCACAGCAACGGTTTTGCCTTTCAAGGAAAGAAGCCTTCCCAACTCCTGCTCTATACTCCTGCCAGTAGTGGAGAATATATATCCCTCAAGGCGTGAACAGACCCATTTAGCGGCATCAGCCATCTGATTTTCCATAGATGTACTGCTCTTGTGATATATCACACTGAATTTCACCTCAATCAGGGGGAAGGTTGCCCTGAACCCCAGCTTCAATTGAGGAAACAGTTCATTAAAGCCCTTTAATCGGCTGCCAACCTTTGATTCTGGAAGGCCGAAGAGTTTAAATCTGGATATGAGAGCT
>Ga0066603_10002410_pt1 | contig 11170 bp, 11 predicted proteins | sample Higcelweek8metaG_FD_59482 | JGI IMG/M metagenome (GOLD analysis project Ga0066603, IMG submission 59482) | Freshwater pond sediment microbial communities from the University of Edinburgh, under environmental carbon perturbations - High... | ecosystem: Environmental > Aquatic > Freshwater > Pond...
CAAGATCTTGCGTCTCTACGGGGTACCCACCAGTTTGTATCCCCAGACTTTCATATAAAACACTGTAGTGGTGGGGGGAGGGAGAAGCCTCCTCTGTTGCTCTTCTTTAAAAGGAGAGCAACAGGAGAGGAGGGTGTAGAAGGGGTACTTACATTTCAATCTTTGTTCTGCCCATAAGGGCATGGAGGTTATAAGTGGAGCACAATATCATCTCTGTATTTTTTATGAATAGCTGAAAAGAGCACTGGCAGCCGTCTGTTAAATTCAGAGAGCATGGGGAGCATTATCTGACGCATCTGGGGGTGTGAAGCTTTTGAACAGCGCAAATTAAAAATATGTATCCACTCGCGGATATTAGCTGTGATTATAATATCTGTTTTCAGGCTGTTGGGCAGTACACTTCTGGCCTCCTGAGCCTTTGCTCCACTTTCGATGAGAGCCATGTATGCCTCTTCGCATGCTGCCATCGCCTTTTCCCATTCGCGATACTGTTTTGATTCCTCTTTCCAAAATATAGGTTTGATAACGGTTATCTCATTACCAAATTTATCTTTTGAGTAGTTTGCGTAACGGGTTGACTCAACCGAAAAACTGGCGAGCCTGTGGCGGGTAAGTTCTGCTAGAACACCTCTGTCACAGACTATTCTTACAGTGATGGATATGTGTTCAATGACGCTTTCATGCCCTGATTTAAGAATGCGTTCCAGAAACTGCTCTGCCGTTCCTTTTGCAATGTTCTCTTCTGACTTGTAACAGTTACGGGCTGCAATCTCCAGATGGCGATAAATAGCATCTGCCTCTGCCATGTGCAATATTTCAAAATAGGGTTCAATGATTTTCATGACGCCTTACCATAAAAACAGAGATGATAGATTCAGTAGAGCAACTTTTTAGGTTGCCCTAATCATAAAAATATATGTAGAGAGTCAATATTTTGCCTCGCTACTGATCAGTTCAATAGTTCAGATCCGCATAATCGACCCACCCACCAGCCTTTACAAGAGCAAAATCATATTCGCTTATTTCAAAAGAGATCACTTCACGCAATGCGTCTGAATTGTCATCTGAACTCTCTTTGCTGAATGTAAATGTCATCTTCTCCATATCTGTCTCAATAAAAGTAGATTTACCTGCAAAGAGGGAGAAGATTCTCTCAATCACATCCTTGTGCAGTTCTACTGCCATCATTCCACAGTTGAACATGTTCTGTCTGAATATTCTTGCAAACCCTGATGCAATTACAAGGTTGATTCCATTTACCTCAAATGCCCACGGGGCGTGTTCTCTAGATGAACCACATCCGAAATTATCCCGTGTTAGCACAACTGTTCTCTCTTTTATATCTGTAGTGGGGTTAAACCCTTCAAGTACAATATCCTCAAGCAGATAGGGTTTTAACGCCTCTTTTGTAATCTCTGTCAGATATTTGGCCGGTATGATCTCATCAGTGTTTATGTCAGACCTGTCGAGAAAAAGGACTTTCCCATTAAAATTTTTCATATTTATTTAACCTTCTGACTGTTTTATTAAAATTTTTCATGATCTCTTATCTTCTGACGCTGTTCTAATACCTTCTGATCCATCATGCTGAATAGAGTTCTGAGTTTGTGATTGCCCCTCTGACTGCTGATGCTGCTGCTGTGGCAGGGCTCATAAGATGAACCATCCCCCCCTTACCCATACGGCCGTTGAAATTTCTGTTGGTGGTTGCAGCACACACCTCGCCATCTGCAAGGACACCGTTACTCATTCCGAGACATGCACCACATGTGGGGTTTGTGACACAGAATCCTGCATCCATGAATATCTTTATAAGCCCTCTGTCCAGTGCGCTGGAGTAGATATCAGGTGTTGCAGGTGAGACAATGGCTCTGACTGAATCTGCAATTTTTCTCCCCTTAAGAATTGATGCTGCGATCTCCAGATCTTCCAATCTGCCATTTGTACATGAACCGATATAGACCTGATTAATCGGGGTACCCTCCATCTCGGCAACCGGTCTTACCTGATCAGGCTTGTATCCGAAGGTGACCTGGGGCTGAAGGTTTGAGACATTTATCTGGATAGTTGCGCTGTATTTTGCATCTGTGTCTGGTGCAAATCTGCTAAAGTCCTCCAGTGCAGCCTCTCTGGATTCATATTCATTTTGTATGAATCTCCACAGGTACTCCACAGTCACCATATCAGGGGGGCATATGCCACTTGTGGCACCAGCTTCCACCGCCATGTTGCAAAGGGTCATACGCTGATCCATTGTCATTGACTTAACTACATCTCCACAGAACTCCATAACCCTGTTGGTGGCACCGTTAACCCCGATTTTGCCAATAACAGAGAGGATCACATCTTTGGCATAGACTCCTTTTGGAAGGGCACCTGAAATCTCAATCCTCATAGAGTCAGGTTTTTTAAATGCACAGACACCCTTTAGAATTCCCACCTCAAGGTCTGTTGTACCAACGCCTGCGGCAAATGCTCCAAATGCACCGTGGGTACAGGTGTGGGAATCTCCCATTATAATGGTAAATCCCGGCCTCACAAACCCTTTTTCAGGGAAGATGGCGTGACACACACCGTTTCTTCCAATATCAAAAAAGTCCTTGATCCCATGCCTGATTGCCCAATCCCGCAGGATTTTACCCTGCATGGCTGTTTTTGAATCTTTTGCCGGTGTGACATGGTCAATGACAGCCTTGATCTTTGATCTGTCAAAGACCCTGTCTTTACCACGTGCCATGAGATCTGTAATGGCAATCGGGGTTGTTATTTCATGGCAGAAGACCGCATCCAGACTGATGACATGGATATCTCCTGATGGACAATCCACATGGTGTGCATCAAATATTTTTTCAGCAACTGTTTTACCCATTATTTGGTTCCTTAAACTTATTAGCAGTTTTTTTTCTGTTTCTGTTTATCCCTTTTTTATGAAACCCATCTCTTCTCTTATTTCCTATTTTTTATCTTTATCAACACCTTTTTCTCCCTGTTCTTTCTCCCCCTTCTTCTGCTCTGCCTTGCCTTCTGCTGGCTTCTCCCCTTCTGGAGTGTCAAGTACTGGTGGTGGTGAGTGTTCAATAATAAATTCTTCAACTTTCTCCATGCTTGAAGAGATCATTACATGGGTGGCGGTAACCTCCATAAGCATCCCATCAAAGTATGGATTGAGTATCTTTGTAAGCTTTCCTGTGACCACTGTCATTGCATCAAATGTTTTAACGTCATTATAGAGCAGAGAGCTTAGAAATATAATAGCCGCATCCCAGGCACGGGGGGGCAGTTTGGGTACAGCTGCATTGGATTTCATCTCTTCCAGCTGAAGATCGAGGGCAAGACACAGGTATCGATCCTTGTCATTGGAGCTGATTTTATTGAGGTTCACAACTAAGGGTTTCATGGTGATCACAGGATTAATGGTAGTTACAGCTTTCTCCCCATCCTTTCCTTCCTCATCTTTTTTCTTCTCTTCCTCGTCAGCCTTATCACTACGTGCTCTTGTCCATGTTATGAGCCTTGAATTTGGATATTTAACCGTTATGGCTTTTTTATCTATTTCCATAATCTCAAGTGTAAAAGTGCCAATTGGCCAGATATCTTCCATCTGAGAGGAGGTGACAGTTATAGTCAAACTGTGCCCATCAAGGCTCCATGTGCCAGAGGACTCCCCTTTGCGCTCAATAATTTTTGACGTAGCGCCTTCAACTCTCAAGTCAGATGACCAATTACCATTGTTTCTGATAATCAGAAGGGTGTGCACTCTGTTATTGTAACGAATCCAACTACCAATAAGAAGCTCCTGAGTTGGGGAGATCTGATGCTTCTGAGAGTCATCTTCTTTACAGTGACTCTTCTCTATTGAGCAGAACATAAGAAGAATTGCCAAGCAGAGATGGATTGCCGAAAATGATTTTACCGCACAGAGGCGATCTGGAGAAAATATTTTTTTGTCCATAGTCTACCTTGAAACAATAGTGCCAAAATATTTATACATATTATGTAAAGAAAAGCATCCGGCAGATGTGGTCGGATAGCAATATAATGGTTGAGTATGTGGGCAAAATGATATGTGGCTTTTAAATAAAAAAGGGCACCTCCGTAGAAATACCCTTTTAAAACTGACTTGTGAAATATCAGTAAGAGATCAGGAGCAGCATGAGCCTGCGGTTCCACAGCTTGAGCAGGAGGATTCACCGAAATCAATTTTGGAATCCAGTTTGAATCCCATTCCGGTAAAATCAATTTTTATCATTTTTGCCTGTTTCATAAACTCTTTGTCAACAACAAACTTGAATCCGTCAATGTCATATATATCATCGTTGTTTTTAGGCTCATCCAGAGCCATAGCAAGAGATGGACCACCTCACCCGCCTGAGTTCAGGAAGATTCTGATGGGGGAGATCTCCTTGCCACTGAAATATTCCTCTATCTGCGTTTTTGCAGCATTTGTCATGTCAATCATATAGACTCTCCTTAAGTATTAATGTTTTATCCAGCACCTTTTGTAAAGATATTTTGCGCTGATATGGGATTATCTTAACCACCCTGATCTCTCTTGTCAAGCTTGTCATCTCCTCTGCACCACATCATCTTTCTGCTGTTTAAATAGCCTGATAGTTTTCAGTGGTCTAACACAAGCTCCAACAGCTATTTTTACCATAATGGCAGAATGGCTCCATTGTACATGCAGCTTATCATAATGACGGAAAGGTTGACTTGAAAGCAGGTTGTATGATAACACAACAGCTGTTTTTTGTATTAAACATTTACCTGACACGGTTTCCAAAACCATAACATGGGGTATCTGTTTTTCATGTTGAAATTTATAAAACATAAGGATAACAATAGATGGAAAGAACATTATCACTGATTAAACCTGACGGTGTTGCCAAGAATATCATCGGTGAAATTATCAGACGCTTTGAAACTGCTGGCATTAAAGTTGTTGCCATGAAGAAACTTCAGTTGAGTCAGAAGCAGGCAGAGGGTTTTTATGCAGTTCATAAGGCGAGACCCTTTTTCGGAAGTCTCACAGAGTTCATGACATCAGGCCCCATTGTTGCAATGGTTCTGGAGGGAGAGGATGTTATTGCAAAGAACAGGAAACTGATGGGGGCTACAAATTTTAAAGAGGCTGAAGAGGGTACCATCAGAAGAGAGTTTGCAACAGATATTGAAAAAAATGTGGTTCATGGTTCTGATGCACCGGAAACAGCAGCCTTTGAGATAGCATACTTTTTTAACAGCATGGAAATTGTAGGCTGATAACTGTCATGGCCTGATAAGGCACAACGAAGATTGAAACGTAGGGGCACCACAACCCCCCTGTGGGTGCCCTCGTAAGGGCAGGTACGGAGGGGAAAGCTCCCTACAGTTTCATATAACCTACATGGCAGCTTGCTCTGCCACAGCGGAAGATTAAAGTCTCTATAGAGAGACAATCAGCGAGACTTTTGTATAAAAACAAAGATATAAGGAACATATCACAATGAGCCTTCCAGAATGCAGAAAAATACTCAATATTAATGGTGAATCATACACAGTTTGCAATATCTCAATGTTGGAGCAGAAAGGCATTGCAGATATCGACAGGCTACCCTTTTCCATAAGGATACTGCTTGAGAATCTTCTGCGGAATCTGGATGGAGATATTGTAAAAGAACAGGATGTGGTAAATGTCCTCAACTGGGGGCAGCACCCCTCTGATGAACCTGTTATGATCCCTTTCCATCCGGCACGGGTTTTGATGCAGGATTTTACCGGTGTTCCGGCAGTGGTGGATCTTGCTGCCATGCGTGATGCTGTCATGGAGACCGGTGCAGACCCTGAAAAGATCAATCCGCTTGTTCCTGTAGATCTTGTGGTGGACCACTCTGTTCAGGTCGATTTTTACGGAACTGCAGACTCTGCCGCGCTCAATGTTGATATGGAGTACAGAAGAAACATGGAGCGTTACAGCCTTCTGAAGTGGGCACAGAAAAGCTTTGACAATTTCAGAGTCGTACCTCCAGGATCTGGTATCTGCCACCAGGTTAACCTTGAATACCTTGCTCAGGTTGTGACCAGTAAAACCAATGACGGTTCTAAAATTGCCTTTCCCGACACTCTGGTTGGTACTGATTCTCACACAACCATGATCAACGGACTTGGAGTGCTGGGTTGGGGTGTTGGTGGGATTGAAGCTGAGGCTGTGATGCTTGGACAGCCCTATTTCATGACCTTGCCTGATGTTATCGGCGTATATCTGACTGGTAAGTCTGCTGCTGGTGTAACTGCAACTGATATCGTTCTTCACATAACCCATATTTTAAGAAAAGAGAGTGTGGTCGAGAAATTTGTGGAGTTCACAGGCCCAGGTATGAAAACTCTCTCCCTGACAGACAGAGCCACAATAGCCAACATGTCTCCTGAATATGGGGCAACTATGGGTTTTTTCCCGGTTGATGAAAACACCATCAACTACCTTGCAATGACTGGCAGAGCTCATCTGACTCAGCGGGTTGAAACCTACTGTAAGGAGTGCTCTCTCTTCTCCACAGGCAGTGAGAGTATTGAGTTTACCAGAACTGTTAAGGTTGATCTGTCTGAAATCAGGCCATCTGTGGCAGGGCCTTACAGACCTCAGGACAGAATCTATCTCACAGATGTCAAAGCCTCATTTGTAAAGGAGTTCAAATCCGGTTCAAACCCTGTAGTGCAGCTTGATGCTCTCTGTGCAGGCAGTCAGGATAATAGTGTAAAAAAATATGATCAGGCCATAAATGGGGCAACTATCACAAATGGCAACGTAGCCATTGCCGCCATCACCTCCTGTACCAACACCTCCAACCCCAGTGTCATGATCGGAGCTGGAGTTGCAGCAAAAAAAGCGGTTGAACTTGGTCTTGATGTTCCTTTTTTTGTAAAGACATCTCTATCTCCAGGCTCCAAGGTTGTAATGGACTATCTTGATGCAGCAGGACTTACTCCATACCTTGAGAAGATCGGGTTCCATACAGCAGGTTTTGGCTGCATGACCTGTATCGGTAACAGTGGGCCTCTCTACCCTGGCGTGGAAGAGGCGATAAAAGCCAATGATCTCAAGATGGCCTCAGTGCTTTCTGGCAACAGAAACTTTGAAGCCAGAGTTCATCAGAGCACCAAGGCAAATTACCTCATGTCACCCATCCTTGTTGTTATATATGCACTTGCAGGGCGGGTTGATATTGATTTTGATACAGAGCCGGTCGGCATCTCCACCACTACAGGAGATCCGGTTTTCATGAAAGAGATCTGGCCATCTGACAGTGAGATTGCAGAACTTGTGGCACAGCACGTTAAAGAGCAGTACTTCTCAGAGCAGTATTCGACCATATTTAAAGGAGATAAGCTCTGGCAGGGGCTTGATGTGGCTGAAAGCAAAACCTTTCAGTGGGCAAAAGAGTCTCTTTACATCAGAAGACCTCCGTTTTTTGAGGGGTTTACAAAGGAGCCATCGTTACCCGGTGATATTGAGAACGCAAGGCCTCTGCTGATGCTCGGAGACTCCATCACCACAGACCACATCTCTCCTGCAGGTGCCATTCCAAAGGAGTATCCTGCAGGAATCTATCTTCAAGCACACGGTGTTGCCCATGAAAATTTCAACTCCTACGGCTCAAGAAGGGGTAACCATGAGGTGATGATGAGAGGAACCTTTGGAAATATCCGCATTAAGAACAGACTGGTTGATAAGACGGGAAGCTTTACATTGAAACTTCCAGAGAATAAAGTAACTTCAGTATTTGATGCTGCCATGGCATATGCGGCAGAATCGGTTCCTCTTATTATACTGGGTGGCAAAGAGTACGGTACAGGCTCTTCAAGGGACTGGGCAGCCAAGGGAACCACACTTCTTGGTATCAGAGCGGTGATTGCGCAATCTTTTGAGCGGATACACAGAAGCAACCTCGTTGGGATGGGAGTACTCCCCTTGGTGTTTGTCAATGGTGAAAATTATGAGACCCTTGGACTGACAGGCAGGGAACTCTTTACCATTTCAGGTATTGCAGGTATGGAACCTGGCTGCACTATGAGGGTAAGGGCAGTAAAATCACCGGATAGTGGTGCTGCCACAGTGGAATTTGATGTGATCTCCCGTCTGGATAACCACGTAGATCTTGCTTATTATAGAAATGGCGGGATTCTCTCCTATGTGCTGCGGCAGATTATTGCATGAAACTTCTTGTTTAAGGAGGAGAATATGCTGACTGCTTATAAAACTGATATTGTCGCGTGGGCAAAAGAGCAGGCTGAACTGCTGCGTTCGGGCAATTTGTCGGCTATTGATATAGAACATATTGCAGAGGAAATCGAGGACGTGGGTAAAAGTGAGCAGCGTGAACTGGCAAATCGAATGGCAGTTCTTATGACACATCTGTTAAAATGGGAGTTCCAGCCCGCACGCCAGGGGAGCAGTTGGGAGCGCACCATCAGAGAACAGCGGAGATCAATTCTCCGGAGATTAAAAAATACACCAAGTTTGAAATCCTCGCTATATGATTATGAGTGGTTGGCAGATGTCTGGTTGGATGCAAGGTTAGCCGCAGAAAAAGAGACTCAGATTGATTTTGATAAGTTCCCTGATGAGTGTCTGTGGCCAATGGATAGCATTCTGATGGAGAACTGGTTGCCGTGATGGATTGAGCATAATATATCGAATTGACAATACCATGAGTTGTATTACTTTTGGATTGAATATAAAAAAACTCATGGAGGAAAAATATGCAATTCGATAAGTTTACCATAAAATCACAGCAGATGATTCAGACAGCACAGTCGATTGCCCTGAGAAAAAACCATCAGGCAATTGAACCTATCCATATCTTGAAGGCCATGATGGATGATAGAGAGGGACTTGCACTCTCTATCATCAGAAAGGCTGGTGGATCTCCTGAGCAATTGCTCAAGGCTATTGACAACTCTTTGGACAAAATGGTGCAGGTGACTGGCAGCGGAGAGATCTACCTCTCCAAGGATACCAGACGTATCCTTGACAGGGCATTTGTTGAAGCAGAGGAGATGAAGGATCAATATGTGAGCCTTGAACATCTGCTGCTTGCCTTTATTCATGTTTCCGGCCCACATCAGGATCTTCTCAGACATAGCGCTCTTACCCGGGATGTTGTACTTACTGTGCTCAAAGATATCCGGGGCAATCAGACCATTACAGATCAGAATCCTGAAGAGAAGTATCAGGCTCTGGAAAAATTTGGAAGAAATCTGACAGACCTTGCAAGTGCTGGTAAACTTGACCCGGTAATCGGCCGTGATGAGGAGGTCAGACGCATTGTCCAGGTGCTCTCCAGAAGACGCAAGAACAACCCTGTGCTGATCGGTGAACCGGGGGTCGGAAAGACCGCCATTGTTGAGGGGCTTGCCCAGCGTATCGTGGCAGGTGACGTATCAGAGAGCCTTAAGAACAGAAAAGTGATAGCCCTTGATATGGGTGCACTTGTTGCAGGGGCAAAATACAGAGGAGAGTTTGAGGAGCGGCTCAAGGCGGTTCTTAAAGAGGTTGAGGCTTCCCAGGGAGAGGTGGTGCTCTTTATTGACGAACTCCATACTGTTGTTGGAGCAGGAGCGGCAGAGGGGTCAATGGATGCATCCAATATGCTGAAACCTGCACTTGCACGGGGAACTTTGAGGTGTGTGGGTGCAACCACACTTGATGAGTACCGTAAGTACATTGAAAAAGATGCTGCTCTGGAGAGGCGTTTCCAGCCTGTATTTGCAGCTGAGCCTTCAGTTGAAGCAACCATATCCATATTAAGGGGTCTTAAAGAGAAGTATGAGGTACATCATGGAGTCAGAATAAAGGACTCTGCCATTGTTGCTGCCGCAACCCTCTCCAACCGCTATATTGCCGACCGCTTTCTTCCAGATAAAGCCATTGATCTTATTGATGAATCAGCATCCCGCCTCAGAATTGAGATTGACAGCATGCCCCTGGTCATTGACGAGATCCAAAGGCGCATGGTTCAGGCTGAGATTGAGCGTCAGGCGCTGAAAAAAGAGAAAGACCCTGCTTCAATGGAGCGGCTCAGTAAGCTGGAGAAAAAAATTGAGCAGATGAGAGCAGAGATTGAGCCTATGAAACAGCACTGGGAGAGTGAAAAGAGGCTCATTCAGGAGATCACATCTATCAGGGAGAAGATTGATCAGGCACAGACAGAGGCAAAGATTGCTGAACGGGAAGGTGATCTGGCAAAGGTTGCCCAGATAAAGTATGGTACTGTTGAAGAGTTTCAGCGACAGGTGAACGCAAGAAAATCAGAGCTTGACCTGCTCCAGCAGGAGAAAAAGATGCTCAAAGAGGATGTGGAAGCCTCTGATATAGCAGATGTGGTCTCTGCATGGACAGGAATTCCTGTATCCAGAATGTTGAAGGGTGAGCAGGAGAAGCTGGTGCAGATGGAATCTTATATACAAAAACGGGTGATCGGTCAGAAAAAAGCCATTGATGCGGTTGCCAATGCTGTAAGACGGGCACGTTCAGGGTTGCAGTCAGCAGATCGTCCGATCGGTACATTCATGTTCATGGGGCCAACAGGTGTTGGTAAAACCGAGCTTGCAAGGGCTCTTGCGGAATTTATCTTTGACAGCGAACAGGCCATGGTTCGTATTGATATGTCAGAGTATATGGAAAAGCACTCTGTGGCAAGGCTTATAGGGGCACCTCCGGGTTATGTTGGGTATGAGGAGGGTGGGGCGCTCACTGAAGCTGTCCGACGCAGACCCTATGCAGTAATTCTGTTTGACGAGATTGAGAAGGCGCACCCTGATGTTTTCAATATTCTGCTTCAGGTGTTAGATGACGGCAGAATGACTGACGGGCATGGCAGAACCGTTGATTTCACCAACACCATCATCATAATGACCTCAAATGTGGGAAGCCGTTTCATACAGGATTCAGCCATCTTTATGCAGGATTCTGACAGACTATCAAAGGTATCAGACCAGCCGTTGGATAATGCATTTTTTTCCAAAGGTGTAGCTGAGGCTCTTAAGGCATCATTCAAACCTGAATTTTTAAACCGTATTGATGAGATAATAACCTTTCAGAACCTCTCACAGGAGAATATCAGGTCTATTGCCGAGATCCAGATAAACGCTCTGAACAGAAGGCTTGCCTCAAGAAAAATTGAAGTTATCC
>Ga0066603_10002417_pt1 | contig 11162 bp, 12 predicted proteins | sample Higcelweek8metaG_FD_59482 | JGI IMG/M metagenome (GOLD analysis project Ga0066603, IMG submission 59482) | Freshwater pond sediment microbial communities from the University of Edinburgh, under environmental carbon perturbations - High... | ecosystem: Environmental > Aquatic > Freshwater > Pond...
CGTGATGAGATCAATGTTATCATGAATCAAGTCCGCTCTGCCAAAGAGGCTGAAGCACTGTTTGAAAAAATTTATAAAGTGGCAGCTGCCAATATTGGTGGATCGTTGCAATTGAGTTACTTAGGACAGATTTCGAGTGATCCTAAAATTGCGATGAGTGTCAAAAAAAGGGCACTCTTTTCACGTGATTTTCCGACAGCAACTCCAACAAATGAATTAGAGTTAATTGTTAAACGAATTGCAAAAAAACTGGAACGAAACATGCTCGTAGATCCAAAAGAGAGCGGTTTGAGTGGGTTGTTTAAGCGTTTAATGGAACATTTCTGATCCAAAACCCCCATCTAACGGTATGACTTATGCTCCCTTATTTTAGGGTAGAGTGTTAATACAAGGATAAAAAATATATGCGGGGTTCGAATTTTGTCTCATTTCTAACTGTACAGGGTTTTTTTGTCGGTATAGCTTTTGGGATATTACAATCAGACACGGCAGAGACCTTTTTAGGATATGTTCTCCTCATCAGCCTCTTTTTTTACCTTTTTGCTCATATATGCGTCGGATTTTTTTTCCAATCATTGGAGGTTAAAGCGCAATCATTCCCGAAAAAAGCACATGAGCACAATCTCGATTTATTTGTGCGTGAAATTAATAAGCGTGAGCAGTTTATCGATGCTTTTTACACGCATAAATCAGAGTTGCTGGATGATGATCAAGGACGGGGGCAATGATAAATGGAACCAATGCTTATACGCAAGAGTTAAAACATCGTGAGGATCAATTGGCGATCCAGTTTCTTCCTGCTGTGAAAGCAATGTCCTTTCGTCTGAAAGAGCGTCTCCCTAGCTCTATTGACTATATGGATTTATGTGCTATCGGAACCGAAGAACTTGTAAAATTAGCCCGTCGTTATGACGAGAGCCAAAATGATTCATTTTGGGGTTATGCTAAAACACGCGTATATGGGGCAATGCTCGATCATCTTCGCTCACTCGATATGGTAAGTAGGTCCAGTCGACGTCTTATCAAAGAAATTGATCACGCGATTGAAGTCTATATGGCGGATCATGATGATGAACCAAGTGACGGTGAACTCGCCGTAATATTGGGGATCGAACAGGAAAAAGTGCGCGAAGCACGGATCGCATCGGATATTTATACCGTTTTACCGTTGGATGATCAGTTGGGTACCCCTGAAGAGAGTGGAATGCTAGAGCGGATAGAGCATGAAGATTTGATCGAAGCAATTCAAGAGGTTTTGATGACGTTCGAAGAGCGTGAACAGATTATTATTCAACTCTATTATTTTGAAGAGTTGACACTTAAAGAGATCAGCGAGGTCGTGAATATCACGGAATCAAGGATTTCACAAATTCACAAATCAGTCATCAGGCGGATTAAAGAAGCGGTAGGAGGGCAGTAATGGCAGATATATTATCACAAGAAGAGATTGATGCCCTTTTAGACGTCGTTGATGATGAGGGTGATGGGCTTTTAGAGTCCAATGACGATCCCCTTTTTCCACAGCGTCAAATCACCCTTTATGATTTTAAGCGTCCTAACCGTGTCTCTAAAGAGCAGCTTCGCGCCTTTAGAGGGATTCATGACAAGATGGCGCGTTCCATTGCATCCCAAATTTCGGCGATTATGCGTTCCATCGTAGAGATTCAGCTCCATTCGGTTGACCAAATGACCTATGGGGAATTTTTGATGTCGCTCCCTAACCCGACCAGCTTTAACGTCTTTTCGATGAAGCCGCTCGAGGGGAACGGTGTTTTGGAGATCAACCCCTCTATCGCCTTTCCGATGCTCGATCGAATCTTGGGCGGAAAAGGGGAGCCTTTCGAAGCCAACCGCGAGTTTTCCGACATCGAACTCTCACTTTTTGAGACGATTTTGCGGGTAATGATGGGGACATTGCGTGAAGCGTGGGGACCCGTTACCGATCTCTATCCGCAGATAGAATCGAAAGAGTCGAGTCCGAACGTCGTTCAAATTGTTGCCCAAAATGAGATCGTCGTAATGGTCGTTATGGAGATTATCATCGGACACAGTTCGGGGATGATGAATATCTGTTATCCCGTTATCGCGTTGGAGCCGGTATTGCCGAAGTTGGCGAGTCGCGATTTGATGCTGAACGAGACCAGTTCGAAAAAAAGCCGTAATCAAGAGCTTCAAGTTCTCCTCGGGGGGGCACATGTTAATGTTGAAGTTAACCTTGGGGAAGCCGAATTGAGTCTTCATGAACTTTTGGACTTAGGTGAGGGAGATATAATTCGACTTAATATTCCTGCTGATGATGTGGTTACCGTAAGTGTTGATGGAAAATCACGATTTATCGGGCAAATGGGGTTACGGCGTTTCCGTAAATCGATTCAGATTACATCATTGATTGATACTGAAAAAGATGCCGTAAAACGGGCACTTAAAGAGTTTGAAATGAAACGTAAAGCGCGTATTAGCGGTGTCAAAGAGATGATACGTGGACCAGTAGATGAGGAGGATGAAGATGAGTGATTTTCCTGGTGTATTTGCAACCGAAGCGGTTGCTACAATAGAGGGACTGACAGGGCAAGCACCTACCATTACCCTAAAAGAAGCTGAAGATATCTCTATTATCTCCAATGTAATTCCTCCGATTGCACAGATACATGTTAGTTTTAGTGGTGCAGCAACAGGTCGAGGGATTGTAATGATGCCACCTCAATTGGCAACAGCGTTGGGGGATATGATGCTCGGGGGTGATGGTGAATCCCAAGATACAATGTCGGATGAAGATATAGATGCAGCAAAAGAGATTGTCTCTAATATCATTGGGGCTATGAGTACCACGTTAGCCTCTCAAAAAGAGCTTCCGAAATTTACGATTAAACCCGAACATGCTGAGTTTATCCCAGAGAGTGGCGAGGTCAATCTTGATGCTTATGCAAAAATGTTTGTTTTTAGCTTTTCAATGGGATCGATTAACTCATTGATGATGTTAGCTATCGATGAAGCGGTGAATGAAGCACTGAGTGGAGAAAAATCGTCATCTTCCAAAACAGCTGGTAGCAGTGGAAATATTTTTGATGGTCCCTCTTCATCACCTTCGGTAAAACTTGAAGAGGGGGAAATGAAAAATATCGGCTTGATTATGAATGTCAAGCTCCCCGTGCGTGTTCGAATCGGAAAGAAAAAGATGCTTCTTAAAGATGTCCTTAGTATGGACATTGGTTCGGTTATTGAGCTTAATCAACTGGCTAATGACCCTCTTGATATTTTGGTGGATGACCATGTCATCGCACAGGGGGAAGTGGTTATCGTCGATGGAAACTTCGGTGTTCAAATCACTTCTATCGGGACAAAACGAGATCGTCTGAATAAACTCAAAGGATAAAAATGACGCAACGACATGGCAAAAAAAAAGTTTATGAAAGTAGTCGCTATGTTAAAGATATTAAATCGGCTGATGTTTGGAGTGTCTTTAAAATTATTGCCGACTTTGTACAGGGATTCGATGAGCTTGGGGAATTAGGACCATCCGTTACAATTTTCGGCAGTGCACGCTTGGATGAAAACCACCCCTATTATCAGCAGGCGATGCAGCTATCGAGTATGTTGGGAGAGAAGGGATACAATGTTATCACAGGAGGCGGTCCTGGGATCATGGAAGCGGCCAACCGTGGAGCGTATGAACACGAAGCGGTTGAATCTATAGGGCTAAATATTGAACTGGCTACCGAGCAACAACCAAACCCTTACATTACCAAAGGGCAAAGTTTTGACTACTTTTTCTCCCGAAAAGTAATGCTCGTTAAATACTCAATGGCATATGTCATTTTTCCAGGGGGATTCGGGACACTCGATGAGATGTTTGAAGCGTTGACATTGATTCAAACCCGTAAAGTATGGGGAGTCCGTTTATTTGTCGTAGGGACAGAATTTTACGCCCCTTTAGTTCAATTTATCAAAGATAAAATGTTAGGCGAGGGGATGATAGATGAAAAAGATGTGCAGCTTATTAACTTGACAGATGATTTGCATTTTGTTGTCCAAGAGATTGAAAAATCGCTTATTTCTCAGTTACAAACGATGGAGAAAGAGGGGTTATGTGATACGAAATATTATAAAGCGCTCGCATCGCATGCCGATGATTCCAATATGTATGCTGGACAAGGAAGTAGTTAGTGGGTAAAAAAGTACTGATTGGGATGAGCGGCGGAGTTGATTCGACCGTATCAACACTGTTGCTTAAAGAGCAAGGGTATGCGGTAGAAGGGGTTTATATGAAACTCCACTCCAAACCGGGCTACCATGAGATCCATCAAGCATGTGCTCAGAAAGCGGCCGATTTTGCCGGGGTAAAACTCCATATTCTCAATCTTCAAGAGGAGTTTAACGCAAAAGTGTTTACCCCTTTCATCGAAACGTATCGTGAGGGAAAAACCCCTAATCCGTGTGCGTTGTGCAATCGTAACATCAAATTCGGAGCGATGGTTGCTTATGCGGACAGTATTGGTGCCGATTATGTTGCTACGGGGCACTATATTCGTCATGATGGGCAATATCTTCTCCAAGCGCATGACGACACGAAAGATCAGAGCTATTTTCTTTTTTACATCGATCCTGCACTCGTTCCGAGATTACTTTTTCCTTTGGGTGAACGCCATAAAAGCGATATTAAAGCCTTCGCTTCTAGTATCGAGGGGTTGGAATCGTTTGCGTCACAAAGCGAATCAACCGAGATCTGTTTCGTTGAAACGACCTATATGGATGTTCTAAAACCCTACGTCCCCGTCGATCAAGAGGGGGATGTTCTTGATATGAGCGGTAAGGTCGTCGGTAAACATAAAGGGTATATGCACTACACCATCGGCAAGCGTAAAGGGTTCACCGTCAACGGAGCGCATGATCCCCATTTCGTCGTCGAGATCAAGCCCGAAACGAACCAAATCGTCGTTGGGACACGTGAAGATTTAGAGTGTAATCGTGTGGAATTGGAGCGCGTCAATATGTTTGATAGCGCCCGCGAGTTTGAGTGTGATGTGAAACTTCGCTATCGTACTACGGCGGTACGCTGTACGGTCAAGATAGACGGGGATCATGCGACAGTTGAACTTCACGAACCGGTATATGGCGTAGCCTCAGGACAAGCGGGTGTTTTTTATGATGGAGAAAAACTCCTCGGTGGCGGGTGGATCAAATAGAATTTATAATTATTGGTATAATCAATCGCTATATAGTTGTATAATTTGATTATATAGAAGTTTTGTTTAGAAGGTTATAATATTCTTTTGATTTGTTATAGTAAGAAAAATAGTAGGAATACTATTTTATTTGATGTCTAAAAATGAAAACGGAGATATATATGATTGAAGAAGATATTGAAAAGTTAAAAGATTCTGATGATACTGAAATAGAAGATTTTGAAGATATTTCTACACCTTATGATGTTTCAAAAATTGATATTCTCTTTGAACCAGAATATGTAGATAGATTGGTTAAAAAGTATGATTTAAAAGAGTTGAATCTAAATCCTGATTTTCAAAGAAATGAAGTATGGAAAGATAGACAAAAAAGCAGACTTATAGAATCAATTCTAATAAAGATTCCAATACCAAGCTTCTATATTGATGCAAGGAATGAATCAAATTGGATAGTTATAGATGGTCTTCAAAGACTAAGTACTATTATCAGATATATAAAAGATGAGTTTCCATTAAAAGATTTAGAATTTTTAAAAGAGATTGAAGGGAAGAAATTTTCTGAACTTGATAGAACATTTCAACGAAGAATTGAAGATTTCAAACTTACACTTTATCTTATTAGACCAAATACTCCAGAAGAAATAGCATTAAACATTTTTACTAGAATAAATACGTTGGGTGAACCTTTAAGTCAACAAGAGATACGTCATGCTATTTTTAATGGAAAATCAACTAATCTTTTAAGGGAATTAGCTGAATCTGAAGAATTTAAAAAAACTGTTTCTCCTACTTCAGCCATGGTAAAAAGAATGAATGATCGAGAGTTAATATTAAGGTTCTTGGCATTTAAAATTTTCAAATATACTGATTATATAAAATCAAATAATTTAGCTATTTTTTTAGCAAACACGATGAAATATATCAATCAATTAGAGGAAAAGGAAATAGTATTATTAAAGAATTTTTTCAAAGATAGTATGAAAAAAGCTAATCTAGTTTTTGGCAATTATGCTTTTAGAAAAATATATGAAAATGATAATTATAAAAGACCAATAAATAAATCACTTTTTGAAACTTTTGGAAACTTTTTACCTATGTATGATGAAGATGTATTATTAAAAAATAAAGATATGATTGTTCAAACGTTAAAGAGTGAGTTAACAAATAATTATGAATTTGAAGCTTCAATTTCAAGAGCTACAAATAACATTGATAGTGTTCATCGTAGATTTTATCATGTTAATTATATATTAGAAAATTCTACAAAGGGATTAAATATATGAAAAAAATAATTATAAAAAATTTTAAATGCTTTGAAGATCAAGAAATTGAGTTTAGAGGACTGACAATTTTAGCAGGTGCTAATGGCAGTGGAAAGTCTACAGTAATCCAATCAATATTATTATTTTTACAGAGTAAAAATTCTAAGCAAGGGTTTATAGATAGTTTAATATTAAATGACTATTTTATAGAAGCAGGTATTGCAAGCGATATTTTGTTTGAAAATGCCAAGGAAGATTTTATTTCATTTGAAATATTTTTTGATGAGGCAAGTTTATTGTATCGATATTCGATAATAAATCGAGATGATAGAATTCTTTACAGTGAGGATTCAAAGCAATTCTATGATGGACTAAAAAAGCAAATAAAAAAAATGCCTGATGGACTTATGGAAAGAGTTATGAGGGTTAATGTTGAGTTTATGTCAACAGATTTTATAAGTGCAGATAGATTTGGACCAAAACTTACATATAAAATAAATAATGAAGATACAAAGGTAGGCAAATTTGGAGAATTCACCCCTTATATTATAGATAAACATAAAAGTGATATTCTGTATAATCCAAAAGTTTATTTTGATGAATCAAAAAGTAGTAGTTCGTTGTTAAGCGAAGTTAACAATTGGCTTTCGTATATTTTAGACGGTGTAAAAATAGATACGAGCGTGCTAGAAAATGCGAATCTGTCAATATTAAAAATAACAAATTATTCACAAGCTGAATTAGATTTTAAAAGTCCTATTCATATGCCTTATGGCGCAAGCTATGTTTTACCAATCATTGTTAGTTGTTTGTTAAATTCATCGGCTACAGCACATGGAAAAGTGATAATAGAAAACCCAGAAGCTCATTTACACCCATCGGCACAATCAAAGTTAGGGCAGTTTATAGCAAAAATTGCGAATTCAGGTGTACAAATAATATTAGAAACACATAGTGATCATATAATTAATGGGATAAGAATAGCCATTAAACATGGAATAATTGAAAACCAACATGTAATTTTTAACTCATTTTCAAAAGGTGAGAAACTTGGTGAAAATACGGTTGAAGAAATTTTAATAGATGAAAATGGAAAATTGAATAAATGGCCAAAAGGATTTTTCGATCAGTATGAAAATGACATGCTGGAACTTTTATGAGGTATATGTTTTTAAATCACTTTGTATTTGAAAGCATAAATAGTTCTTGTCAAGATGAGGAAATTTTAGGTATATTTAATCAACTTGCATCCTTATTAAAAGACTTAAGGTCATTAAATTGTGAACTGATTTTTGACAATAGATTATCCCTAGTTGAATTTAATGGACAAAATATTCAATATTATTTGAAGCTACTTGAAAAAGAAGCTATGCTCCCGCTTATAGCAAAAATACAAAAGTCTTTGCCTTTTTGTTCAAATACTTATGATGAATATAGTGGAGAAGAGAGCATAGTGTTTGGAAACTGTATTCTTGAGAATTCAGATATAGAAATACTAGAAACTTTTTTAGCATGTGCATTATTTTTAAATGCACCAGTTGTAACATCCAAAACTTTATGTTCCAATGGTATATTTTTAGATGATATTATCAGCATAAAATGTGATGATGACGTTAGAATACTTGATAACTATTTTTTAGAAGATAAAGATGAAATAATTACTAATCTTGAAAAGAGCATAAAAGAAACTTCTGCCAGTTGGCTTGATTGGAGAAGCAATAACTTACCTCTCTTTAAAAATATAGCTATATCTGATGATTTTTTTGAAGATATAAAAATACATTCATTTAATTCAAAATATGCGTCAAGTATAATAAGATTTATTGAAACAATAAATATATTTGTTGAAGGTAAAAAAGTAAACAATATTAAGTATGATGAATGCTGTTCATACACAACGCCAGAGCCAGAAAGTAGATTGAGAAAGTATAAAAATCAATTAACAGTGCAAAATTGTGATGGCTTGAAAGAAGTAGCAAATTGGCATACAAGAATAAATAAAGATTTCAGATTATATTTTACTTTTGACGAAGTAAACAATAAAGTATGTTTAGTGAAATTCACAAAGAAAATTTCATGACAATTTTGACTAAATAGATAAAGGATAAAAAATATAATCTTTATTATGAACTTATCACCCTTCGACAAGCTCAGGGCGAACGGTATATTGAAAGGTGAATATGACATCCAAAAAGAAAATCATCGCCGCAGGGATTATCGGCAACGTTATCGAATACTACGATTTTGCCCTCATCGGCTTTTTAGCGGTGATGATGGGGCACCTCTTTTTCCCCTCTAACGATCCCTTTCTCTCCTTATTAGGCTCTTTCGGCGCATTCGCCGCAGGGATGATCATGCGCCCCGTCGGAGCTTTGGTCTTTGGTCATATCGGTGATCGTATCGGGCGACGCTTTGCGTTGATGACTTCCCTTGCCATGATGGCGCTTCCCACTTTTTTGATCGGTTTTTTACCTACGTATGCTCAGGTTGGGATATTGGCTCCGATCCTCCTCGTGGCACTTCGGATGATTCAGGGGCTCTCCGTCGGGGGTGAGTATGCCAGCTCCATCGTGTATTTGGTTGAGCAATCCTCCCCTAACCGCCAAAACCTTTACGGCTCGTTTGTCTCAGTCGGTGCGAAAATCGGTATGGCTTTGGGTTCAGGACTATGCGGTGCATTGCTATGGTATCTGGGTGAAGATGCGATGGGTGATTGGGGATGGAGAATCCCGTTTTGGGCGAGTATCGTCATTGCGGCGGCAGGGCTTTATTTACGCCGTAATCTCACCGATGATTATGCACCGAGCGAAGATAAAACCGTCCCTATCGTGGCGATTTTAAAACATCATCGTCGTGAGTTTTGGCAGTTTTTAATCGTCGCCTCGTCGATTTGGATTTTTTATTACACCGTGTTCGTCTATCTTCCGATCTGGTTGGAGGGGAGTGCTCATCTATCCAAAGCTGAAGCATCACAGATCAATACCCTCTCGATAGTCATTGGGGTAATATTTATCCCACTCATGGCGATGCTCGCCGATCGAATCGGTTCATTTCGTGTTATGCGCGGAGCGGCATTAGGTTTAGCGGTTGGTATTTATCCTCTGATGGTCGGCATGAGTATCGGAGGATATTGGGTTGCATTAGGGGGGACGATGCTCTTGGTGATAGCTTTATGCGCTTTTCAAGCCCCTATTTTCGCCTCAACGGTCATGGCTTTGAAATATCACGGCTACCGTGCATCATTTACGGCAGTGATTTTAGGAAGTGCGGCAGGGATTGTCGGGGGATTAACCCCCATGCTTATGACATCGCTCGAAAAACTGAGCGGTGATCCATACGCCCCCGCATCTCTCATCGCGGCAACATCACTGCTCGGATGGATTGCTCTCAGACGGATCAAGGATTGAATTTATTTGGTTGAAAATATGGTATAATTTTTTTGCGAGTATAACTTTTCTGTGAATTCAATGGAGCGGCAACGCTGAGGCTTAGGGAGTAATTAACCTTAAGCCTTTTTTTTTGCCCTCCAAAGAATTCTCAGAAGGGGGTCTTTATGGATAAGATTATACTCGCGTTTATTCTTATGTGCATTTTTGCACCTATGCTCAACTGAGTGTAGCCGAGGGGTTTTACCCCTTGGCCCCCTTAGAAACAATGCTATTTTTTGCAACATCAATGGAAAAATCAATATCTGGTAAATTTGATTTTGGAAATAAATTAAGAAGTTCGCAAAGTTTAAATTTTAAAATGCAACTCCCTACCCAAAACCAACAACCTAATTACGCAGTAATGGAAATCCTAATCTCTGCTATTCAAAAACTCGTTATAAAAGATGTCGTTTTGTATGCTGACAAAAAAATAGCGTCTACAAAAAGTGTGAAATAGTACTAATAAGAGCACATTAAACAGTCATACTGAACTTGATTCAGTATCTAAATTATATCTTAGATCCCGTATTAAGTACGGGATGACGAAAAAAATCCAGAATGAATCCGTTTTAAGCACTGGAAAAACGGTTAGTAGGAAAAGAATAAAAAAGCTAGATTCCCGCCTTACGCGGGAACCTCTTGGAGGTTCTTGTGCCCTTCGGGTATGACACTCTTAGACGTGCACCGGTTTAAAGAGTGATTTCATCAATGGAAACTGCATGATTTTTTCAGGGTTGGTTTCACCGTTGAGGTTAACCACTTTTAGTCGTCCGTAGCCGTTGTTAAAATCGTTCGCTAAATCGTAAACCACTCCGACGATGGTGAGTTTTCCGCTCTCCACATCCTCTTTAAACTCTTTTTGGGCGTAGTACGCTTGTTGATGAACATTGCCGATAACTGCCGCGAGCCATTTTGACTCTTCGGTGCCGCTTAGGGATGTTTTTCGTATTGCTAGAGATAGGGAATCAAGTTCGTTGATGATATGCGGTCCCTCAGCAGAATAATCGCTCAGAGCCGCTTTGATCGCACCGCATCGCGAATGCCCGACGATGATGAGTAGAGGGGTGTTGAGGTGGCGTACGCCGTATTCGACACTCCCCATGTTGGAACTGAACTGATTTCCGATGTTACGGATGATAAAGAGATCGTTTTCAGATGTTTTATCAAGAGCGTCGCTTTGAAAACGGGAGTCCGAACATCCGATGACCGTAGCACGAGGATGTTGGGAATTTTTCATTTTTTCAAAAAAAGCGGAACCTTGATGGTTGACGTAGTAATCGTTTTGGGCG
>Ga0066603_10002419_pt1 | contig 11152 bp, 10 predicted proteins | sample Higcelweek8metaG_FD_59482 | JGI IMG/M metagenome (GOLD analysis project Ga0066603, IMG submission 59482) | Freshwater pond sediment microbial communities from the University of Edinburgh, under environmental carbon perturbations - High... | ecosystem: Environmental > Aquatic > Freshwater > Pond...
ACAACAAAACTTTAATGACCAAGATTGGAGGAAAAATTAATGGATCCTGATAAAATTATCACTGGCTTGACAAACGAACTGGCTGTTGAACTGAAAACAATATCCAAAACAAAAGATATTAATGAAAAGGAGGCTCATAGCCGGATTATAAAAAATTTATGTCAATCTCTGGGGGTCTTTTTTGATTTAATGAGCGAAATGATGCCTTATGACCACGATGATGATGATGATTTAGATAACGAAAATATTCCGTTTTAATTGATACCAATTATTTTTTTCTTGACTTCATTAAATTTATATATAATAAATTAACTTTAATTAAAGTGAATAATTTAATGATAAATTTTACCAGCCGACTACTAGTCCTTCTTCTTATCGAGGAGGTGGTTCTTAACACCTCCGGGCGACGGGGCTCTTAGTGGCATAGTATTCATAAGCGAAAACAAAAGCCGTTATCAGCCCCTGCCGGGCAGATAACGGCTTTTTTCATTTTTATCCAACATAATAAAGGGGAAGAACATGGCAATCAAAAAAAACGAAACCGGAACATGGGTACTGGACCGGACTCAGATTCCAGGCCAGGAGAGGCAGGAAGTTGAAATTTTTGACACGACTCTGAGGGATGGTGAGCAAGGCGGGGTAACCTTTAAAGGGGATTCAAAATTAAGAATTGCCCGGTTTCTGGCAAACACGGGAGTGAGTACCATAGAGGTTGGGTTTCCCAGCTCAACCCCTTTGGAATTTGACACGGTCAAACAGATTGCCGATACCGTGGAAGGCCCCCATATCTGCGGACTGACCACCATGGATCTTGAAAATATCAATCGGACATGGCAGGCCCTGGAAAATAATCCCAAGCCCACCATCCACGTGTTCACCCTGAATATTGACGAGGCATCCATCCGCGCATATAAAGCAGATCCCAATGAGCAAATTAAAAAAGCATCCCGGGCAGTTGCCTATGCAAAGGAGTTGACAGGCGGTAAAGGCCGGGTGGAATTCTCGGCCCAGAACACCATCCTGGCCTTGTCCCAGTCCCTGAACCCTGCGCATAGTTTTCTGCAGGAGTATATTTCCAAAATCTATGGCCATGCGATTAAGGCAGGCGCAGACGTGATCAACATCCCCCATACCGTGGCCAAGGGAATTGAAATTGAAATCCAGGAAGCCATCCGGTACTTTAAAATGCTCGTGGAGGGCACGGATGACGTGATGCTCAGTTTCCACGCCCACAATGATTTCGGCGTCAGTGTCGCAGATACCCTTGCAGCCGTTGAACAGGGAGTCAGGCAGGTGGAAGGCACCTGGTACTCCCTGGGTGAAAGGGCAGGCAATACGCCGTTGGAGCAGGTGATCATGAATCTTTGCTTGAAACCTTCCTACAACCGCAAATACTTTACTTCCTTTAAACTTGAAAAAACCAATGCCGTGGCAAGGTTCATTGAAAGGGAAAGCTTCATTCCCATTCCCTACAATGCGCCGGGAATCGGACCCAATGCCCTGCGCCACGGGTCAGGGGTCCATTCCGACGGAGACGAAAAGGGCAAGGCCATTGGGGAGAATATTTACCTGCCCTGCTCACCCGAGGATATCGGCTGGACAGGCAACACCCACCAGATAACCAAACTGACGGGCGTGAGCGGTGTCACGGCCAGGCTTGAGGAGTTGGGATACGAATTTGAAAAAGCCTTTGTCCGGGAACATATCATGCCCGTGATCAAGTCCCGTGACATCACATATGGGGACAAGGAACTGCGTATGATCGGGGATGAGTTCAGATACACAGGGAAAGACCATGTCGAATTTGTGGATTACGCGTTCAACAAATTTGCCAACTCCACTATCCGCCAGGCCCAGGTGGTACTGGTCGTTGATGGTGAAAAAAAGATCGGCGAGGCCTTCATGGGCAAAAACGGTCCCATCAATGCGGTATTCAGTGCCATTGATGATGTCCTGGGACTTGGTGAAAAAAAACCTAAACTCGTGGTTTATGAGCCCAGCAACCGTGGACGGACCCACTCTTCGGCTGCAGAAGCATTGGTTGTACTCTGCGGCAACGGCAATGAACTTAACTATAACCTGTCTGCCCCGGTCTGGGTGGGTAAGGCCGAGGATGATGACACCATAACGGCCTCTGCCAAATCCTATGTCCAGGCATTAAGCCGGTTTATGACGGACATGAAAGAAAAGAACGGAACCGATAAAAATTAACAGATAAAGGAAAAAAATGGCTGGAAAAATGCTTCGGGTAGCACTTATCGGATGCGGTCGGATTGCCGTCAAACACATCATGGCCATAACAAAAAAAAACAGCGGTCTTTTGCTCTGTGCTGTGACAGACAGAACCTCCGGGGCTTTCGACAGGTTGTTTGATTTCTGTAAACTGTCAGGTAAAACAAAAGATCAAATAAGGAATACCGTAAACACTTATACGGATTATCAAGAGATGCTTCAAAATGAAAAACCTGATATCACCTCAATAACGGCGCCATCAGGGCTGCACTATTCTATGGCAAAAGCGGCGATGCTCAGCGGATCTCATATCCTTCTTGAAAAACCCATGAGCATGAAAACAAGCCAGGCCAAGGAGCTGTTTGATCTTTCCGAACAAAAAAACAGGCGAATTGCCATGGGGCATATCTTCCGTTATTTTCCCGTTGTCAGAAATCTGCAAAAGGATGTTGCTGCCGGACGGTTCGGCAAAATCAGTCACGGATCGGTAATTGTGCGTTGGGGACACGATCAGGCATATTATGATCAGACCGCCTGGCGCGGCACATGGAAAAACGACGGTGGCGTGCTGATGAACCAGTGTATTCACGCAATTGATCTTATCTGCTGGCTTATGAACGGGCAGGCCACTGCGGCAAACGCAATGCTTGGAAAACGCTTTCATGACATGGAAGCAGAAGATATCGCCCTTGGGATACTCAAACTTGACAACGGCGCGCTGTGCCAGATCGAAGGAACAACCAACTCACCTTCCCGCGACCACGAGGCGTCGTTCTACCTGCTTGGAGAAAAGGGGGCGTTCCGTATGGGGATTCGCCGGGGTAAGCCATATTTTGATATCAGGATCAACGGTAAAAAGAAAAATTTCGAATACGTTATCAAAGAGATCCGGTCAAGGGGCGTTTCCGCCCTGCGCTCCCTGACCAATCCCCACGTCGCAATATATGCAGACCTAAGAGATGCCGTTCTTAACCAAAAAGCTCCCATTGCCGATGCACGATCAGGTATGACCTCTGTTGAATCTGTTCTGGCGTTATACCTGTCGGCAAAGGAAAAAAGACAGATAGAGATCCCCCTTGCAACGGATTTTTCATCCCAAGAGATGTCGGAATATATTTTTGGGGAATAAAAGACGCGGTTATTCTCTTTTTTCAAATAAAGACTTTCAATACAACGACTTGGGCACCTTTGTCCTGGATCAGGTCAGGTGATCCGTGAGCTGACCGAGGCCGGGCACTACAATGTCCGGTTCGATGCCCCAGGGGTCAAAAATTGTTTCCTTTGACCGGCGGACCCAGGCGGCATGCATACCGGCGGATACCGCTCCGATGATGTCAAAGGGATTGCCCGACACCATCCAGGCATCTTTAGCATGGGTGCGGGTGGTGTTTAAGAAATGGGCATACACCCCAGGATCCGGTTTGAATGAACGGACATCGTCCACGCTGACCACCCCGTGGAACAGATCCCTGATACCGGCGGATATAAGCAGCGTTTCCACGGCCTCGGCCGTGCCGTTGGAAAATGCGTAAACCCTGTGGCCTGCCGCTTTTAAACCCGCCAGGGCCGGGCCGGCATCGTCAAAGGCCGGAAGTGTCCGGTAACTTTGAAGCAGAATTTGAATCTGCTCGGAGGCCGGTTCAACCCCGTAGAACCGGCAGGTATATTCCAGGGCGTCCCGGGTACACCGGGCAAAGGTGTCGTACTGCTTCATCAGGCCTCTTCGGAAGGAATATTCAAGCTGCTTCTCCCGCCAGGTCTGGGAAAAGGCAGCAGCCCTTTCTCCTGCGATTCTTTCCAGGGTGGACACCAGCCCGTGCGTGTCGATCAATGTACCGTATACATCAAATGCAAAAGTCCTGGCCATTCTTCCTCCGTTTAGCTTTGCGGTTAAAAGATCAGCCCCTGTTCCAGGGCAATGAGTTTTTCCTTGATGGCCAGGCCGTGGGCAAATCCGGTGAGGTTGCCGTCGGCCCCCACCACCCGGTGGCAGGGGATGATGAGGGGGATGGGGTTTTTCCCGTTGGCCGCCCCAACTGCCCTGGCAGCCTTTGGGTTGCCCAGTTTTTTAGCGATGTCACCGTAACTGGCCAGACTGTTGTAGGGGATAGTGCACAACTGCGCCCAGACCGTTTTCTGAAATTCAGTACCTGCCGGGTTTAAGGAGACCTCAAAGACCGCTCTTTTACCCGCCAGATATTCCAGGATTTGGGATTGGGTATTCTTGAAAAATTCCGGCTTTAATTCCCAAGAGCTCTGAATCTCAAACTCACGGCTGCCCTGGCCGGTGTTGAGGTGAAGAAGGGCAAGCCCCTTTTCGTCTCCGGCCAAGGTGATCTCGCAGAACCGTGTGTTGAATTTTGTATAATACATAAATTGCTCCAATTGCAGAAATTCATTATAGATGCGGTCGTTCTTTATGGTTCCCGTGCCAAAGGAAATTTTAAGCCCGGTTCGGACATTGACCTGGCGTCGAATCAATACAAACTTACAGACTCAACGCTGCGGGCATTGCATATTATACCTGTTTTCTGGTATTAAATATCTATGACTGAAAAAAATCATCCGTATTTCATACGCAGCATTAATAACACATGACAGGCCTATCATCCTTTGCCTCAAAATTTAAAGACCAGGTGCTTGATACCATCCGGGAACACGGCATGGTTTCCCCTGGAGACAGTGTATTGATAGGCATTTCGGGCGGTCCTGACTCCATTGCTCTGGCACAGGTTTTAACAGGTTTAAAAAAAAACCTGGACATCCGCATAGGCCTGGCTCACCTCAATCACATGCTTCGGGGCAGCCATGCCCTGGCCGATGAGGCCTTTGTCCGTAAGTTTGCCCGGGCACACAACCTTGACCTGGTCGTTGAAACAAAAAATGTGGCAGAACTTTCGAAAAAGCAACGGCTCTGTGTTGAAGAGGCCGGCAGAAATGCCAGGTATGAATTTTTTACGCGGATAGCCTGTGAAAAAGGTTTTCAGCGCGTTGCTCTGGGCCATAACCGGGATGACAATATAGAACAGGTTTTAATGAATCTTGTCCGGGGGACCGGTACCCTTGGGCTTCGGGGGATTCCGCCGGTCAGGCAGGAAAAATTTATACGTCCTTTGATCCGGATGCCCAGGGCCGACATCCTGGCATTTCTTAATGAGATACACCAGGCGTATAGGGTTGACGGGTCCAATGAGGACACATCCTACCTTCGCAATCGAATCCGCCATTGTCTGATCCCCTTTCTTGAAAAGGAGTTCAATCCCGACATTAAAGCCGGACTGGAGCGTCTGTCCGGCATCATCGGACTGGAAGATGATTTTCTGGACCGAATGGCCCGAACGGCCCTGGACAAAGCAACAACCGGAAGGGAAAAAAATCAGATTGATTTGTCCATACCAACGATTAACGAACTCGACCGGGCCCTGGGTGCCCGGGTCATCCGTGCAGCACTGTTGTCAATAAAACAGAATTTAAGAAGAATTTCCAACACCCATATCCGGGATATCCTTTGCTTTGCAGGCAAAAAAGGAGAATCAGGAAAGAGCCTGGACCTTCCCGGCCAACTTCGGGTATACAGATACAGGGATATTCTGCGTATAAAAAAGGAAGAAACAGCGCTGCGGACACTTGGCAGGCATCTTAAGACCCGCGGGTATCAAAATAGACAACCGGACGAAAACCCCGGGGCTGACCCTTGTATAAAATAAATTTATGTTTATATATATCCATTAATGTTTTTAGCTAAACCTAAGAGAGGAAAGACATTGAATCAATTATATAAAAATATCTCCCTTTGGCTGGTGATTGTCCTGATGATGGTCATGCTTTACAATATTTTCAACCAGCAGCAGGGCGGCCAGTCAGACATCGGCTATTCAGAATTTTTGTCCCTTGTGGAAGGCGGTCGGATTCAAAATGTGGTGATCCAGGGGCGGGATCTGATCATTACCGATAACACTGGTGCAAGGTTCAACAGCTATGCCCCGGAGGATGCCCAACTCATTGAAACCCTGCGCAAAAGCCGAGTGGCCATCAAAGCCAAGCCGCCGGCTGAATCGTCCTGGTTTATGTCCATTATCGTTTCCTGGCTACCTATGATTGTGCTCATAGGGGTATGGATTTTTTTCATGCGTCAGATGCAGGGCGGTGGCGGCGGGGGAAAAGCCATGTCTTTTGGAAAAAGTCGGGCCAGGCTCATGGATGACAAGGGGGAGAAGGTAACCTTTGCCAATGTCCAGGGCATTGATGAGGCCAAGGAAGAACTCACCGAGGTGGTGGACTTTCTGAAAAACCCCAATAAATATACTCGGCTGGGCGGCCGTATCCCCAAGGGTGTCCTTTTGATGGGCAATCCAGGTACCGGCAAAACCCTGCTTTCCAGGGCCGTAGCAGGGGAAGCAGGCGTTCCGTTTTTCACCATTTCCGGATCTGATTTTGTTGAAATGTTTGTGGGTGTCGGTGCATCCCGGGTCCGGGATCTGTTTGCCCAGGGCAAGAAAAACGCCCCGTGTATTATATTTATTGACGAAATTGATGCCGTGGGTCGCCAGCGGGGCGCAGGCCTTGGCGGCGGGCACGATGAACGGGAACAGACCTTGAACCAGCTTTTAGTGGAGATGGACGGGTTTGAATCCAATGAAGGGGTTATTCTCATGGCAGCCACCAACCGGGCCGATGTTCTGGACCCGGCACTGCTGCGCCCGGGTCGATTTGACCGGCAGGTGGTGGTGGATATGCCCGACATCAAAGGTCGTGAAGGCATTTTGCGGGTACACATGAAAAGAAGTCCCCTGGCCAAGGATGTGAACCCGACCATTCTGGCCAAAGGGACGCCTGGTTTTTCCGGTGCAGACCTGGAAAACTTGTGCAATGAGGCAGCCCTTCTGGCAGCCAAGCGCAACCATGAAAAACTGTCCATGCGTGATTTTGAAGATGCCAAGGACAAAGTTTACATGGGGCTCGAACGAAAATCCAAGGTAATCAAGGAAGATGAAAAAAAGACCACGGCCTACCACGAAGGCGGCCATGCTCTGGTGGCCCGGTTCCTGCCCAATACGGATACCGTGAATAAAATCACCATTATCCCCAGGGGAAGGGCTGCCGGGGTGACCTGGTTTCTGCCCGAAGAAGGGGATTTTAAATATAAGGACCAGCTTGAAAACGAACTGGCCATTGCCTTTGGCGGGCGTGTGGCAGAAGAAATCATATTCAAACGAATCTCCACCGGAGCCTCCAATGACATAAAGCAAGCCACAAAACTTGCCAACCGCATGGTCAGAAGTTTCGGCATGAGTGATTCCCTGGCACCGGTCTCCTATGAAGATCACGATGAAAATATCTTCATCGGCAGGGAAATGACCCAGGCCAAAGGCTATTCCGAATCCACGGCCCAGAAAATAGACGCCGAAGTGGCGGGCCTGATCACACGCGCATACAATAAGGCCAAAACCATTTTAGAGGAGAATATCGACATCCTCCATGCCCTGACCGACCTTCTCCTGGAAGAGGAAACAGTTATGGGGCCTGAACTTGATGATCTTATTGCAAGCCTTCGCCCGGATTTTGATTTCTTTGGACGCCGGAACATCCGGACTGAAGAGGAGCCGCCCAAAGAGGAGGAGCCCCCGACACAAAATAAGCGCGATGATGTCAAGGATGATCACTCCGACCACGATGCGCAGACAAAAGCCCTTGATCCTCAGACGACGCCGGATTCCGAGGCTCGGATTGTTGACGTGGAGGCGACGAAGCAGAACGAGCCAGGCGAACCTGATGACTCCAAGGAAAAAAAGGATTAGAGCATAGACAGAAAATCGGTGTTTGGACGGGCTCAATACGATAAAGGAGTGCATGCGCTCAAGATTGCCCGCATGGGTGACTTTACGTCCAAACACTAACCGGAGAACTTCCTTGACCACCACAGCCTTTACACTTGAATTTGGCCGTTTCAAACTGGATTTAGGCCCAAGGGCCTGTATCATGGGTATTTTAAACACCACGCCGGATTCTTTTTCAGACGGGGGAAAATACACCAGCCTGGACAAAGCCCTGACCCGGGCACATGAGATGGTGGCGGCAGGAGCCCATATCCTGGATATCGGCGGAGAATCCTCCAGGCCGTTTTCCGAACCGGTGAGCGAGCAGGAAGAGCTGGATCGAACCATACCTGTCATTGAGGCCATTGCAAGCCGGATTGAGATTCCCATCTCCATTGATACGGTGAAAGCCAAGGTGGCAAAAGAAGCCCTTGCCGCCGGTGGGTCCATCATCAATGACATCTCCGCCTTTGAAAAAGATCCCGGCATGCTGGATGTGGCTCTGGAGAACGGTGCGCCGGCCGTTCTCATGCACATGAAAGGCACACCGGAAACCATGCAGGTGAACCCGAGCTATGATGATCTCATGGGTGAAATCATCACCTATCTCCAAGAACGGGTTAACTTTGTGATTGAAAAAGGCATGTCCCCAAAAAAAATTATCCTGGATCCGGGCATAGGGTTTGGTAAAACCGTTGCGCACAACCTTGTGTTGATCAAGGAGCTTCACCAGCTCACAGCCCTTGGGTATCCGGTGCTCATAGGACCGTCTAGAAAATCCTTTATCCAGAAAGTGCTGAGCAAGACCACGGGCAAAAAGGTCGGACCCGGGGATGCAGGCACAGAATACGGGACCCTGGCTGCCTGCGCAGCGTCCCTGATGAACGGCGCACACATTATTCGGGTTCATGATGTTGAAACGGTGTGTGCATTCTCACACATCATTGACGCCATCAGGAATGCTTAAGCTCCGACAAATACCTTTATTTTTCCGGGTGGCCGTCCCAATGGCTGTGGCGACTGCGGTGATTATGATTGTTATTTTCGCCTCCTGCACCCAGGAACCTAGGAAAACAAACCTGCTCTTGCCTGTGGATTATGCCAATGTTCCGGATGATATGATTTTAACAAACTTTCACACGGACAAAATAGAAGTCAGGATAAAATGCCGCCCCAAACACATTGAAAAACTTTCAAAGAGAAGCCTGGTCTATCCTGCAGACATCTATACGGACCTGGCTTTTGACCCGGCAGGCGGCGCCGATGCCATTGAACCGGGGTCTTATCTGCTGCCTGTGGATAAAAACCGGATTCCTCTGGGACGTTCTGTTTCCATTGTTAACATCACCCCTTCTTCTTTAAGCATCCGCCTGGAAAAAAAAGTAACCCGGGTCTTCAAGGTGACGGTTCCGCTTATCGGAGAAACGGCCAAGGGCTACATGGCGCTTTCACCGGAGTGTGAACCAGCCACAGTGGCTGTGACCGGCGCGGAATCTCTGATTAACCGGATTCAAACGCTCACCACCAAACCCGTGGACCTGAGCAATGCCAATGAAAATTTTAAAAAGGAAGTCCCCCTGGACCTTGGACAGCCTGAACTTTTCACGGCGGCCCAATCCATATTTGTCGTGTCTGTGCAGATTCAGCCGCTCACCGGGACCCGGACCATTGAGCAGATTCCAATAGAACTTCAAAACCGGCCCGGGAAAAAAGTCAGCATTGAACCGTCAACCATTTCTATTGATCTTAAAGGTCCCCAGGAAACGTTGAACAACACGAACCTGGCCGACAAAATTTATGCGTTCATGGATCTTAAAGGACTCAAAACCGGGGTATATGCCCGACACGCCTGCATTGACATCCCCGTGGAGCTGGTCATGACCAATGCCTCTCCCCGGGTATTTACCGTTAAAATTGAATAAACCCCGAGGTTGCCTAAAAAATTTATAAAATAAGGATAAAACAAATTGGAATCAAAAGGAAAAAACATGCTGTTGGTCATTGATGTGGGCAATACCAATACGGTGATCGGCGTTTACGAAAATGAAACATTGACCCAGGACTGGCGTATCAGAACCATCAGGGAAACCACGACCGATGAATTCAATATCCTGGCCCGGGCTTTGTTTGCCGACAAAGGCATCCAGCTCACGGACATCACAAAAATTGTCATATCCTCCGTGGTTCCGTCGTCCGTGAGGATATTAAACGCTTTTTGCGAGCAGTATCTGGGTATTACACCATTGTGGATCAATCCGGCATCCGTAAAAAAGCTGATGCCCATTCTCTATTCCAATCCCAACGAGGTCGGCGCAGACCGTATTGTCAATGCCGTAGCAGCCTATGAAAAACATAAAAAGGCACTGATTGTGATTGATTTCGGCACTGCCACGACCTTTGACGCCATCTCGGAAAAAGGCCAATTTCTTGGCGGTGCTATCTGCCCCGGTGTAATGATCTCATCCGAAGCACTTTTCCAGAGGGCATCCCGCCTGCCCCGGGTGGAAATTTTCAAAGCACCGGAAAGGGTAATCGGCGATGACACCATTGAAAGCATCAAGTCCGGTATTATCTACGGCAACGCTGCCATGGTGGACGGTATGGTGGACCGGATGAAACAGGAAATGAAAACCACACCCATGATCATTGCCACGGGTGGACTTGCCCCGCTCATTGCCGAAGTATCCAATGCCATCGAATCCGTGGACTTAACCCTGACCCTGGATGGTCTTAAAATCATCAGCCGGGCAATGTAATGTATCCGATCCTTTAATCTCCCAAGGGCATGCTAAAATAAAAGGTTCTCGATAAATCAATGGCAATCAAAAAAACAGTTGTGGTGGTCTGGATCACTCTTGTTTCGTCTCTTTTTGCTCTGGCGGCCGGCGGGTCCGCAGCTCAGGAGAATGCCGTGCTTCACGCGCCATTGGAACATATTGACAGAAAACCCGTTGTTTTTGCTATGAATAATCTTGGGAGTGATATCTATAAACGGGCCATGGAGTTAATTTATAAGGAAGCCTTTTCCAGGTTGGGTTATACTTTTGCCTACAATCTGTATCCGTTGAAACGCTCCCTTGGGGAATCCAATGCCGGTCGTATTG
>Ga0066603_10002434_pt1 | contig 11110 bp, 15 predicted proteins | sample Higcelweek8metaG_FD_59482 | JGI IMG/M metagenome (GOLD analysis project Ga0066603, IMG submission 59482) | Freshwater pond sediment microbial communities from the University of Edinburgh, under environmental carbon perturbations - High... | ecosystem: Environmental > Aquatic > Freshwater > Pond...
TATTATCAATTTTCACAATCTTATCACCTGCTTTTATTCCTGCTCTCCACGATGGTGAATCTTTGAGTGGAGCAACAATCGTTATAGCTCCATCTTTCATACCAATCTCTGCACCGATGCCGTCAAAAGAACCAGAAATCTCTTCGTTAAATGATTTATTTTCTTTTGGAGGGAAAAAGACAGTATAAGGATCGTTCATAGAAGAAGCTAATCCTGAGATAGCTCCCCATACACGATCTTGATCAGTAACTTTCTTAGCGTAGATGGATTTTTCATTTAGAGTATTCCACACCTTCCAAAAAGTACTGAAGTCGGCTGATGTTTCTACTTGGGGGTCTTTGTTTGATATCGATGTGACCTTTTCTATTTCAGCTCGATGAGAATATCCGATATAAATTCCTAAGCCTAAAACGCCGATAATAATAATTAATGAAATTATTACATAACCGAGTTGTTTTGATATTTTAATTTTTTTAAGCAAAGTTTTTATTTTATTCATTCTGCCAATTACAATATGTGATTCCACTTCATTATTATTTTCCATATCTTTTTATTATATAACAATTTTATCTCTGTTACAAAACTAATTACTCTTATCTGGATCCAGCGCAGACGGAGTGTACTTATTACTTGGATCCCATAGCATCCAGGAATCCAAACCATTATCATATACCGCTTTTATCTCAGCTCGAACCATTTCTTTTGTATATGTAGCCCCCATATCAAAATCTTGTAACCATGGACGAATCTTAGCTATACTCTGACCACTAGCCTTAGTCTTCGCTACAGCACCGACAAGTGCACGGTTTATAACCTCATAAGGGTAAAGAGCAGGATTCTTGTATCCTGCGTGGCCCGGAGGATAATGTGACGGATATACCATCGGACAAAGGAAATCAAAGTATAGAACAGCCTTTTCCCAAACTTGGCCGATACCCATATCATCTTTTGCTTCGGTTGTCAGACCAAAAAGGTCTCCGGAAATTGGGATATTTACATCCTTTTTCATTTCGGTTGAGAATAATTTGAAGAATGCTTCTATATTATCCGCACGCGTAGCTCCACTTGCTAAATTGTAATTAATATCTTTCATATTTCCATCAGATGGATATCTGATGTAATCTAGATTTATTTCATCAAATCCAACCTCGTAAGAATACTTCGAGAGAGTCAAGATATATTGATGAACATTTTTATTGGTCGGGTCGAGAAATGATAATCCCTTTCTGTCTTTCCAAACTCCACCATCACTAACTTTCTTAATTGCCCATTCTGGTTTAAGTTTTGTAAGATATGGATCCTGGAATGCAGAAATTCTCCCAATAACATAAATACCTTTCGAGTGAAGTAAGGCTGTAAGAGTACGAATATTTCTAATGCGATTTTCTGAACTTCCAATCTTTTGAAGTTCAGGATTGTCAGTCGCAAAGCTTATACGCCCAGTGGAATCCTTTACATCAATAACTACCGAGTTTAATTCTGTCTCATCAACTATTTTCACAAGTGAATTGCGGAAGCTTTCTGACCCAGCTACCCATCCTGATAGATAAATAGCTTTGACTTGCTCCGGCGTCTTTATATGAGTCACTGGCACTAGTGAATCTGGAGTAACTTCGTTTATCTGATTAGCTTGAGCTACACTTTCGTTTACATCTTTTATTTCTCCCTTATTTGTAATTTCTTTTACGGGATCACTCTCTCCACTTTTGTATTCAATAGCATTACTAAACATTTTGGGTGATGCAAAATAAACAACTACCCCACATAATATTAATGCGAGGATGATGAGAATAAATCTCTTTGTCTTTTTTTTAGATGGCATATTTATTCTCCACTTCCAATATTATCTACAAATGTTTTACTTTGATCTTTGTTCTTAGCTAAACGAACCTTAACCTCTAAATAGAACAAATATGCTATGTAAATTATAGCCAATCCTGTTATGAAAAATAGCACTTTGCGCCAACTATTTGGAAAACCAAGAAATGGTAATATTATGACCCACAAACCAATAATTAGTAACGTTTTTTCTTTTCGCATGGGTATATTATAGCTTATTTATTTTGGGGAAACAATGACGACAAACTCCCCTTTTTGTTTGACAGTATTGTCGGTAAAATATTTGAGCAATTCACTTGGTGTTCCTTTCACAAATTCTTCAAATTGCTTTGTTATCTCGCGAGCAATCATTACTTCACATTTTGGTGAATATGTATGAAGAGATTCAAGAGTTTTCATTATTCGGTGTGTAGATTCGTAGAAAACGGAAACCTTATCAGATTCAACTATTTCTTTAAATAATTTTACTCTGCCCTTTTTGTGGGGAATAAACCCGAAAAATATAAATTCTGCTGAAGATATACCACTGGCCGAAAGTGCTGAGATGAGTGCGCTTGGCCCTGGTATGGGAGAAACTTTCGCATCACTACCAAATTCTTTTCGAACGTTTGAGACAAGCATTACGCCTGGGTCTGAAATACAAGGAGTACCAGCGTCAGAAACAAGAGCTAAATTCTTCCCTCCTTTCAGTAAATTAATTATCGCATTCTCTTTCCCATCAGTACTGTGAGCGTGATAACTCATCGTCTTTGTTTTGATTTCGTATTTATTCAAAAGCGTCTGTGTCGTCCTAGTATCTTCACACAATATGTAATCCACTTCCTTAAGTATTCGAAGTGCCCGAAGAGTAATATCTTCAAGATTTCCAATTGGCGTCGCAACTATATATAGTGTCCCTATTTCATTCATTATTTTTGAATTATAACACAAAATGTAGGAATTGTGATAAATTTATCTATAAGAACCAGATAGGGGGTTTAACCCCTATCTACGTGGATCAGTATATCAAAGGAACAATATCGTCTTTAGTACTAATTTCAATTTTTACCAATTCAGGAGATACACAAGCAACAATAAATGCATCTTGATTGACTGCAATAAGCATCCATATTTGATGATAATTATTTTTCGGCAGCAAATCTTTGATTTCTTCTAAATTGAAAGTTTCATTTCCTGCTATAAGCGATACAAGTAATGTTGTTTCAGATACGTAACTTTTTTTGAATTTCTTTTCAACAATAATATTCACTATTTTTTCTGAATAGTTTTTTTCACCCGAATTCTCGATATCTTCTTTTGTTAAAAATAACGCCTCCGTCGGACAAGCTTTGATTTGGGGTCGTGTACGCTCTTGATGTCTTGGAATCAAAATGATGTCAGGCACATCACCGAATGCTAGGAGATATTCACCCTGTTCCGCTTTCTTCAACGCGATAACAAAAATTACTGCTGGAAAAATTTCTTCCCGAAACTTCTTGTATTGAGGAGACTCGACTGTTCCAATAGACTGTCTGAGTGACATACTAGCCAAGTCCATGACCATTTTCGGTGTAAAGGCAATATTGTTACCGCCGTGCTTTGATAAAGGTGTAAGAGTGTGCGCATTAATATACTCCCAAACTTTTTTTACGGTAGCATCATCAAGTTCAATGTTTAAAAGCTTTTTTAAAAAAGCTCCACACTCTCCCTCTGTTGTTAGTGGTAATTCTTTCATAAAATTATGATTTTAGTGGTTATGACTTTATCTGAGGAACTGAAGCTATTTGTGCTAGCTCTTAAAGGTAAGCCCAGTCGAGATGCGACCATAGGATTCATTGCACAATAAAGATTATTTTAACTTTCCATCTTTATTTTTTTGACCCTTCTCTAGGGTTAAAAAGTGATAAAAGTGATACTTTTTAAACATTTCAACAATGGCATCTAAGTATCTATTCTTTTTTCTTTAATATACCAACTCTAATTAATGCGTCTTCTAAATATTCACCAGACTTAAGAATTATTTTTTCATTTGGTTGTTTTAAAAAATCTTCAAAATCGGTTTGAATTGAATTTGCAACTCTATTGATAAATTCTTCATTTGCACCCCTATTTCTTGCACGGGATTTATACTCTTCCTTGCAAATAGGATCTGGATACGCTAATGAAAAATTAATTCCATAATCTCTCATCTCTTTAAAGGGCATGCAGGGTGCGATGAGTATTATAGAATGTTCATTATTTTTACTTTCTTTAATGATCGCATTATAATAGTTAATTGGCCATTCTGGATTAATTTCACGTTTTGTTGACTTAAGAGATTCTTTATTTTTCACAGTTTTTTGTTCATCTGTTAAAATATACTTATAATCACCGCTAGGTAGTTCAATTACCTCTTTATAGTTTTTTGTTAAATATGTTTTACCGGCACAAATCCATGCACTAATTATAATTGGTTTTTTGTTGATCACTTTTTTCATACATTTAATATGATTATCTTTTGAAAAATTATTCATAAACTCGCACAAAAATATATTCAGACTCTTCCTTAGATGTATTTTCAATTTCATGAAAAATACTCTGAGGGAAAACAAATACATCTCCCACTAAATAAGGATAAATACCATCTTCATCTCGCACCGTTCCTTGTCCTTTTAGAACAAGCATGACCTCGTTCATTTCTTCATGTGTATGCCATGTAAATTTAGCACCTGCAGGCAAGAATCCATAGGTCATACCTTGTACATTTTTTAGTTCATTGTCAGCTAACAATAATTTTCGTCCACCATTGCCACCATGAGCATCCTCTCGTACAAAAGTTTCATGCGATTTTTTTGTGACTTTCATAAATTTATAATTTAATTTTTCAAATTTTTAATCAAAATATCAAGTCCCTCATCTAACAATTCTTGCGAAATTGTAAGTGGTGGCATTATTTGCATATTATCTCCACTTCCTACAACGACATGAAGTCCATCTGCAAAACATGTTTTTTGAATTCTTTTACAAGTTTCGGCATCTTTGAATTGTAATCCTATCTCTAATCCCACTCCTCTTACTTCAACTACAATATCTCCAACGTAAGCTTTTAATTTTTCTCTTATATAATTTCCTTTCTTCTCTGCCATTTCCCAAGTTTTATCTCTTAAATGAATTTGAAGAGCTTTTAAGGAAACAGCACATGCTATTGGAGTCCAACCAAATGTTGAAATTAACATTGCTTCTCCAAATGCCTTTTCAAATATTTCAGATTTTCCCACAACTGCACCAATCGCAGAAGCGCCATTAGACATTCCTTTTGCAAATACAATCATATCTGGTGTTATACTCTCATGTTGTATCCCAAAAAGTTTGCCTGTTCTCGAAAAACCTGTTCCAACTTCATCAACAATTAGTAACGTCCCATATTTTGAAGTGAGTTCTCGGAGTTTCGTAAGAAATTCAGGATATGCAATAAGTGTTGATCCCCAACCAGTTATGATTCCTGGTTCTGTAACAACAGCAGCGATATCTTCTTTTGAGAGTAATTCTTCAAAATCTGAGAGAAATTTATTAAAATCCTCTTCACTTATTTTATTGTGTGGAAATGGAATAGGTTCAATTTCTGGAACTAACGGTTGAAGTTTTTTATGTGAGTCTTTTGGGTATCCGATAGCAAGCGAGGCAAATAATTGCCCATGATAATGGGAATTAAAACCAATAATTCTTTTCCTTTCTGTGTAAACACGAGCAACTTTAATTGCAACTTCTATTGATTCTGTACCACTTGTTTCTTTAATACAAGCATCGAGTCCTTTTGGTAATGCTTCTGTTAAAGCCTTAGCATATTCTTCTTGAATTGGATCTGAGCCCCAAAGAAGTCCTTGCACATTTTTCTTTGTTTGTTCAATTATTGCTTCATTTATTTCTGGATTATTCCATCCTAAATTTGTTACATTCCAAGCTGATGAAAAATCAATATACCTTTTCCCTTCCTTGTCCCAAATTAAAGAACCTTCTGCTTTTGAAATAGGCAAGTATTCATATTTACCTTTAAAATCTCGATAGACAATGCTGTTTTCAATCATGTTTAAAGTATATCAGATTACTATCTAAATTTTAAGGTCTTAATTTTGTTATAAATAATATTAAATTATTGCGTTGGTCGTCTAATGATAAAATCGATTTCCGGATTTTCTGTCTTTAAATTGGTTATTACTTTTTTTACAACAGTATCAACTTTCATATATTCTTCAATATCTTCTGGATACTTTTCTTTATATATATCCGTCTGCATTCCACCTGGAAATATTCCATATATTTGTATATTTAAATCTTTAACTTCTTTTCTTATTGATTCTGTTAGCCCTTTGATTGCAAATTTAGAAGAGGAATAGGCTGATATTCCTGGTTTCCCATCAAGTCCTGCAGTTGAATTGACATTTATTATTATTCCACTATTTTGTTTTTTCATTTGAGTAAGAGCAACCTGACACCCATAGAAATACCCAAAAAAGTTTACATCAAATAAATAATGTAATTTTTCAATATTTACTTCTTCAACTAGACTCGGAGCAATCTGAATACCTGCATTATTAATCCAAACATCTATTTTCCCATACTTTTTAATAACATATTCGCTCAGTTTTTTAATATCTTCTTTTGAAGTAACATTCGCAATAAAATTATCAACAGATAATTCCTTAGCTGTTAATTCTAGACTTTCCTTTTTATGACTAGATATAATTACACTCGCACATTCTTTTTTGAAAGCACCGGCAAGCGATTTACCAAATCCTTGACTTCCACCAGTTATAATGATTACTTTATCTTTTAGTTCCATATGTTTATTATATACCAAAACAACTTATTACGGATAGGAGTTAAATTATTATCTGACTGCACTCTATAGTTGTTTCAAAAGCTCAGGACCCATTTTTTTAGGATTTATTAGATCCATATGCGAAAATCCTTTTAACTCTATTATTGTTCCTTTGTGCTCCCCTTTTTCAAGAGCCGAAGGGATTACTTTATCATCTACAGAGTAATAACCAATATATTTAATTATTTTAGGGTCAGGTTGTATTATAGGAACCCATTCTTTGTATGCGTCAGAAAACAGGCAAAGAAATTTATCTTCGATCCAGGAGAAATATTTCTGTTTAACTTCACCGACAGGGCTACCGAGCGTGATAACTTCATAAGTAATATCAGGATATAATTTCCTAATTGCATCCACAAGCATACACGCGATTTTCCCTCCCATACTATGCCCTATCAAGATTATCTTTTCTGGTTTACTTTTATCAAACAAATTCTTTTCAAGATATTCTACTGTTCTTTTTGTAGTTATCGCGAGCGAAGAACTATTTAACCCAAGTGGAATGGCTGCGACGTCGTAACTTTTCTGATTTTTACGTAAATATCTAACCAATGAAAAAAGATCCCAAGCACTTCCCCCTAACCCTGGCATGATTAAAATATGATGTGAATTTTGAAGATTAAATTTACATTCACTACTATTTTTAAACAAAAACATTTCTAGTTTGTAAATAATTTTTTTCATATTTGTTATATATTCTTAAGAAAAGCTTTTTTGTATTCCTCTGTCATTCCACCAAGTCGAAAAATAAATATTTCATTTGCTCCTGCTTCTTCTGTCCATTTTATATCTTCGGTGATATCTTCTACCCTACAAATTGGCTCATTCCCCAATACCCCTGTCGCTATTGTCCCTAGTCCGAAACATAAACGACCAGGATTATTCCTTGAAAACTTTTTCTCAAATTTCATTATTCTATTCCATGTTTTATTACCAAAAAATTTCTTTAACATACTAGAATAACACATTCGGATTTTGGTGTGAGTAAAATTAAATGAAGGAGAGAGCCCAAACATTTTCCAAATATTATAAAGTAACTTCCCTATCGATGGATACTCTGCAGTATATACTTTTATATTGTGACTTGGGGCTTGTATCAAAAAGTTATTAATCCTCTCTTTATTTGAGTTCAGATGAACTAAATTTTTAAGATATTTCCAAGGTTGTCGTGGTAATTCAAGATCAAGAAGAATCGGTAATTCTTCGTTGTGGAATTTACTTGTTAAATCAGTGAATATTTGATCCAAATTGCTTGGATTAGAAATTCCAGAAATCCAGTATGATTTAGAAACAGTCGTCCACCAGCCAAAAGTTATATTTTGATATTTTTCTTTGTATTCTAGTTTGATTTTATCAAACTGTTCATATGATGAGGCCGCAATTAAAACAACCGCCGGCCAAGTTATAAGGTCTAATTTCAATAAATTTTCTTCTGTTGGATATTCTTCAAAAAAATTAATTTGCATAATTATTCTTTATATTAAATTAAGTTACTTATCTAAAGGAGGATTAGAAAAATAGACTCTCACATTATTATCTTTTTCATATAACTCAATCATTTCAAAATTTTCTCTGATGATAAGAGAAAAGCCGGATTTATTTAAATATTTTTCTTTAAAAGATGAATAATCAGATACCGTAAAATCGGCATCGCCACGTTCTGGTCTAGTAGAGTCGGGTTTTCTAATTTTTAGTAATTGCAATCTACCTGCGATGGTGTCTAAAGATATTTTAAATAGTGGACCAGTTGGTGTTTCTTTTATTATCGTTCCTAATTTATGGGCTTCTTCTAGAAAATTATTTTGTTCTTCTTCGGACTGGCAAAAGACACAAACGTAATTAGCTGGAACATTTTTCTGATCAGTATATTTATCTTTTAAAGATTCCGCCTTTTTAACTATATTTTGAATTAAATTTTCCATAGTGTCATCCATTTTTTTCTTTTCTTTGATCGACTAATCCTCCTATATATTTAGCTTCGTAAATTTTTTTCTTTCCAAAATAAATCTTCTCTACCCCAGAAAAATTGGTTGCTTCTCCATGGAACCAATTTCTGTATGCATAGTCTCCATTTTGATAAAATTTGGGGCCACGAAAAGGTTTATCTTTGGGTATGAGAGTAAGTGATTCTTGTAAAAATTTATATACTTCTTTGAAATCATTAAATGATTTATCGACAGAACCATAGTAAACCATCATATAGACGGGTTCTTTTTTAAAGAAAACCACTTCCTCTCCTCCATATGGTTCACCACCAAAGTAGTTGTCATAATACAACCAGTCACCACTTTTAAAAGTTATTGTTTTAGATTTATTCTTTTCTTTGATCTTATTAGCATTATTACCACTAGCATATCCTGCTTTTTTGGCCTTAACTAAAAAATTACAAAGTTGTTTTAAATTAATCATATTACCAAATCTTTTCTTTAGTTTTTATTTCATCATCCCTGTTCCATGCTGGAGTTGTGATGAGAACCATTTTTAATTCACCCTTAAAATAAATTCTTGTATTAGGTAATATTGAAATTGAATCCCCTTTTGAGACAGCAACTTCTTCATCATCAAGAAAAAACGTTCCGCTCCCCTCAAGAACAATATATGTAAATGTAGATTTCGTATTATAAAACTCGCTATTGTGTCCTTCTTTTGTATTCTCTAAAACAATCCCGCAATTATCAATGTTTGGATATACATCTAAAATCATTCCAACTTTTTCTTTGTGCTCTACCTCTTCCTTTTTTGTTAGTTTGTATTTTTGCATGGGTTAATTATAGCATGGTGTGATGAACGTTATAAAATAAAATTTTTATAGAGTTTTTTTGAGATTAGAAACCTTTATAATTTGAGTATTTACAGGATTAACAAAATTATTTTGAAAATCATTTATTAACAGATCTCTAATTTCTAAGGGATAAATTAACATATTTTTCAATTTCTCTATTTTAATCCATACTGGATTATAAAAATCCTCCCCTCTCAATATTTTTCTTTTTTCTTCAGAATCTTCACTTAATTTTGGTTCTCCTTTTATATAATCACAAAGATAAAAGTACTGTTCTGTATCATCGTCGTAAATATGGTGATATAAAAGCTTATTTATCATTACATCTATTGTTGCTTCTTCTTTCATCTCACGGACAACCGCTTCTTCTATTGTTTCTTCTTTTTCAACCCCACCACCAGGAAACACAAAATATTCTTTTTTATTTTTCCTATGAATTAGAAGTACTTCATCATCTTTTATTAAAATTGCAACAGCTCTTATTCTTTTCATAATTAATTTATTTGTTGTTTTACAATTTAAATTAAATTTATAGGTTCACCTTTCAAATAAGCTTCGATATTATCAATCATCATTTTACTAGCTTTTCTATCAGTTGCGTCAGTATTATAAGCTATGTGTGGGGTAGCTAAAACTTTTGGGTGATTAGCTAATTTAATATAGAAAGGATCATTAACGTCGCCGACTTGTATTGAAGCACAATCACTAGCAACGCCAGCTAAGATATCATTATCTAAAGCTTCAATCATTGCTTCTGCATCATATATTTTAGGACTAGTTACAGTTATAAAATATGAATCTTTTTTGAAAGAATCGAAGAATTCTTTATTTAGTAAATCCTTAGTTGTTTCATTTGAACCTAAAGTATCAACTACCACATCGGCATTTTTTATGAATTCAATTAAATTATCACTCTTGGTAAAATATCTAACATTCATTTCTAAGGCTTCACATATTTTACCAACTCTAGACCCAACATTGCCTTTACCTAAAATTGTAATATTTTTACCGATTAATCCTTTTGTTTCTTTCGGAATACTATCGGATTCTTTTTTATTAATCCAATTCGGTAAATCTCTTAACAAATTAAGAATCATTGCAATTATCCATTCACTAACAGCCTCTTTATTACAGCCTGGGCAATTTGAAACTTTTATGTTTCTTTCTTTTAATATATCTCTATTTAAAAAGTCTGTTGCAACAAATGGCATTGATATAAAAGTGTTTTCTAGTTCTTGATATTTAAGTTTTAAACCAAATTTTCCAGAACAAACAATATCAGCTCCCTTGCATCTTTCTAGCCATTCTTCTGGTGTTTTTGGTAAATCTTCATAATACTTAACTTCGCCAAGTTTATTTAGCCTTTCTCTTTCTTCTCTATTTAAACCTAAATCTTGGGTTACTACTATTCTATTCATATTTTAATTATATCAAATTTATGTATTTATCTAAAACAGATAAATATTCTTCTTGAGAAATCGAAATAGAACTCTAGTTTGTGACCCTTCCGGGAATCTAACCCTTCTCGAGAGGTTTAAAACCTCTCTCTTAGGCTATCCTTGACGAGTGCTTAAACTCGTTCTCTAATTTGTGACCCTACAGAGAATCGAACTCTGATTACCGCCTTGAGAAGGCGGTGTCCTAACCGTTAG
>Ga0066603_10002444_pt1 | contig 11085 bp, 5 predicted proteins | sample Higcelweek8metaG_FD_59482 | JGI IMG/M metagenome (GOLD analysis project Ga0066603, IMG submission 59482) | Freshwater pond sediment microbial communities from the University of Edinburgh, under environmental carbon perturbations - High... | ecosystem: Environmental > Aquatic > Freshwater > Pond...
GCATCCTCGGTGAAGGAGTGGCTCCCTTCCGCGATAAGATAGTGATTGCCACCAAATTCGGCTGGAACATCGATCAGGAAACTGGGAAGCGCCTTCCGGGTCTCAACAGCCGCCCGGAACATGTCAAGCGGGTCGTCGAGGCTATGCTCAAACGCCTTCGGACCGATCGCATTGATCTTCTCTATCAGCACCGGGTCGATCCCGAAGTCCCGATTGAGGATGTCGCAGGGGCCGTCAAGAAGCTTATGGATCAGGGTAAGGTTCTGCATTGGGGTCTCTCCGAGATGGGGATTAAAACACTTCGGCGTGCTCATGCAGAGTTACCCGTGACCGCAGTTCAGAACGAGTACTCCATGCTATGGCGTGAGCCTGAGAAGGAAGTGATCCCGGCTTGCCAGGAGCTTGGAATCGGCTTTGTGCCTTGGAGCCCCCTAGGTGTGCAGTTCCTAACTGGCTGGATTGATGCGAATACCAGGTTTGCTCCCGGAGATTTTCGCAGCACCGAGTCCCGGTTTTTCCCAGAGAATCTGCCGCACAACCTGGCACTTGTGGAATTGGTGAAGAAGTGGGCCGAACGAAAGAATGCCACTCCCGCGCAAATCGCGCTGGCATGGCTGATGGCGCAGAAGCCCTGGATCGTGCCGATTCCTGGAACGACACATATAGAGCATATGCTCCAGAATACTCGCGCGGCTACCGTTCGGTTCACATCAACCGAACTGGTGGAACTGAATACGTCTGTTGCAGAGATCGAGATCCGGGGGCAGCGCCTCCCAGACGCAGTGCTGGCATTCTCGGGCTTAGAGGCGCCACAGAAGAAGTGAAGTTTCCGAGGCTTCACTGTATAACCACCCTGCCCTTACAGGCACAACGAAGTATGGAACCGTAGGGGCACCCCAATGGGGGTGCCCTCGCAAGGGCAGGCACGCAGGCCTGCTGCTTCTGCTACATGGCTCTGAAGTAGATCCCGTTAAAGAGTGCATTGAGTGCCATATGGATCACATGCGGCATTGGCGCTCTTTCTGAAGCCTTCTGATCATCCTCAGACAGACCAGCTTTTACAAGAAGCTCTTTATAATCCTTGATCTCTCTTCCTGCAATATTACCGGCAATGGATCTACACCACTGCTCAAACATGGTCAGATCCTCAATCAGCCCCTTCTCATAATCATCGCTTAAAGCAAGTGCAGCCTCCATGAACCCTTCATAAGAGGGGTCTAAAAGCAGCGCCTCAACCTCCCCTACAAACTCGTTCCTGCTGCGTTTACAGTCGCACTCTTCAGATGCAACAAGATCGTGGATGGAGATCCCTCTTTTCTTAAGGCGCTCAAACAGATTGAGACCAGCGCTCAACCCGTTCTGTCTGAAGATAGCCTCCTGCACCCCCTGATATACAGCATCAGCAATAAGCTCGCCAAGTTTGGTGTGACCTCCTGATGAGTCAATAGGCTCGCCTTTTCCGCTACCCTGAAGCACCACCACGTTGTCAGTACCTGTTCCGGTTGCACGCCATGCGCCGTTATTGTAGCTTGAACGGATATCCATATCAAGCAGAGCTGCACTCTTGGCCTCTGTTGCAGTGATGATCGCGCGGGTCATGGCAGCGTGGCTCATGGATCTGTTTGCCATCACAATCACGTTTATGGTGCCAGGTCTGTAATACTCTCCTCTATCCTTTGACATCCTCATGGCATTGGAGTTGACCCCTGCCGTTACAAAGGCGTAAACATCAAGCTCTCTGTAGCTTGATCTTTTCACGGCAAGGTTGTTCATATCTGCTCCGGTTATCAGAAGGGTTGTTGATCTCTCCTCAACCCCAAGAGCGTTGCAGATTCTCTTTCTGATCATCTCCAACCCGTGAGAGTGGTCAATGAGCCAGTTCTGTGGCGGAGTGTAGTGGTTCATAACAGTTGTGATCCCATGCCGCTCACCCTCCAGAGTAGATACAACTGCCATAGGCTCCTTTAAACTGACCACAAGGGTTCTGTTGACAAAGTCAAGAACGTGGCTCTCATCAACCCTGATCTCCCTGACATAGTCAATGTTTACAGGAGAGGGCTCAACAGTGGCTGACTCTTTTGTCGCCTCTTCCCCCTCTGCTCTGCCTGTAAGCCCATCGCCTCTATCTTCTCCTCTACCCCCTCTCTTTTCATCAGAGGCCGGGTGGCAGGTGGTGAAATTGACTCTCCTTGAGTCAAAGATACCATCCTTATGGATCAACTTCTCTTTTGCTGCAAAGAGTTCTCCATATATTGTGGCTGAAAGCCACTGAACAAAGTAACCTGTATGGGTGGCTGCACGGCAGGTAAGCTCACATGGGAAATAGTAGATGCGATGGTTTTTCACAGCATCCACATCTCTCCATCCTGGTTTGTTGAGAAGAGACTCTTCAAGAACCTTGTCATCACCGCATCCATAGAGCACCTGTGGATTGAAACGTATCCACTCCTCCTTACTCACTTCAGTGATATCTCCTGATCTGCCAAAATCAGGAGCAATGCCACCGCTCATGGTGATAATCTCATTCTGAAAAGAGTCATTTCCAGGGGTCATAACACTCTCTCTTCCCATAAGACGCATCACCCTGAGCTTCTGATCCGGTCTGATAGAGTTCAGCTTCTCTCTGATCAGCTCAATCTGTGCCTCATTTTCCGTTTTTATCCTCTCTGCCTCCTTCTTCCTACCAAATATCTTTCCAAGCAGAAGGGTGTTATCAATTCCGTGGCTGACCGAAGAGGTATTAAACTCGATAAGGGTTATCAACTCCCCTTTTCTGTTCCTCTTCCCCTTAAAATAGTCCCTGACCCTGCCGTGAAAATCGGAGAGCAGAATAGTGTCAGGATCCAGCCGTTCAATGGCTGCAATAGAAGGTTCAGAAAAACCGCCAACTACAGCCTTTTCAGAGACCTCACCAGGAAGAGTTGTCTGGTATGTGACCCCTTTGAGAGCATCTCCTGCACCGATTCCAAACATGATCTCAGTAATACCAGGAACAAGAGATACAACCTGTTGCGGCCTTTTATCAAGAGAGATCCTTGATCCGTGATCATCCGTAAAATCAAGAGAAAAGGCAGAAGCTTCATTCTCAGCAAAGCCCAATGAAAAAGAGAGAACTCCGGTGAAAAAAAAGAGTGCAGTCAAAATCTTTGTATAACTGGCACGGCCGGAGCGAGGCATTGCTCTCGGCCACAACGAAGCATGAAAGTCCCATAAAGACTTATGTTTCAAGAGACTTTCACATAAAAAAGAGCACAACTGAGTCGCCCTAACCGCATCAACATGATTCACTTCACCAGCTCTTTGCAGCACGATCTCCCCCCTTATCTGAATTGAGCACCACTTAATCGCCATATGAGATCACCACTACTGTTGAGCCCGATATATTCAAACTCTGCGGTCAATAATAGCTGACCAGAAGAGGTTGAGTAGCTTACACATGAGATGGAAATATCCAGACTGGAGGCGATCTGAGCACAACTGGAGTTCTTCTGATCTGAATTTACAGTAAGATCCTTCAATCTCCACAGAAAACTTCCCTGATCATCAACTCCTTCAAATTCAAGGTTAAAACTCAAAGAGAGTGAATCGTATCCAGCAGATGGGATGGAGATCTCCAGAGAGTCAGATAGCAGAGCGCATGACTTATCTTCACTCTCTGTAGTGGTAGTGAAGACGACACGGGTCGGATTAAGGGCTGTGGAGACCTTTTCATCAATAGTGTTATCCTCGGTGTTGAGGATAACAACTTCAGAGTCTGTTGCATTACAGACCCAGAGCATACTTTTGCCATCTGTAAAAGTGCCAGCTTCCATTCCTGAGATGTTCTTGTTTTGCAGATAGCTGTTTGCCTGACCAAAAACCTCTCCGGTTGTGGGGTTAAACAGATAAAGAGTGTTGTCTCCCCAGCCTGCATAACCTACAAAGTAGGCTTTTTCAGCAGAAACAACTCCCATGCCTGATATGTTGCCATATGGGTGTTTATCTGAATCTCCATCATCAATTACCATTGAGACCTCATACGTGTCAGGATCAATACTTACTATACCGCCTGAATAGACAGGGGCAGCTCCGCTCCAGGAGCTTCCGTAATTGCCTGTTCCCTGAACATATATCATATTGCTGGATTCCAGGTACTGGATAGCTCCAACATTTCTCACAGGAAGTCTTATCCCCTTTATCCCATCGGCATCAGATGCTCCTGTGTCGATCTCCATATCTGTGTTGATATCAAATATGGCCACATAAGAGTCATTTGAGGCACTCCAATTGTCATTCTGATCCAGCCTCTGCATGGCGATAAAGAGCTTTCCATCTGCGATCACACCACTGTTCATCTCAGGAATACCGTCAGAATCAGCGTATGGTGCAAGATCAAGCTCTCCTGTTTTGAACTCTGACTGGGTTGTGGCAGAAGGGTTGACAATCCACGCCTTTGTGCTGCCATATCTGATCAGATAGGCTTTTGTGCTGTTTACAAATATGAGGTCATGGGGGTTCTGACTCTGCGTTTCACCATCGTCAAGTGTGGAGAACTGCCAGATCGGAGTATCTGGAGCCTTAATGTCAAATTTTGTGATATTATCAGCCTGAAACCGCTCTATCCTGTAGAAGTAATTCTCATATGCCGCAACAGTGATATCTGAAACTGCTGTAGGCAACAGGCTGTTCTGCACAGATCTTGGTCCACCTTTGGGTTCCACAGAGACAACTGAATGAGCACCGCTTGAGTAGTCCGGAGCCACAGTTGAGATAACGGCGCTCTGTGTGGTGTTGCAGCCACCTGTAGCAGGAAAAGAGAGAAAAGAGAGCAGTGCCAGAAAAATGGCAACTCTTACCAAAACAGCAGATGAACCTATTATTCTAAAACGATCTTTCTTCATAACCATCCCTTCTGACTTCATAAACAGCTCTTTCATAAATAGATCTTCTGACTTCATAAATATACCTCCTGATAAAAGACGTAATAACTATAAATTATATTTTAAAGAGAGATAGAACGACCTTCCCGGCAGTGGATAGCCGTTGAAATCCTCATAGAGTTCATCTGTCATATTCTTAACCTCCAGAGAGATCTTTACCTCTCTTAAGATCCAGGAGAGGCCGATGTTCACCTCTTTTTTATCCTCTGCCTCCAGAAGATTTGCAGTATCGTAGAACATACCCTCATCATGGATATATTCACCATATGCCATATACCCTCTGTAACGAGCCTCAAGACGGGCAAGACAGGAGAGTTCAAACCTTCCTGGCAGCTGCTTTCCGTTGAAGAGTTCTATCTGGCTCTGGTTTTCCGGCTCCTGCTTTGTGGCATTAAACAGAACTCTGAAGTGGTCGCAGAACTCCATGGAGGCGCCAAGCTCAACCCCCTGTATCAACGCTCCAGAGATATTGACCGACTTACCGATCCCCCTTGAGTCATAGACCCTTGTAATCAGGTCATCTACATCGCTTCTGAATCCTGTCACACCAAAAGTCACCCTCTCAACTCGGGAAGATAGATTGTGAAAGCCGAACTCTGCCCCAAAATCGCAGTTGACCCCCTTCTCCTCTTTAAGATCTGAATTGCCGATGATAAAGCCTCGATCACCATAGAGTTCAAAAAAAGAGGGGTGGCGCACATATTGAGCAAGATTGCTTCTGAGGGTCAGACTCTCTACAGGAGAGTATCTGAGACCTATCTGTGAATTGAAATAACCGTCATCTCTATCATCTGTCTGAGCCGCTGTACCAGTCTCACCCCCCCTGAACTGATCCTGAAACAGTGTGTATCGAACAGCAGGAGTGATAATAAGGCTCTCATCCATGAGATAAACAGAGTCCTGAATACCTAAAGAGCCACTATTACGGCTGCTCTCTTCAGGATTGAGATCGCTTAGGTGATCTTCGCTCTCATAGATCTCCTCTGCCACATTGGTGGAGATAAGCAGAGTATGGTGATCTGTTGGCAACTCAGTAAACAGATCACCCTCCAGGCGTCTTGTGTTGTAGGTGTTATGCTGATTACCAAGCCCGATATACCCCTGACTATCCTCATACTCCTCCTCTTTCCAGGTGTAGGATAACTGGGCTCTGTTGTTTAAATGGAGCTGAGTCAGATCATCGGCAGTTACTCCAAGAGTTGTAATATTTCTAACAGTATCAAGTTCAGCCAGGTTCAGAGAGCTGTTATTCCAGCTTGGAAGACCCTGCTCTTTTTCAAAATACTGGTTCATGAGATCAACTCTGAGCGTATCGGTAAAGTCATAGCCAGTTTTTCCAAGAACATTTGACTGCTTGACTGCTGCATTCTCTCTCTTTTCCTGACTGTCATCAGAACTGTTCCAATCTGTACCGTTATCATTCAAAAACTTGAAATCATTATCTGATGAGAGATAGTCAGCAGATATGAGGTAATCCAGTTTACCTGGCTTATGGTTGACAAGAGCGCCAGCTTTACGGGTGTTGAAGCTTCCATATCCTGCGGTGACCGTTGAAACTGCTCGTCTGCTCTTATCTGCGCTCTCTTCACCTGACGCAGCTCTGCTGGACTCTGCTGCCCTCAGAGTGCGGATATTGACCACCCCCCCTATTGATGCTCTGCCAAAATTTACCGGAGTGACTCCCCTGTAAATCTCAATGGCCTCCACATCAGAGAGGGCAATGTTGCTCAGATCCACTCCACCGCCAGATGCATCATTTAAAAGTATCCCATCCAGAAAGATCATCACCTGGTCACCGGATGCTCCACGCAGCGACACTGTGGAGAAGCTGCCAAGACCACCTGAGCGGCGCACCTGAACGCCTGCCTCCTTTTCAATCACATCAGCCAGATTTTCCGTTCTGCCTTCAAAAACCTCCCTTTGAATTAGAGACACTGATGCTGGTGTCGATTGCAGATCCACATCACCAGTGCGGAGCAGTTGAGTCTCTTTTTTTGCAGTCACCACTATACTGTCGAGAACTATCGCCTCTTTTGCAGCTGCTTTACCCTCCTCTTCAGAGATCTCTGCTGATTTTTCAGCAAGAACTGTTTCAGAAAAAGATGTTGCTGAAATTCCAGCAAGAACAAATATGGACAGTACAAACATGAACCTTACTCTCACCGCTATTCTCATTCCTCTGAAGATTGAAACCCGATTGATAGGCATAACTTCAAAATAAATTGAAGATCAAGACTCAACTGCCAAGCAGAACCTCAAAATCAATGTTGTCCTGAAATCTTTTGAACCTTGTGCGCCCGGTATCCAGAGAGTAAGAGCACGCCTCACCTGCTTGAGCTGTCTGCTCGTCCCATCGCTGATGCCCCTCTGGAACCATCCAGATACCAGCGCTGTTTGACGCACAGACTGCCACAGCCGTATTTTCAACTGTACGGACACCGGCAAGCAGACGTGCCTCCGAAGAGAGTTCCTCTTCAGCTGCCAGTATCAGATCGCAGCCCTGTTTTGCAGCGGCAACGGCAAACTCAGGGTGAGCAATCATGGCAAACGGCGCAAGCATCAGGCGGGCCGGACCGAAATCGACACAGGGGAAATCGTTCTCACCACCACATGGCTGGAAAGGAAGATGCCACCGCCTCATCCCACCTCTGCTTTGAAAGATATAGCTGTAATAGCCAGAACCCTTGCCTGAACTGCATGTGGCTACAGCTATATTTCTATCTCTGGAAACTCTGTTAATCCTCTCAAGATCGCCATCTGAAAAGTCAAACTGCGAAAGCAGATAGAGATCAAACTTCCCATTGCCTCTCTCCACAGCTCTTATCTCCTCCTGACCCTCTATCTCAGGTTGCAGATAGCTCTCCAAAGCATTGACAGGATTTTCACCTCTTCTGGGCACCACACAGTGAAGATCAATAACTCCCGGCTCCGGCAGCTCCAGAAATCGTGTCAGATCTCTTATTCCGCGGAAGTTCCGATAACAGTCGTGGTAACAGTGTGGTCTGCGATCCTCCAGACGCTGAAGCCTCATTCTGTTATCAAGAACTCCTTCAGAGTTTAAGGGGAGATCAACCAGAAAAATATCTGAATCAGAGCAGCTTCCATCAAAAAGAGTAGCGCCTACAGGGTCAAATAGAGAGGATGGAGCACTCTTGCAATCCATGGTCAGATCAACACCTGTTCTATTGCATGCAGCTACGTGAAAGCCGTTTTCCAGTGCCCTTGCACGCCACAACTCTCTCGGGTCAAGCCCTGAAACTGGCCAGTTGGCAGGAATAATAAGCAGATCTGCCCCTCGAAGAGCTGTAACACGGGGCATCAGGCCGTGATAGCTGTCAGAACAGATCAGAATACCGACCCGTCCCCATGGAGTTTCAAAAGTGTTGTCATCCCTGGGGTTACCTGGGCATGCCCAACCGCTCTCAGCGTTTATCTTACGGTATCGGCACACTATCTCTCCATCTGGCCCGATAACAAATGCGCTGTTGTAAAGTATCTCAGTAGCAGGATCTTTTTCAGCAATACCAGCACAGATATGGATGCCATGCCTCTGTGCAGCTTCTGAGAGAGCTGTCAGCGTCACCCCCTGCCTGGTCTCTGCAAAGGGGGCCATATCTGCATGGTCTGCAAATGAGTAGCCGGAGATGGCAAGTTCCGGTGTTATCAGAATCTTTGCCCCTTTGCAGGCAGCATCTTCAACCAGTGACATGAGAGTTGCACGATTTAACTCAGGCTCCTTATGACGGACATTCATATGAATCAACGCAAGTTTCAATATATTCATTACCAGCCATCCATTTGATTTTTTATGCTCTATTTGATTTTCTGCTGCACTCTGTTTTTTTACCGCACTCTGCCAGATCAGCCTCAGAGCTTACAGAGTCCCATAATTTCCGGTACATGATACAGGCTGCCTCTCCAGCCTTCCCCCTGTTGTAATACAACCTTCCTGGACACTCACCAGGACATCGACCCTGAAGCTGACACCCATCACAGCTGATGTAAGGGAGACCCGCTTCTGCACTTTTTCCCCACTCTGAAGAGAGCGCTATCTTTTTTAAAAGATGCAGCCTCTCAGGATCTGGCATCCATACTGTGCCTGCTGCCAGATCTGGATCACCAAGAGTCTGACCACAGGGAAAGAGAGTGCCATCAGGATGGACAGCCACACTCTCCCCCTTACATGCGTGGCAGAACGACTGGCGGTTCGCCATGAGTTGAGACTGCCTTAAGACCATCTCAAGCTCGCGCAGCTCCAGTGGAATGGAACGTCTGCGGTTGATATGGCTCAAAGCTTTAACCATCTTCTCAATCCCCTGGCCAAGCTCTCTGGAGTCTGCCCCCATTACAGGGGGGGCACTCTCTGCTGCTCGCCCTTTACGAACAAGCAGATCAAGGCCGATGCCGCGTGCCTGTGAAAATCCGCCCACCATCAGAACAAGTCGATCCAGGGATTGCACATTTTCACGGCTCACCACTGTGGTCACTCTAAACGGAACTGCCATGGCTTCAAGAAGCTGAAGACCCTTCAAAGCCATAGCACTCTTCCCTCTCAGAGCCTCATGAACAGCAGGAGGGCCATCAATACTCACCCCCACCTCAATTTCAGAATTCCTGAAAAAAGAGAGAAGCTCAGGGGTGAGACAGGTGGCGTTGGTCTGAACTGCAACTGAGAGCGGGCGGGCGATGCAACCTGCCATCTTAATCGCCATCCTTATCAGATGGGGAACAAGAGATGGCTCTCCACCTGTCAGCTGCAGATGCAGTGGCCCCTCACCATCTCTGGCAAGGGCAAAAGCTCTTGCCATAACCTCTTCAGACATATCCATTGGACTTTGAATATCTCCATTATAGCAGTAGAGGCAGTTGAGATTGCAGCGGTTTGTAAGCACCAGAATAAGGTAGCGGATATTGACCATATTAATCCATGCTGTAACTGCCATGCCCTGACAGGCACAACAGAACGCAGGGGCAGGCCTCTGAAGGCAGCCCTTTACGAGGGCACCACAGAAAGGAGGTGGACCGCCCCTGCAGTTTATGCTTTGTGGTGGCAACAGGATCTGCCATGTAGATCATATCTTAAACTCAACCCCCACAATGCCATAGAAACCTGGCTCCTCATACCCAAGCCCCTCTTCTATATTCTCATCCAGCAGATTTTCAATGCGGGTGTAGAGGCTCACTGTATCTGTAAGGAGATAGCGTGCAAAGCAGTCCAGCCTGAAATACTCCTCCATCTCAACATCCCCTTTCCAGCGAAGTCTTGGACCTGAATAGTACTCTGTGATACCCAAGTTATATCTATCTGCCTTATAGGAGAGCGTGATACTGCCCTTGTTACGGGCAATCTGCACTGTCCTGAACCGTTCTCCATCCTGCTCACTGTATGAGTGGGTGTATGTGTAGTTTCCCTTGAGATCAACATGGTCGGTAAGTTTTGCACCAAAGGCCACCTCAACGCCGCTGGTCTCAGCTGAATCTCTGTTTGCATACTTTCCTGAACCAACTGATGAGTTCTCATTTGGAATTGAGTAGTCAAATACAATCACATTATCTAGTTCAGAGTACCACCCTGTCACCTCTCCATCAATGCGCCCCTCCATCCACTCCTGCCTGATGCCTGATTCAACTGTCCATCCTGTCTCCGGGGTGATATCTTCATTTCCGTAAACTGCATCGTACAGGTTGAAAATGGCTGGAGCCCTGAAGCTGGTTCCATAATTGGCAAACAGGGTGGTACTGGTGGGAAAGGTATAGGCAGCTCCTGTCTTCCCTGTAGTTTCGCTGCCATAGACCTCATGGTTATCCTGACGGACTCCTGCTGAAAGAACCAGTGCATCATTCAGAAGCAGAAGCTGATCGTTGAGATAGAGTGAGTAGTTGTAGTTATCGGCAGAGAGGTCTCCATATTTGCCCCACTTTCCACCCTCCTGGTAAAGATATTCAACTCCGAAGAGCGTTGAGTTGTCAGCTTCTCCAATCTTGTTGTCCCAGATAAGATTGTAATCAGCCAGCATATTCTTATGGTTATAGCCGTAAGCGACACCTGTACCATCATCATAAATAGGTATCTGATCACCCCTGTTATAGGTCACGCTATTAAATGTGAAGTTATCAAAAGGGGATGACTGATATCCAAGAAGACCATCATTAAGGTCATTGCGAT
>Ga0066603_10002445_pt1 | contig 11083 bp, 7 predicted proteins | sample Higcelweek8metaG_FD_59482 | JGI IMG/M metagenome (GOLD analysis project Ga0066603, IMG submission 59482) | Freshwater pond sediment microbial communities from the University of Edinburgh, under environmental carbon perturbations - High... | ecosystem: Environmental > Aquatic > Freshwater > Pond...
ATATTGTGTAAGCCATTTATCAACTGTGGGTTTAAGGATCTCCTGCATTGTCAGGCCAATGGTGGCCCTCCCCCGGGGGGGGGAAGGCCAAACGTTATGGCCGGGTTCTTAAATCCAGGGTGTATGGAAACCTCGGATTTAAGGGTTCATTGGGTATCTGGTCCATGGGACCCGGGGTGTGGCCGATATCCCTGAACCGGGAGATCCGTCGACCTTCTGCTTCCAGGGAATTGATTGGAAAGGTATCATAATTTCGTCCCCCAGGGTGGGAGGCATGATAGGTGCACCCGCCCACGGATCGAAGGTTCCAGGTATCCACCAGATCAAAGATCAGCGGGGTATGCACGCCAATGGTGGGATGCAGGCAGGAAGGGGGCTGCCAGGCCCGGTAGCGGATTCCTGCCACGGACTGGGTCTTGACGTCAGTGGGGTGCAACGGCACGGGGCGTCCGTTGCATAGCACCTGGTAACGGTTGTCTGTCATGCCGCTCACTTTGATCTGGATACGCTCCAGAGAGGAGTCCACATACCTGGCCGTGCCACCGCCGCCAGGCTCCTCTCCCAGTACATGCCAGGGTTCAATGGCTGTGCGCAGCTCCATTTCCACGCCGGCATGGCAGACTTTTCCGATAAAGGGGAACCTGAACTCAAAGTGGGGGTGAAAACACCCAGGTGTCAGGTCATATCCCTCCCGGCGCAGAATATCCAGGACATCGCAGAAATCCTGCCATACATAAAAGGGCAGCATGAACTTGTCGTGCAGGGTTGTGCCCCATCGTACCAATTTTTCCTTGTATGGCGTTTTCCAGAATTTGAGCATGAATATGCGCAGCAGTAACTGCTGGGCAAGACTCATCCTGGCATGGGGCGGCATCTCAAAGGAGCGGAACTCCAACAGCCCCAGCCGGCCTGAGGCGGAGTCCGGGGAGTATAATTTATCAATGCAGAATTCGGCCCGGTGGGTGTTGCCGGTAAGATCCGTGAGAAGGTGCCGAAATAACCGGTCCACCAGCCAGGGCGGACATGGCAATCCAATATCTGATCCAGGCATGAAATTGGATTGATAGGACGATGTCTGCTTGTCAAGTTCGGCAAAGGCAATGTCCAGTTCATCCAGGGTGTCGTGGCGGGCTTCATCAATTCTCGGAGACTGGCTGGTGGGTCCCATGAACAACCCTGAAAAGAGAAAAGACAGGGAGGGATGGTTATTCCAGAACGTTAAAAAACTGCGCAGCAGGTCCGGCCGGGCAAGCCAGGGGCTTTGGGCGGGGCTGGGGCCGCCCATGACAATGTGGTTGCCGCCGCCAGTGCCGGAATGCCGGCCGTCGAGCATGAACTTTTCCGTACCAAGGCCTGACTGTCTGGCCTCTTCGTAAAGATCACAGGTTACATCCACCATCTGGCCCCAATCGGTTGCCGGGTGAATGTTCACTTCGATCACACCGGGGTCCGGGGTGATATTAAGGACATTGATCCGGTGATCAAAGGGCGGGGTGTAGCCTTCAATAATCACGGGAAAGCCTGTGGTACCGGCTGCCTGTTCCACTGCGGCAATGAGTTCGAAATAATCCGCCGCACTGGCCATGGGCGGCATGAATACATACAGCCGTCCCTGCCTGGGCTGGATACAAAGGGCCGTACGGATGACCGGCTCGGTGCCGTCGCTGTTATAAACCGCATGGGAGGCGGGCCAAAGACTTTGTGATACAATATCATCCCGGGTTTCTGTCTCCGGTTGTCCCGGGATATGGAATTGTCCCTGCTTTGCCTCTTCCGCGCGACGCAACCGTTCTTTGTCCGGGCCCGAAGTCAGCGGATCCGGAAACGGGCCGTCAATTCCCATAGGATCCTCTTCCACCACATGGGGGTATTGCTTGGGTGATATCCAGGGCAGGCTGTCCAGGGGCAGACGAAGTCCCATGGGTGAATCTCCCGGCGTTAAAAATAAATTGCCGGCGCGCAGCTCCCAGAGACAGCTTTTCCATGAACCCTTTTTGATGGGTAGAACAAAGCCGGTGACTGCACCGATACCCTGTTCAAATACCCGGGCCATGCGGGCACGCTCCTCGGGGTCTTTGAGCCGGGAGTCTTCGGGGGTCACGTTTGCCGGCAGACGTTGCTCCTTTAACAGCCAGTAAAACACATCTTCATAGGCTGGTATAATATATTGTTCATCCACGCCCAGTACCCGGGTGACGCTCTGCATCAGGGTTTTTGCCTGGGCCGGGCCGAATTTGTAGTCCAGGGTGTCATCCGCCAGAAGAGACGGATCCTGCCAAAGGGCTTTGCCGTCCTTTCGCCAGTAACAGCCCAATGCCCAGCGGGGCAGGGACTCGCCTGGATACCATTTGCCCTGGCCAATGTGCAGCAGGCTGCCCTGGGTCCATTTGCCGCGCAGGCGCTGGAGCAGTTCCATGGCCTTTATTTTTTTGGTGGGTCCCACGGCTGCGGTGTTCCATTCATCAGCGTCCATGTCCGTGGCCGATACAAAGGTGGGTTCCCCGCCCATGGTCAGGGAGATCTTTTCTTTTTGAATCTCTTCATCCACCCGGAATCCAAGATCATGAATCTTTGTCCATATCTCCTCGGGATAGGGTTTGGTAGATCGGGGGTCTTCGTGGATGCGTGTAACGTGCATGGTGTGGCAAAAGTCCACCTCGCACATTTCAAGCCCTCCTGTGACAGGTGCCGCACTTTTGGGAAACGGGGTGCAGGCAAGGGGGATATGGCCTTCACTGGCCAAAAGTCCGGATGTGGGGTCCAGCCCCACCCAGCCGGCCCCGGGCAGGAACACCTCCACCCAGGCATGCAGATCAGTAAAGTCCTGCTCGGGTCCTGAAGGTCCTTCAAGGGATTTGACATCTGCAGCGAGTTGGATCAGGTACCCGGATACAAACCGGGATGCCAGTCCCAGATGACGCAGGATATTGACCAGAAGCCAGGCCGAATCCCTGCAGGAACCCGATTGTTTGGTCAGTGTCTCCTCGCAGGCCTGGACATTGGGCTCCATGCGGATGTTGTAGCGGATGGCCTTTTGCAGATCCTGGTTCACGCGGACCAGGAAATCAATTGTGTTCTCCTTTTGGCGGTTGATTCGGGAAAGATAGGTTGTAAATTTGCTGCCCACATGGGTTTTTTGTAAAAAAGGTCCCAGGTCCTTTTTTACCTCCGATGAATATTTAAATGGATACTCCCGGGCATACTCTTCCAGGAAAAAATCAAAGGGATTGATGGTGACCATTTCCGCTACTAAATCCACTACAATGGAAAAATGATCGGTCTTTTCCTGGAAATTAAGCCTGGACAGGTAGTTGGAGAAAGGGTCCTGCTGCCAGTTGATCCAGTGGTCCTCCGGAGAAACGGTCTGGTTGTAACTTAAAATCGGGGTCCGGCAGTGGGGGGCGGGCCGCAGCCGGATGACCTGGGGGCCTAATTGGATTTTACGATCATATATATAATCGGTCTTATGGTACAAGGCCACTTGAATTGCCATGGATGTAAATGCTCCTTATAAGGGGTGGATCAGGTTCGTTTTACTGGACTGATGCGGATGCCTGTTCCATCAGGTTGTCGGGGATTTTGAAAAATACCTGACGGATGTCAATCCCCACCTGGTTAATTTTTCTCTGCAGGGCATCAAGGTACTCGTGCATGCCTGAAGAAATTACATCATCAATATCCGAATACTCCAGGTCTGCACATAACCGGCCCAGGCTTTTTTCCGCCGGATTGGATGCGGCACCCCTGGGGGTATCGGTGATTTTGTGCAGGGCGCTCTTGGCATTTGTCAGGCAGCAGTGGATGGATCTGGGAAAATCCGGATCAAAGATTAAAAAGTCGCACACCTGTTTGGGTACAATCCGGTGAAACTGTTTTCGATAGATTTCAAATCCGGAGGTGGATTTGAGCACGGCTCCCCACTGGATTACATCGTAGGGGGAGTTGACGTTTTCGGGCGTGGGCAGCAGCATGAAGTATTTTACGTCCAGTATCCGGGAGGTCTTGTCAGCCCGTTCGAGAAACTGGCCGAGCAAGGCAAAATAAAAGGCCTCCCCCCGGGACATGGTGCCATGCAACAGGCCTGTGAACATATGGCTCATTGCAGTGATGTCGTTAAAAAAGCGGTGGGGGTCCTTGTTGGCCAGGCGGTTTTGGGCTGCATCCTTGAGCAGAAGATAGGATCGGTTAATCTGTTCCCATATCTCCGATGAGATGATCTCCCTCACGCTTCGGGCATTTTCCCTGGCAACGGCCACACAGGAAATCACGGAATTGCCGTATTCTTTATCCAGGGCCAGGAACTGAATCACATTTTCTCTGGAATAATCTGTACCGTACCGCTTTTCAAATATTTCGTGGTCCCCTGTGGTCATCACCAGGGGTTGCCAGGACCCGGCCATTCCTGTGGTCATGTCCAATGAAAGGTTTAGGTTTACATTAATAAAACGAGCTATATTTTCGGCTCTTTCAATATAACGGGTCATCCAGTAGATGGAATCTGCAACGCGGCTTAACATGGTATCTCCTATTTTTCCTGATTCAGGCCCTGCAAGAGAGTATTTGTCCAAAAGTGAAAATTTTGTTTTCAGCCAATTGGGAAATTGAACCCAAAATGCTGCTTTTGGGTGAACATAAGTTAATTTGTTTCAAGTACCCATGTATCCTTTGTTCCGCCGCCCTGGGACGAGTTCACCACCAAAGATCCCTTTTTCAAGGCCACCCGTGTCAGTCCGCCGGGAAGTACATAGATATCCTCGCCGTACAGAATATATGGCCTAAGGTCCACATGCCGCCCTTCAAAATGGTCCCCGATAATGGTGGGAACCTGGGAAAGGCTGATGGTGGGCTGGGCAATATAGGTCCTGGGATTGGCCTTGATACGGCGGGCAAACTCCTCTCGTTCCGCCTGGTCGGCGTGGGGACCGATCATCATGCCGTATCCGCCGCTTTCATTGGCCGCTTTGACCACAAACTTATCCAGATTGTCAAGCACATGGGCACGGTCTTTGTCATCCCAGCACACATAGGTGGGCACATTCGGCAAAATGGGGTCTTCTCCCAGGTAGTATGAAATAATTTTGGGTACATAGGCGTATACGGCTTTGTCATCAGCTACGCCGGTTCCCGGTGCATTGGCCATGGCCACCCGGCCCTTGAAATAGGCGGACATAATACCCGGAACCCCGAGCATGGAATCGGGCCGGAACACTTTGGGGTCAATGAAGTCATCATCAATGCGGCGGTAAAGAACCTCAATGGGCGAAAGTCCCTTGGTGGTGCGCATATAAAGCCGGTCGTCGGAGACCACAAGATCCTGGCCTTCCACCAATTCAATGCCCATCTGCTGGGCAAGGAACGAATGTTCAAAATAGGCGGAATTATATCGCCCCGGGGTCAGTACCCCGATCTTGTGGTTGGAGCCTGTGGCAGGCAAAAGATTTTCAAGGGTGGCCAGAAGCTTGTGGGGGTATTCGTCAACGGTTCGGATCCGGGAGTTTGCAAAAACTTCGGGAAAGGTCCGCTTGAGGACCTGGCGGTTTTCAAGCACATAGGATACGCCGGATGGACAGCGCAGGTTGTCTTCAAGGACATAGAATTTGCCGTCCGTATCCCGGATCAGATCCGTGCCCGTGACATGGCACCAGACGCCTTTGGGCGGGGTAAATCCTTCCATCTGTTTGCGGTAAGCCGTGCAGGACATGATCAGATCTTTAGGGACCACCTTATCTTTAATGATTTTTTTATCATGGTAGATATCTTCAAGGAACAGATTCAGGGCATGGATGCGCTGCTGCAAGCCCTTTTCGATTTGCTGCCACTCCCTGTCCTCAATGATTCTGGGGATAATGTCAAAGGGCAGTATTTTTTCCGTTCCTTCCTCGCTTCCATATACATTAAAGGTGTTGCCTAACTGTAGAAGCGAGGTTTCCGCAGATTTTTGCTTTATAAGCAGCGCATCTTCGGGCAAAGACTCTATTTTGTCGATCAGCTTTTTAGCGCCCTCCCTGACGGTGCCATCCTTGTGGAAGAGTTCATCATAGTATTCATCTGGATTATAATTTGAAAATTTCATGATCGGCTCCAACAATTTTCTTATACAGACACCAGGTTGTCCAAGGGGTGTCCAGCGGAAACTTCACTTTTGTCAATTTTTTAGAAATATAAATTTTTTCCAACATTATTGTCTATTCATCTGTTATGGGTATACCGGTATAGCACTTAGGATCCGGGACATCTATTTTATTTTTAACTGTTTTTTAATAAGCATAAAATGTGCCTTTTGTTTTTCAGATAATTTTTTAAAAACAATTTTAGAAAATTATCTGAAAAACAAAAGGGTTACATAATGGGCAAAAGCAAGGCGTAGAAACAGTTGTCGCATAGTGTAAAATAAATAAAATTACAGTTTTGAATTTATTATAAGAGCGTAGAGGCAAAAACGTTATTTGTTGAGGTGTTTATCGCTTACAAAGCGAATTCAAAGGCTGCCTGAAAAAAATCCCTTTCACATTCCATGGCATATCGGTAAGTGGCCTCAACCAGAGGATCTGCAGGATCGGCATATTTATCCACGAGGGATTCCAGGTTACAGGCCAAAGCCTCTATCCCACTGCTGCTGTATGTAACAATCCAGTCACTATAGGCGTGTTGTCCGGCAGACTGTGCTGCCAGTGTTTGTCCAAGCCAGGCATAGAGACGCATACAAGGCGTTAATGCCGTCACCGTAAGGCCTGTGTTATAGCCCCATGCGGTTGCCATTACAAAATCGGTGTATCGCCGTGTTGCCGCACAAGGATCGACCCGGTGGACATTGACACCCCATTGCCGGGCATATTTTTCGTGTAATTTCAACTCTTCCAGGACACCCTGGGCAAGTTGGTGCAACTTGATGAAATCTTCCCAGTCAGGCGCCTTTGCACCTGCAATGATGTATGCACGGGCAAAGGCCTTGAGGAAAAAAGCATCCTGGCTCACATAGTAGGAAAAATTTTTTTTGGCCAGCGAACCGGAAAGAATGCCCTGTACAAAAGGATTTTGCAAAGCGGCTTCGGCCAAATTCTGATTCTCGTTCCAAAGATGGCTAGATAGATTCATATGCCACCTATTATGTCTTATTGAACGACATGTCAATATTAAGACTTTCAGCCCATGCTGGTTGAATCCGGTGATTCTCCTGTGCCCCGGTGAATGTCGAGTTTGCGCATGCGCGAGGCAAAGGTTGAGCGGTTGATGCCTGATGCCTTTGCCGCCCAGGTGATATTCCAGTTAAATTTTTCCATGAGCGCCATGACATAGGCCTTTTCAAGATCCGGCCAGGTCATGGCGCAAATATCGCGCAGGTATCGTGTCCCATTTGTTTGGGGATCTGTATTTCTTAGCGCTGTGTTTTCTGTGACCCCATCCGGGTTGATTTTAAGAATACGTTCGGGAAGATCAACCGGTTTTATAATTTCGTTTTGGGTTGTAACCATCAAATACCGGATAAGGTTTTCCAGTTCCCGGATATTGCCCGGCCACGTATAAGCGACCAGATGGTGTATGGCTTCAGGGGAGATTTTTTTTTCGGAAATGTTTGTTTTCCGACCTTCCACGTTTAAAAAATGCCGGACCAGCAACGGAATATCTTCCCTTCGTTCCCGCAATGGCGGCAGGTGAATCGGCAGTACGGAAAGGCGGTAATACAGATCCTGTCTGAACCGGTTTTCTTGGATCATCCCGGCAAGATCCTTATTGGTGGCTGCAATGATTCTGATATTGATGTACCGGACCTGGCTGGCGCCTAATGGTTTGATCTCATTTTTCTGCAGTACCCGAAGAAGCGCGGCCTGGGTGCCCATGGGCATGTCTCCGATTTCGTCCAGGAACACCGTGCCGCCGTCAGCCGCCTCAAACAATCCTGCCCGGTCCCGGGTTGCACCGGTAAAGGCCCCTTTTTTATACCCGAACAATTCGCTTTCCAAAAGGGTTTCGGGGATGGCCGAACAGTTCTGGACCAGGAAGGGATAATCCGCTCTGGCACTGCCCGTGTGAAGGCGTTCTGCCACAAGCTCCTTGCCTGTCCCGCTTTCGCCCGTTATCAGCACATTGAAGTCGGTATGTGCATAGCTTTTGACAAGATCCATGCTTTTGTGAAAGGCCTTGCTCTGGCCGATAATGGTATTTTCCTTTTCAACCCTGGACAGAACCGATGAGAGCCTGCGATTCTTTTTCTGCTCCCTGGCATAACATAGGGCGTTGCCCAGGGCGATGGAACAGATTTCAAGCAGGTTTTGCAAATGGGAAAGGTAGGAAGAATCCAGATTGAGGTGAATACTGTCAGGGTTGGTGTCGATAATCTGTACCGCCCCAAAGACCTGTCCGTCTATGAATAAAGGAAAACAGAGGATCTGGCTGCTTTTTATGGCGAAATGTGCTTCCACCTCGCGGTTGTGACGGCGATCGGAGCCCGCTTGGGCAATGGTCATCTTGCCGTTTTCAATTACCCACCCCACAATGGAGGGTGAGCCTGCATCCAGGGTAACCCCCACAATATTTTCGCTGTCAATGCCGGCCGCCTCAACACAAACATAGGTCCGGCCCCGTTTGATCCAGATTGATCCACGCCTGACATTCTGGATTTTCAGCAGGGCATTGAGAAATTTTTTTTGAAGAACGTCCGGGTCCAACTCCCTGAACAGCTCATAATTCTCCTGGGATAATTTGTCTTTTTCATTGTTCATAAAAACAGCATTCTGTTAATATTTTGGAAAATTGCACCGTCACAATAAGCACTAAATGATTTCTTCAGGCTTGCACAACCGTTTGGCCTTATTTGATAACCGTTTGCATTTTTGGCATGAATAGGTCAATTTCTTCATGACTGGTTTGCAAAGCATCTTAGCTTCAGTTGACGAGGCGCCACAGTTTTTGCAGACAAATGCTTTTGACGTATCCGATGATTTTCGCAAAAGTTCTTTTTTCTTTTTACACGCCTTACAGGCCCTAAGCTTTTTTCCCATAATGCACGCCTCCTTCACAACTTAAATGTTCCATTCATATTTTAAAAATAGCACGGATTTTTGAAAGGTCAATTGGCAGCTTCCAAAGACAAAAAAATGGATGTCACCGCAGCCAAACGAGTTGTTCTCTATTGTGACGGTGCCCGCAGCGATTGGCAACGGATAACTCATTGGCTGCTATAAAAAGATCAAGGAAAGATGCGGTTCTTGACCTTTGCAACATGAATTGATCGAGTCAGCCGGTATCATTTGACACCCAGGCGGCAGGGATCAGCGGATCAGTTTTGTTACAAACAGATCGACCACCTCAATGAGGATCAGGATGATAATAATCCACTCCAGCTGGGCACTGTGGCTGTGCTGCGAAAGGTCTTTAAACAGCTCCAAATTCTCCTGGACAATGCCCAGATTCTCCTGAATATAGCGGTAGCGCAGTGTTATATCAAGTTCACGGGTCAGGGCGGTATGCAGCTGGTCAAGGCTTTGTTCCTCCCACATGAGCTGCGGGGTGTCAAAGATATAGAGGTTGCGGGCAATTTGATTTTTTAAGTTCAGGGCTTTTCCGATATACTGGATCAGTTGTCTGCCTTTTAGATCGACTTTCCCTTTTGTCTCCAGCTGGGTGGTGTAAACCCTTGTCTCTTCCAGAAGATGTTCAGACCGTGAACTGTAATAGCCTAAGGCAATGGACTGGGCGATGGAGAACATGATCGTGTAGATATTATCTACCTCGTATGAAGTCAGAATGATTTTATTGAAAAGAACTCTGCGTTGTTTTTTGCTGTCGATTTCAATGGTGTATTTTTCACTTTGAAAGTCCGATGTGGATTTAATTTCCAAGAGATTATGGATTGAGCGCAGGATAAGGGTTTGTTTGTCCTGTTCAACATCGACAAACACCACACTTCCGTAGTTGGCAATAAAGATATAACCGCCTGCCTCCGTCATATAAAAGAGTTCGGTGGGCTCTTCTCTAACCAGCTCAAAAAGCAGAGATTTTTTTATAATTTCAATATTGATATTGCTATTGACATGAAGGCCAAAAACTAGTTTTTCCACGATTCCCTCCAATTGATAATAAAGAATTCTAACATGCTGAGACTGCATTTACAACGGTTAGCGAAGTTGTAAAGGAACTCGACAACAGTATTGAAAGCCGGACACTGCACATCCAAAACAGGGAGTCAACGGGTGATCTGCCTGCATGATCGGGCCGGTCTGTCTGTCCCCAAGGGATGGAGAGGCGGATTTTTTTTAAGGCGTATTTTGCCCTCTACCATCACCCAGGAGACATCCGAAGCCCTTGCCGCATAGACCAGACCTGAGTAGGGGTCATGCATGGGGGTCATGTGAAGGCCGGTAGTGTCCACCACAATGATGTCCGCAGCCTTGCCCGGGTGTATGGAGCCCGTGATATCACCCAGTCCCAGGGCCTTTGCACCCTCAATGGTGGCCATTTTCAGGCAGGTGCGGGCATCCATGACGCAGGGATCCAGGCGCACAACCTTATGCAGTTTGGCGGCTGTGTCCATTTCAGAAAACATATCCTGGTCGTTGTTGGATGCACACCCGTCCGTGCCAAGGCCCACGGTCAGACCGGCAGCTATCATGTCCGGTACCGGCGCCACCCCGGATGCCAGTTTCATATTGGATTCAGGACAGTGGATGACCCCGCACCCGCGCTTGGCAATAATCTCAATGTCGTTTTCATCCAGCCACACGCAGTGGATTAAAAGGGTGTCCGGATCAAGGATGCCTATGCTGTCCAGGTAGGCGATTACGGACAGCCCTCTATTTTCCTTGATCATACCCGGCTCGGCCCGGGTCTCTGCGGCATGGATCTGGAACAGAACCCCCTTTTCCCGGGCAAGGTTCTTTCCCGCCACAAGCGTCTGTTTTGAACAGGTGTAGGGAGAATGACAGAAAAGAGACGGGGTAATTCTCGGGGACAGGGTGCTGGTTTTCTCAATAAAGTCTTTGGCATGATCAATATTTTGGGCAGGATCAGGAACGCCCGGCGCAGGAAAATCAATCACCCCCTGGCCGGCCACAGCCCGGATGCCACTATCTGCCATGGCCTTTGC